>ULUH01001419.1_pt1 | contig 29486 bp, 44 predicted proteins | sample 1958241 | NCBI WGS metagenome assembly ULUH01 (sample SAMEA4835753, study PRJEB28245) | human gut metagenome | biome: gut microbiome; material: fecal sample | place: Denmark | collected 2008 | reverse complement strand
TGCCAATCTTTGCGTAATCTCCACTACTGCCAATCTGTGCGTAATCTCCACTACTGCCAATCTGTGCGGAATCGCATTCGTTATCATTCAATAAATCTTCTTTTGAATCAGCATTGTATTTTGTTTTTTCTAATGTAAAATTTACGCAAGCCTTTATAAAGCCTTTCAATCCTAACTTTGCGCCAATATGTAATTTTGTAGCGGCGCACTTATTTTCTTTTTCAAAAATATTGCCATCCGCCTCTACCTCTGCAAATTCTGAAAAGTTTCCATTATCATCAACTAATGGATAATAATTAAGAACATCCCACGGATTTTTGCAAAAATGCATAACTCCCTGTTTGCAAATATCATCTCCGTTTTCCTCATAATCAGTGTTTTCTTCATACTGTTTTTCAAGGCAAGTAAAATCCTTGTTAAATCCCTTATAACCCTTCATATTGTCTCCTTTCTTCTTTCTCCATCATTGGATAAACTCCGATTTCTTTCAGACGGTTGTACAGGAACAGTCTGCCTTTTTGTGTCCACACGGTCGATAGTTTTGTGCCAGTGGTTCCGTTTGACTTTTCGTAGTCGTAGGTTTTGTTCTGTACATATCCCTTGCCCTGGTACTCTGCATACAAAATCCACTGTTCGCCGACTTTCCTCTGAATGCCCGCTCTGCTCAAAATCCGATTGAATGAAACGGCAGATAATCCGTAGTCCTGCGCAATCTGCGTAACGGTCATGCAGTCGTTCGACGATAAAATCCTGTCTGCATAGTCAGCTTTAGGCGTCAGTTCAGTGATTACCTTATCCATCTGCTGTACAGTGCTTTCCAGTTCTGCATTTTTTGCGCGTTCCTCTTTCAACGCTGTAAAGGCTTGAATTGCCAAATCTGGGTTAGCAATGAGTTCTTCTGTTGCATACATTCCATGTCTGCGGATTGTTGGTAGAACCTCGTCCATTACCCATGATTCAAATTTCTCTGCTGACGGAAGTTTGGATTTCATAATTAGCCTGTACAAATCCCCCTCATTTATGTATGACATGGACTGTACGCCACTAGATGTAGGGGTGTCACGTTTCGTTACTCCCTTGCAGTGGTCGTTTACTGCCTTTCTTGGATTTGTGTATCCAAGTGCTGTTGCAATGTCGGTAGCAACAAAATAAGGTTTTCCGTCAATTTCTGTTGTACGAATGTTTCCGAATACATCGGAATTAAAAATCTGTAATTCGTTCATGCCTTTCCTTTCCTGCCTGTTGTAGGTTTATATTTATCTCCGATGAATGCATGAGTAATAGCATCTTTGATTACTACATGCTGATTCTCTGCATTTAAAGACTGCTCAATACGTTTCAGTGTACCGTCAATACTTTTGAGCGTATTGAGCACTCCTTTTAGTGTTATCAATGTTCCTGTCACGACAATCCCCTTTCAATCTTTAAGCAAAGTGTCCGCAATCCTGTCTATCTCAGCGGCAATCTTTAGCTTTGTTTCTACGCTATCCGTTTTTCTACTTTCCTCTGCCAACATTTTCAACTGCTGGTAGAGGATATCTTTTACCTTTTCTGAATAATCCGTCACTACATTCAATTAAATTCACTTCCTTTTTGTGATATAATCTCCATATTAAATAATAAGGAGGTGCAAATATGGGTAACGTCTTTTCTGGAACATTCGAGACATATGAGACCGTAGATAAAGGTACATATGTATGTATGCAGTGTGGCGGCGAAAACAGTAATGGAGTTATCGTCATAAAGCATACAGGCGAAATGTTGCCAGAATGCAAAGAGTGCGGATACACTACATGGATTAAAGTAATGTAGGATTCTTGAACACTCTTTTTTCTTCTGCGAGCGTTTGGTTCGTAACCGCCAAGTTATCATCAACCAAATGCTCAATGAGGAATGTTCTTTTTACAACTCTTGTTCCGTCTCCGCATACTTGCGAAATGTGCAGATACATTTTTCCGTCTTTGCAAAATGGAACAGCAAACATGCTATTCAAAAATTTCCATCTCACGAAGTGCTTGTTAAAAAACGAAACTGCACGAACCTTTATTCTGCTCAATATCTCAACTCCTTCCTTATAAAATAAGTACGATTTAATTGGACTTATCAGGCACAAAAATAAAGTCCATAGGGATTTCAGATAAGCGGCTCATTTCTCTAAGCTGTGATAAACTAGGCTCCGTATTTCCTTTTTCCCAATTTACAACAGTTGTGTTGCTTACACCTAAAGCATCAGCCCATTCTTTTTGTGTCATTTTGGCGTTTACTCTAACTGCTTCTAATGAAATTCTAGGCATTTTTAATCCTCCTTTCGTATTTTATGACTTGATTATAGTCCATTTTAATCGGACTGTCAATAAAAAGTTCAAAATAATTGGATTTTTAGTTGAATTTATTTTTAAATCGGTGTATATTACATTGCGAAAGGAGGAAAAGCACATGACAGACGAAGAACAAAAGAAAATAGACGAAAAACAGAAAAAGATATTTGCAGATAATCTTAATAGGTACATCAAGATGAACAACAAACAACAGGTTGATATTGCGAGAGATCTCAAAATAAACAAAACTACTTTTAATACGTGGTGTACTGGAAACGCTATGCCAAGAACAGGAAAATTGAGAAAGATTGCAGATTATTTTAATATTGGAATGACAGATTTGACAGAAGAAAGAACTGATAAGTCGGATTTGGAATACTCTGAAATTGTTATGGATATTGCGAATAATGATTTGAGATTCAAAAACTTGATTGTTAAATACAGCGAATTGCCTATTGACAAGAAAAAATTGCTTTGTGATTTTTTTGAGAATTTTGTTCTTTAGCAAGTATAGGGTGGTGTAAATTACACCGCCCTTTCTTGTTTATACCCTGTTTTAATAAAACCGTATACCAGTCTTATTATTTTAAAACTTTTTAGTTCCCTTGCATACCGAATAATTTCGCTTCTGTAAAATTCTTTTTCATCGTCCATATTTACCCCTTTCACACACATTATGCGTGAGCCTGTTGTCGGGACAAGCCCACGCGCCAGAGATTGATTGCGCCTGCGTACATCTGCAAGGCGTATTTGTACAATATCACTTCTTTTCGGCAGATTCAAGTGAATTTCATCGACAACTCTTTCGGGAAACTAAGTTGTGGCAAAGTTGAGGGAATTGTGCATAGGTTTTCCTTCCTTTCTCTTGCTTATGCATCAAATTCCACAAGCCATTTGTTGTCTGTTGCGCTGTAAGATACTGCTCTAATATATACCTTACCGTTCATGTCGATATATTTTGAGTTGACATCTGTAGCATCTATACGTGAGATATAAGCATACGGAAAAATTACCTGCGCTGTTGTAAACATCATTGGACACATTGCTAATATACCATTTCCAATTGAAATAGAACCTCTATTGATAGTATCAATCGTACCATCTGCTAATAGACAACTTCCGGCATTGCTTGTTCCTTTATGATTGATCAGGAATCCTTTGTGTTCTTCTGTCTCTCCTAATTTTCTATACACAGAATATGCACAGTTTATTCTTGGAACCTCATTCGTTTTTGAGAATCCGAATACAACACTATTTGCATCTTTCTTATAATAAAGTACGCATTGCTGTGTTGTTGAAATGCCTGAAGCCGAAAAATAAAATCCTGATGTATCATGAGACCCATTTGTATATAAATACCCAAAAACAGCATCCTTGTTCTGTTTTACACGAATCAATACACCATTCTGTGTGTCCTCCCCTGCATGAATCAGATAATAATATGGATAGTTTGTATCAGCTGATTCAAGCTGTGTAACATTCAGACCAAGTGCAGCACTTACCTTTTCTATATCAAAGTCAAACTGATACACTGTTGCGCCTGTTGAATTTACAACTGCTTTCGTCAGATATAAATAATTAAGCCCCATTATTGTAGCCATGTTCTATCTCCTTTCCATTATTCCGCTGTTTGTACAGGTGCAGCCTGCAGATCATGATAAGTAGCCAAACCACCTACCCCTGTGCCACCGTAGGTAACATTTCCACTCGTTTTTGTTTCACTTTCACTTGTATAATAAATTATGATATTTACATCTTTACTTGCAACAGCAGTGAATGTATACCATGCTAACACCTTTACAAACCAATTATTCCCTACTCTAAATGGCAGGACAATGTGTGCTTCCGTATCTGTACAAATAGCAGATACAACAACATCCGGATTACTGATTTCAATAGCTGAAATACCTTGTGCAGTGGTTGTTATTTTCATACTTTTGGATAAAAGTTGCTGATTTTTTTCATTTACTGCATTTAATGCACCTGTTATGGTTCCATCACCAATACCTGATATGTCATTTTCTCCAATCTTATCCAAATACTTTTTAAATTCTGTTGTGAGCACCTTATTTTCAACAGGATTTGTACTTGTTTCAGATAGTTCGGAATCGATAGTAACGCTCCCGCCTGGACTGGTTGTTTCACCCCAACCAGTCCATGTTCCATGATAATATTTTCTGAAATATTGCTTTCCATTCGTAAAATCTATTGCATACTGATAATTTGTAGCACTTGTAGATCCAGCTATACTGTTTAACAGAATACCGCCACCGAATCCATCAGGCAGATTATTTTTCTCTGCTGATCCATTCACAAAATAGATAGACTTATAATCAGTAAGCAAATCACAATCGATACTTGAAATGCTCAAATAATTTTGTGTCTGTGCACAATCCTTAATCAAGTTAAATGCAAGTGTGAAATTGTTGTTCATAATGCTTGCATAGGACGCTATAAGTTCTGTCATTTCCTCAGTTGTTGTAAAAGTCAATGTTCCGGTCTTTCCACGTTCATATTTGGTAAGACTCTCAAGACTTTTATCCATTTTATTTTCAAGAGCTGCATTCACGACTTTATTCTGCACAGGATTTTCGCTTGTAGCAGACAGCTCAGTATCTACAGCGATTACACTTGCCGTCGGTGCATAAAGAATTGTTTCTGTTCCATCAATCGTAATCTTGCCTATCTGTGTGCCTTCTGTCAGTGTAGCTTCTGCTGTGACCGTGCTTCCACCTCCACCACCGCTAGTAGGCGCATAAAGCTGATAGGTGGTACCGTCTACTGTGATTTCTGCAATATTTGTGCCAGTAAGCGTTTTTGGCACGACTGATACAGTACTGCCACCTGCGGAGGATGTTGGGGCATAAACATCAAAAGACTGTTCTCCCAAAGTGATAGTACCTATCTTAATGCCATCAGAAACCGAATTTTCATATCTTAGCGATGGCATATAGATTCTATACTGGTTGCTTCCCACTGTAATTGTTCCAAGCCATTCCCTTCCATCTGATGGAAACTGCTCTACGCTAACTCTAACCGTATCAATCGCATTATCTCTAAGATATGCTTCCAGTGCCGCAATAGCCGTATCGTAACTGTCCATGATTGCCGCTGTTACTGGTGTAGTCTTGGACGGCTTATCAACCCAGCCGCTAGGGTATGGTTTGCTAAATGTCGGTGTATAATTTGCCATGATAATCTCCTTTAGATATATCTATATTTCATATTTTGACGAGTTCCGTTAAATTCTAAAGTTTCTTTGTCGAATGCATATATCAAGCCATAATAGTTTGAATCAGCGTAATATCCATCAGATATTACATAATAATTATTTTCATCTTCTGCTATCCATATTTCTCTGCTCGTGTATGAAACTCCCAAAGATATTCCTGTGCTAAATTTCTTTATTTCATTTTCTTTTATTTCATATACATCTGCAATTTTGCCGTTGTAATGAACCATTATAATAGAGTTTTTAGAAGTAACGAAACAATGAGGTGATATATCTGTATTTATCATAGATATGCCGTCTACTTTTCCTATATAATTTCGGATCGTAACATACATTGATCCGGTTCCGGTTTTTGGATATATAAATGCTGAGAAAATTACGCCATCTTTGTATCTTGCCATTACTCTTTTTTGGCACATTTTAGTAAGACCCATATTACTTGTGTTGATTATTTGATAATAAGCATCACTTGTAGCTTCGATTACTTGTTGTGCCTTTGATGATATTTCTTTGTCTACAAGAAGACCTCGTATATTTTCCATCGATGTATTGATGCTGTTATATGTTGTCACGTAACTTACATATTTATCTTCCGACAATTCAAATACATTCCTTACTCTTGATTGCCTTGCGCCTTCTACTGCATAGTCAGTAGGTGTTGATTGCTTAATTACTTCGTTTGCATAGTTATATTTGGTTATAACCGCTTGATTTTCAGATGTTATTGTTTGCTTTATATAATAATCAGAAGAAAATAATACATATTGTGGGGCATAATAGTGTGTTCCAGTCGATTTATCTTTTCTTACATGAGACGGAACAAAGATTGTAGTGTCTTCTGTAAATGCTCCTTGCCCTATATTTTTAAATATAGAAGTTTTACTCAAAGGATAATCCGCAATTCTCATTACAGGTTCGTTTTCAGTATTGGTGCTTGAAAATTTGCTATCCCATTCGATTAGAACAATTCCGTCTTTACAGGCGTGCAAATAATAGCTATCATAATTATCGCTTGTCAAAAATCCTTTTAAAGTCAAGTCAAGGCACATTTTTTCGCTGTTAAATTTGGCTATATATACATCCTCAAAAGTTTGCTCTTTGGTAGACGGATTGAAGTCATGCATTGCAACGATACAATACGTTTCATTGTTCCATGTCGCGTAATCATATATTCTGTACAATTTGTTTGGAGCATATTCATTATCCAGTTTTTCCCACACAAGATGACTACCTTTATACATCTTGTCGTGGTAATGCCCCTGAAAATATATCTCTTTATGTGGGTTCCCTTGATACCATATTGTACTTGACTGTTTTCTTGCCATATCGTCAACCTGCCGTTCCTTGTATCAGATAGATTGTGTTTGCATCCGGGTTTGCCGGAAGTGCTGTGACCGATTCTACTTTTAAGCCGTTTGTTTGTAACTGTTCCACCTGTTCATTAAGATTTTCAACATTGGATTCAGTGTAGCTTTGGCTTGTCTGCAATTTCTGAATCTGTGTGTTTGTGTAGTTTTGGTTTACCTGCGCTTCACTGCCGGATATATGTGTGTTTCCTTTTTCGCCGGTCGCAGACAGCTCATCCAAAAGCTGTTGAATGCCAGTCAGTTTTCTGTGCAGAATAATAAAGGACATTTCTACCCAAATATCTTTCTGCTGTTGCGCCGAATTGATGAAATCGTAGGCATAAAACATTGCTACGTCTCCGCACTCAATATACGGTAGCCCCATTGTCAAAGCTTCAAACGGCTGGTAAGTGAAACCCTCATTTTGATCCATTAGAAGCGTTGCAAGCTGTGTTTTCCATATTCTGTCAAGACCAAATAACAGCTGGTTTCCTTGCACTATATATTTCCGCTTTCCAGTTCCTACATTTCCTTTAGCTTTATCCTTAGAAGAATCACGAACAATAAACCTGTTCAGAGGTTTTATCTTGTATGTCTCGTATGTCACTTCCTTGTAGTGCGCATAGTGCGCAGAATTACTTGCCGAATCAGTGCCAGTAGAATCATCAATACCAGTGGTAGGATACATCGGAAGATAAGATTCTGCTCCGGGATAAAACGAATCATCTTCTGTCAACTGTGTAGGGAAAATATATGTAAACTTTCCATAGCGATTGATTCTGCCCCATACGCAATTTAACTGACATACAAGTTTAATAAGGTCAAGGTATGTCGTGTTTTCGTCGCTGTATTCTGTTTCAAATTCGATTTCCGACCAATCTTCCTCTGAATACTCTTTAGCCGCCGAAAAGTCTTTGTTGCACAGATAAAATGCACCGTTTTTAACAATTACTGTTCCATATTTGTACACTTTTGTGCTGCTGTATTCTGCCGGCTGATACCACTTTGCAGATTCAAAGCTAATCTCTTTCTGCTTGGTATATACCTTTCTTGCGTATACTTTTCCGTGATATTTACACAGTTCTCCACGCTGGTACTTTCTCGTCTGACTGTAAACATAATCGTCAAGACCTCTTGTCTCTATATCATCTGCCGGAAGCGCAACGGATTCCTGCTCAATCCCCACTTTTCCAAAAAGCCAGTTTCTGAATTTCTTTATCGTGATAGGAAATTTGAGAGTATTGTAGTCCGTCCAGTCTACTTCCCCTTTGACTGAATCTCCCAGCCAATACAAGGCATCATATGCAGTGATTGTTTTCTTGCGCGTATTACTTTTTCCGTCATACTCAACTACGGTTCCGACAAATAGCGGTACGCTTTCTTCGGATCCGCTTGCCTTAATAGAAACAGATATATCGGTGCCGGTTAAATCCTTGGTTACTGGTACACCGTCTATATCAATCAATGTGCCGGATAAATCTATAGAAAATCTGCTACTTTCACAGCCGATAAATTCAAGATCGTTTCCGGACATAATACTTTCTTCCAGTTCCATGCTTTCTTGAACAATGTTGGCGTTTCCAACGATCAAGTCATGGTCTGGGAATGTTATACTCAATTCTTTGTGGCTGCTACTCTGCAAAAATGCCAGTTTTGTCTTTTCTGTCACATTCAGCATAATTACTACCTCTTAATATCCAATGAATTGCAGTTCGATTTCGTTGTATATAATGTCGTGGTCGTCCGCATAGTATATGTTGGTCTTGATATCCGGCAAATATACGTCCTGCACCTTGTAATCGCCGATTTCCGGCACGTAAACCGATGCAGTGCACTTCTTCTCGATAGGGTTCGTATACTGTGCTCTAATGTTGTCTATGAGGTTTCTCCATGCATTTTCGTGCATCATAGGCGGAGTAGAGAAAGTTACATCAACAACCGTGTGCTGCAAGGCTGTACGCTGTAGCTGACCGTTTGCGTCACGGTACGAATCCAAGTCTTGTCCGTGAAGAACTACGTCGTATTTTTCTGCCCTAATGTATTTCTTTGGGATTGTATAACCCCCAACTCTGATAAGGTATCCAGCGTATGCCATCGTAATATCTCCTGTTTATAAAAATAAGCATTAAAAAAGCACCTATCTTCTGATAGATGCTAATTAAACGCCAACTTATTGTGAAATAAAAAAGGCAGCCTGTTTCGACTGCCTTAAAAAGTTATTTAATTTATTGCGCAACAAATACTATTCTGTCATTTCCGTAATAATTGATTGCATATTCCAGTTCCAAATCCTGAACATCGTTCGGTACTTCAAAAAACAAAGAGCCTTGTGTTTCACGTCCTGCGGATAACTGACCGTCAAGACCATTATCCATTTCAAGATATGTCTGGTCTACCTTTGAATTATCTGCATAACATTCCCAATCCATTATACTCGATACATTCTTCACATCGTTTGAAATGTTTTCAAACTTAAATGTGAATTTCCAGTATTTGTATCCGTCTTTTGGCTCGATAAATTCGTTGTCGCTTGTATATTCTTGCGATTCAAGATATGTGATTCTGAAATCTTCTGTTTCAACCACATCTCCCACATGGAATATATTGCTTTTTTCAGATTCAGTAGAAGCATTAGCATCTGCCGTAGCAGGCTGACTTGTTTCAACGCTTCCTACTTTCTGCGGTTCATCGTCCTTGTTCGGGCAGGATACCAACAAAACAAAACAGGCAAAAAATATAATTGCGAAATAGGAACCTGTGTGTTTGTGTTCTTTATCCTTTTTGGCTAAGTCAACTATGGCTACAATAAATCCAATAGGGCTTGTAAACGTGAAAAATGCCAATATAGCCGCCCATGTACTTAACTTACTGTCCTTCATTTTCTTTGGTTTCTGCGGCTTCCATTCCTCAACTGGAACCGTCTGCTGTGACTGCTGCAAAGGGCAACCGCAGTTAGGGCAAGTAGCCGCCTTGTCTGATACTTCTTTCCCGCATTCCGGGCAAGTAATAAGTGCCATATTTATATTCCCCCTTATGAATATTTTTTCTTATCATATCACAAGGGGAAAAATCTATCAAGCGAAACTGTATGCGTCTTTTCCTGTCCGCTGGTTATAGTCCTTTGCATAACTTCTAGCGGCTTTTCCTACGTCGGACTGACTGATGCCAAACTCTTTAGCAAGAATACCTTGCAGTAGCGTGTTTTGTTGTCTCAGTAGAGCCATTTCATTGCTTGATGCCTGTAAGATTGCTTCTTTAATGCCCGTGATTTCCGCGCCGCCGGCAACAGCTGTCTTTCCGCCTACCGTTCCTGCGATTTCAGGTATACCATTTTCGCCAGCCATGAGAAGACTGTACTGCTTTGGAACGTAACCGCCGCTTGCGAAAGTCGGTATTTTGCCGAGGTCAATGTGCGTTCCACCAAATAATTCCTTTCCAGCAATATTGATTGGCGGTATATCAAATGATAACTTTTCATTTAACCATGTTGCGAATTTATTCCATATTTCTTTCAGACCGTCAACCATAGCTTGCCATGCGCTTTTAACGCCTAGCTTTATGTTATCCCATGTCAGCAGGAAACTGTCTTTCACATTGTTCAGTTTTAGTTTGATATCGTCGCCCCACGCTCCCATAGCCGCGCCAAACTGTCCGTCAGTAAAAAGTCCTTTTACCTCATTGTATTTATCTTTGAAGGGCTTCATAAAATTATCTTGCGACTGCGATACCGACAAGAAACCGTCGTATATATCTTGCCCCCAAAGAGACATAGCTTCTCCAAATTGACCGTCGGAGAACATTCCTCTCACTTCATTCAGCCCATCTTTAACAGGCTTCATGAGTTGGTCTTCTGATTCTGAAACAGCAAGAAAACCGTTGTAGATATCGTCGCCCCAAAGTTTCAACGCTTCTTTCCATGAACCATCAGAAAAGGAATTTTTGATTTCTGTCATTTGCTCCGAGAATGACATATCTATTTTTTCGCCTGTTAGTTTTTCATTTAGCCACTGACCTAAATTCCATCCTGCTATTGCCGCGGCTATTCCTGCGAATAATGTTTCTGCTATTAAGGTGCCTGCTGCAATTATTGCCTGCATACCGCCAGCAGAAGCTATTGCCATGTTTATTGTGGCTCCAATTTTTGCGCCGATTCCTGCAAATATTCCGCCGACCTTGGTTAAAATAGTTTTTCCTACTACAGACCAAGTCGCTTCTACTCCCAATTTTGAAGCTATTGCTTTGACAATTACCTTTGATGCTTTTTCTCCCAACCATTTTTTAAATTTTTCAGAAAACAGAAGTTTTTTTATTCCTTTGATTGTAATGACACCAAGAATAATTGAAACTGTTTCAAGATCAAGTTCTCCTAGGAAATCAGTAATTCCTTTTAATACATTCTCCCACTTTATTTTCTTTATTGCCGTAGTAAGAGTAGTCCATATACCATGTACCCATGTATTGACTGTCTTTCCGAATGCCGCAAAATCAAACGTATCAAAAAACTTATTGATTCCTGTTGCAATCGAATTTCCGAGGTTTTTCCATTTGAATGTTGTTCCAAAAGACAAAGCGGCATAGATAGCTGTGTTAAGTGCGCCAGCAATAGTTTTTCCGACATTTCCGAAAAGTCTTGGACTGATAAGACCGTTTAAAAACTGCGCAAGACCAGTACCGAACGCTTTTGCTTTCTTGTACACCTTATCCCATTTAATTGATTCCATGGCTTTAGACAAGCTATTTCCTATATACTTTCCAAGTCCTTCAAGCGTTTTTATCTTGCTCTTGTAAAGGCTTTCCGTTTCTTTAACATTGAATTTCAGATTGCCGCCGGACGCACCTCCAGTAGCACCGCCAGCACCGCTTCCCTTACCTTTTCCAGTTCCACTGTCTTGGTTTGTTGTGAGGTTGTTCAGCTTATCAAAGCCCTGTAACTGCTGTTTTAATTTCTTGGCATTATCTGCCGCTTTGCCTGTGTTTGCCGCCAAATCGTCAGCACTTCCAGCCGCCGTGTCATAATCTTCTGCGATTGCGCCGGACTGCATTTCTATCTTCCAACCGAAAATAACCCCAAGCGCATTCACAACGGTTTCGGAAAACTTAATTACAGCTTGCATAGCCGTATTCAGTGCCTTGACAAGCGGTTTAAGCATATTGATAAAAGCATTGCCCCAAATAGCCCCAAGCGCCTTAAACTGTTCTCGCAGGATGCGAAGCTGGTTTGCCCATGTGTCTGCTGTTCTAGCAAAGTCCCCCTGTACATTTGCGGTATTCTGCATTACGTACTGGTATCGAAGCATTGTCTTTTCCATCTGCGTCATAGATGAAATATCCGCATCAAGACCCTCTTTCAAAGCCCATTCCTTCAATGTCGTCTGATCGATGTTAAGCCCGTACCTACGTAATGGTTCTGTCTCGCCAGTGAATATAGATTGCAAACTCTGCTGCACTTGGCTTTGCTCTACGTTGTAGAAAGATGCCATATCAGCTGATAACTTCGTCAGTGCAATGGACATGTCAGACATTTTCTGAATAGGTACTCCCATTGCAATACCCATTGCCTGATACCTGCTTGCTGTCTGCTTGGCAGTCAATTCAGAAATGCCATACTGCTGTATTGCGTTTTTCGAGAATTTTTCAAGCGAATCTGTATATTGCCCGAACGTATTTACAACTACGTTTTGTACTTCTGTCAAAGCAGATGATATGTTGATTGCTTCTTTCAGTTTTCCGGCTCCACGAATCAAGAGCCAGTATGAAGCGTATAGCTTTCCGAAAGCGGATGCTAGTGAAAACGTATGTTTTTTAGCTTTTACTGCTGTAGAGCCAAAAGAGGTAAAGTTATTCGCAAGTGCCTTTGCCGCATTGCCGCCGGATGCACCGGTACGCGCAAATTGTGCAAGCGCATTAGTCATATCAATAAGATTTTGACTTACCTTTGGTGCGCCGGAAAGAGTTGTGATAAGCTGTTTCATGGCTTTAGCCAGTTTAGGTATATTGTCAATGGCTTTTGTGCTTGACTTATAACCAAGCTGTGAAATAGCTTTTGCAAGTGCTGTAACTCTGTCAGATGCACCAGAAGCGGTCAGCGGTGTTAATGCTTTACCGATCATACCTATTGCAGATGCAGAGCGGTTCAAATTAGCCGTGTCAATGCTTGAAATTTTTGTGATTCCATTCGCAACTCTTGTAAAATCTGCCGTTTTTACTGTGCTGATTCCAGCCATAGCATTAGACAGCTTTGTTACTCCATTAGAAAGCCCATTGAGACCGCTTGTGTTTACGCTCATAAGAGAGTTGGACAGCCTAGTAAGATTGTTTACCAGTTTATCTAATGCATTATTCGCTTGTGTTGCCTGCGCTTTTATCCCAATCTCTAAGCTATCTACTTCTGCCATACTTCCACCAACTTTCTTCAAATTAAAAAAAGCGGCATGGAAATCCACACCGCTCTAAATTTTGTTGTCAATTAGTTGCTTTTAGGTAACTGATTGTTACCGTTCCGCACTTCTTATCGACTTTTATTCCTACTTTCTTCTGAAATCTTCCTACCGCATTTGCCGTATCTTTTCCAAAAATTCCGTCAATGTCTTTGCGTACAAGAAAACCGTGATATACAAGCTCGCATTGAAGCCACTTAACATCCTCTCCGCGTTGACAAGGTACTGTTTTTTTCAACAGTCTGCGCGGTTCCGGGTAATTATTTCTATGTGATACAGCGGCGGTATTGTTTTCAATATCTTCATACCAAATACTTAAATCCACTTTGCCATATACGCCGCCTACAGTTCCTTTGGACGTGTACTGCCATCCGACCATATTACCGCTAACCACAGGCTGACGGTTGACATTGTACTTGCCATCATTGATACCGTATTTTGCAATCCACAGCTTACAATCTACTCCGCCATAAGGTAGAATGTATTTGTTATAAAATGCGTATCCAGTGTAAACACCGAAGTCATATCCTGCGGCAACAATGATATCTCTGTAAGCGCGTATGATGCCTATAATAGCCACTCCAAGCCCCTGTTGGCACTTATCCTCTACATCGAGCCATACGGTTGTTTTTCTTCCGTTTAAATGCTCTAATACTTTCTTGGCATCTGCCTTTGCTTTTGCAACTGTAGTCGCATAACTGTAGTTGTATACTCCAATCACAGTAACACCGGCGTTTTCTGCATTTTTGTAGTTGACCTCAAAAAACTTATCTTTCGCAAGGCTTTTCCGCATAATCTTTAAGATTGCGCCATCAATGCCTGACTGTTTTACCAGTCGCCAATTTATTGAACCTTGATATGATGATACATCAATTACTTTCTTGCTCATTTTTGGATTTCTCCCCATGATTTATATTGAAATTTGCTTGCATTGCCAAGAGTTTTGCAACAAACAATTCTCTCTGTTTTTGCATTTCTTCCTCTGACATATTTTTCTGATTTTCCAATTCTTCAAGAAGCGGTCGTTTTAGATACTTGCTTTTTGATTTTCTGCCATTCAGTGCTATGTCTATTGAGACAAAAACAGCTGATTGCGTATAAATACCGTTTAGCCAGTTCTTATAATCATCTTTTTTTAGTTTGGCTTTGTATCCGTCAAAAATAGAATCAAGTTTACGTGGGTTTAGTTTCCAAAACTGTTCCCACGTAACACCCATTACATACGCCTGCGGAAATACTTCTTTCTCAAGCAGATATCTTAATTTTTGCTTCTTTCCTTTTTCTCTTCTTTTCCCTGCTCCGACGTATTCTCTGCATCTTCCGTTTCCACTGTCTTGTTGAGAGCGCGAAAAAAACTGCTGTTTTCAACCTCTTCGGTCATAATATCTATAACATCATCCAGTTTTCCACCTGCTACAATATGTGCTTCAATTTCTTTTCCCGCTGCTTCTTTGCTAATATCAGCACAGCAAGCAAAATACGCACGTACCATTGACATAGGGCGCGTATTTGCCATTTCAAGCGACACGCCCATATCTTCAAGGTCGCAGGCTGTATTGTAGTCAAGCTCTTTGGACTTATATTCTTTTCCATTTAATGTAAAATATTTCATTTTGTTACCTTTTCCTTTCCCCCTATGTCTTTCACATAGGAAAGGGGCAGTCCGTAGACCACCCTTTGCTATTTAATACTTATCAATCTCTGGCTCGGCTGCTTCATCTTCATAACCAGTCAGCACAGCCTTTCCATTACTTGTTTCTGACTGGCTATTTATTCCCCCGGTGTAAAAGCTACCTTTGTATCCATTCCCTTATATTCTTCAACAGTTAAGTTCATTTCAACCGTAAGAAGTTCATTTTGCCCGATTTCCGGCTGTGGAAATGCTGTAGGCGGCTGTGCCACAACAAAAAATGCTTTTTCAAATCCGGGAATGATTGTCTCATACCACATTCTTTTGCCATCTGTAAGTGCTTCGTAATCAGAGATAAGTTTTTCCCATTCTGCGACTGTTTCTGCTGTAAAATTGATCGTTACCGGGAAAGAACCGCCTGTGTCGCCACGCCCACGCACATATCTTGTGATAAAATCCTCAACTGCGGATGCGTCAATCTGCTCATTTTCGATTGTGATACCCCCGATCGCGTTGATGCGGGTAAGCCGTGTAAAAGCCGTAGGTTTTGTTCCGGCTGTTGTTTCTACCCCATAACCAAAAGTAATTCCAAGTGTGGAAACTCCTGCTGATGTCATGTTGTATACCTCCTTAATTTTTCATAAAAAAATAAGACCTTTCGGTCTATTGATCTAACAATCTGTCATTTGCGGCTATTAGCCGTCTAAATCTTGCTGTACTTCGATATATCTTTTCTTCTGAATCAAACTCCGGCATTGATATTACTTCAAATCTCATTCGCTTAAATACGTTTGCTACTATGGCAAGTATCTTTTTTGCGTCTGACTGCTGTGTATTAACAATCACATCTACTTGATATGTAGCTGTTGCAGCATTGATTGCCTGACCGTCAATAGTCTGTCCTTTTTCCGTGCCGCTCATTTCATGCACGTATATGGTTGGAAATATCGTTCCTGCCAGTCTGCTTTTCAAATTTGTAATCGTGATTCCCTTTTGGAATTTCATGTTTGTAAAATTCTGTTTCAATGCAGGGATAGCAAAAGAGTTGAGGTTACTGATTATTCTTGTTTCATTGTCAAAAACCCATAAATTATTGATTTCCACCGAATACCTCCTTTGCTGTTTCAGCCACAATTTTTTCAAGTTCCTGTGCTGTGTAGTACATAAATGGTCTGCTAGGCATACCTTCTGTAAACCACCACTGCCCTTCATCATCTTGATAAAACCAACCATACCGACCATCTGCTAGCTGTCTGATTGTTTTACCGCTTGCATACTGCCAGTCAATGCCTTCCGGCAATTTACCAGGATACGGCGATCTCTTTCCGACAATACCGGTACCAAACTCTACGAACATTGCGTGATCTGTACCGGCTACTACCGCCCATATACCGCCGCCTTTTATACTTCCTTTGTATTCCGCATGAACACTTGAAATCAATTCCGTAGTGAATATTGCATCAAGGTCTGCTAATTGCAGTCTTGCAATCTCTACGCCCTTTTCAGCCAGCTTTTCAGCCAATAACTGACATTTATATGTCAAGTCATTTTGGTATGCCTTTATTTGGCTTATAGCGTCTTGTATGGACTTTTGAGAAAGAGTTATAGTGATTTTTTTTGACATATCCTACTGCTCCGCATTTTTAACATTCTTTTGCAGCAGATAAAGGTCAACTGTCAATCCTTCGTCCGCTACGCCTTTAACCGTGTAATCTGCGGTCGTAACATCTACCATAGGTTCGCCATTGACGACCGTGTACATCACTTCTGATTTCTTCCAAATCAGAGCACCGACTTTCAGTGGAAACTCTTCTTTGTCAGTGACAAGCTGCGCATAGTTGGTTGAATCATCAATACCAAATTCCTTTGCCAACACTTCGTTTAGCTTGTTGTTGATAGAAGAATAAAAAATAACAGGAGCCGAATAAGTATCTATCGTATCTCCTGTCAATTTTGGTATCTTGTTTCCATCATCATCAAGATATGGAACAAATAGACCGTCTTCTCCCATATAGCCCTCATAGGCTATATTTCCGTCAGAATCCAGTTCGTATTTGGGCTGTTGACCTGTTGGCAGTGCATATGTCATTTTCTGTTTGTTGATATCAAGTGACATTACTCCACCTCTGGAAGTCCTGCTACGCTAGTAAGCATTGATAATACTCCAGCCAGCACAGACGCGGATAAAACATATTTCCAGTCTACGGCTCCCATAGCTGCTGCTGTTCCAATTCCTGCGATAGCTGCCTGCGCAATAGTCTTAATTGCTCTAATTCCTGCGGCTTTAGCCCACTGTTTCCAATCTCTCATACTATCATTCCTTTCCGTTTAATCTTTCTTCAATACCATCTAGCCTGTGATGAGCAGAAGCGACACTTGATTCGATTTTTGCTATCCTTGAATCGTGTTCCGCCAATTTCTTTGTCATTTCTGACCTTTCATCTTTCATCTCATTGATGGTATCTAATATTGCATCCAGTTTCATATTGATTCTTGTGTTTTCTTTCACGCGATCTTCAATATCTTTTGTATCTGTACGCTTGTTGCTTTTTAATCCCATAAAGACGGAAAAACCTAGTGATAACACGCTTATAATGATTGCTGTTGATACCTCAATAGTCATCAATCATATACCGCCTTTCTTTTTTTGTTGGCGCACCGCCCACCACCACTCAATGTACGCCGCCTGCTACCGCATCCGCACAGCAAACACGGTAACGCACAATCTTCTATAAAACTTTGGCAAACGGATATACGCAAACAAACAACTCACTTCGTTTTCTCCAGTTTCGGCTTACGCCATTTTCAGAGAAACTTGACATAAATTCCTCGCCAGCCTGCGACATATCGTACACAACCAAATTCACGATAACTGCTTCGTAGTTTTTAAGGTCAGCTTCGATTCTATCCGGCGTATATGCGCTTGGATAATTCCGCATAGCCACAATATCCTGCTTTGCCTGTTTGATTAACTGCTCGATCAGTGGGTTATCCTGCGGCTCGTCAAATACAACAACGTCGGAAGTAGTTTCGTCCTCATTTGTAACCGTCTCAATATGAAATTGTTTCAGCCGGATTTTAACCTGCTCCACGATGCTGTATTCTGCCATGATTACCACCTACGATACAATTCTGCCGATCAAAATTTGTTTTAATTCTGCACCAGTCTTTTCTTCTGCATCTTCGATACCTTCTGATTTTGCTAGCGATTGCAGATCCGCTGTGCTCATTCTGTTTATTTCAGTCTTGGTATATACCGGCTTATTTATGAAATTATCAGAGGGAGTAGAATCAACCGCTCCCTCATTGATTTCTTCAAAAGGTGCATACCAAGTACCGTTATATTTAACAGCATGGTCGTATTTCATAAGCAACCTCCTAGTAGCACTTGATTACATATGTGCTATCCATTCTTTCATAGGATGGCAGAACGATTTCTGATACAGTCGTTTTTGTCTGTACTGGATCTTCTGATACTGTAACTGCTACTGCAACACCTGTATTAACGATAGATACATCTGCCGTAGATTTGCCCATCAGTGTTCTTTCTTCCGGCGTGGTACCGTACCATGTATTACCAAGAGCGCCACTTGGGATAAGTGTAGCGAATCCATCCGGGTAGAATTTTTCGACCGTTCCATCTTCTTTTTTGTACTGCTTTGCATATACAATGATGCTGATACCCAGTTCGTTTGAAAATACTTCTTTGACGCGGTTGTCATTCATGAAGATGTTTGCGGTTGTATTCTGAGCAAGAATTGCGGACTTAATCTTTGCGTTCTGCTTTAAGTAGTCCATTGTCTTACGAGACACGATCATGATTGTAGGTCTTTCGCCTGTTGCTGCTTCTACGGCATCTAATCCTTTTTGAACGTCTGCCATAGGGTCAGAATTTGTTGTATTGCTCCACTCATCAGTGCTTGTGGAAATTAAAGCAAAATTGTTTTGCTTGTATGTGTTGTTCGGATCATAGTTGTATGCATATGTTGCACCGTTTGCCTGAATGGAAATCTTTGGATTTCCATCTGCCGGAGCAAGTAACTGCATAATCATTCTTTCCGGCACAACATTTGCGCCATCAACCAGCGTATTGGCATCATCAAAAATTCTGCTTAAGACTTCCGTTGCATACGGATCTGTGCTGTCCTGCGCGCGCATGATTTCCTGCTCGTCTGATTCTTTTATAAGCATTGATTCACGAAAAAATGCCATTTCTGTTTCAGTCAGCTGGAATCCTTCACGACTTCTTAATGTCGATACTGCATCAAAATTTGATGGCGCAAGAGAAACTGGCAAACCTTTTGATGTTTTGATCCATTTCAGATCAAGTCCCATTTTCTTTTTCGCCGGGAACAATCCAGCACCGAGATATGCAATCTTATTACTTGCAACTTGTGTCTGTACTAACGCAATGTTTTTAGCGCTATATACATCTCTAATATTCATTATTTCCTCACTTTCTACCGCTATCTATCTGCGGTTAGCAACTATCTCTAATCAATAGCCGGTTACTAATTATTCAAAAACAATCAACGATAATGCGGTCTTTACTGTATCGGCGATTGTGATACCTGCATTTGCGTTAGCATTTGCAGTGTTTACACAAGCAAACGCCTTAACGATTGTTCCGTTAGGGTTTTCTTCATATACATCTGCAAGTAAAATACCAACCGGCGCGGCATCGTTAGCCGAAACGCTATCACCCTCTGTTGTTCTTCCGTTTACGAATTTTCCGTCTGCTGCAATCGGACTACCTGCTTTGCAAACACCGTCAGTAAAAGCACTTGCATCAAGAGTGATTTCCTCAAACAGCTCTCCACCCAGCTTTCTTTTCAAGATTTCTTTTTGGGTTGTAACAATTTTGTTCTGTACTTTCATGATTAACCTCCTACTTTAAATATCCATCTACAATCGCTTTGGCTGCTTCATTTGTTCCAGCCAGTGTTTTTCCGATTGCTTCTGCGGTTTTTTCCGCTTCTGTTTTATCTTTTCCGCCGCCTGTGCTACCACCGCCCGGAATATCCTGTTTACCAGCGATTTCTTGTTCTTTCGCCTGTGCTGCGGCGGTTTCTTTTTCGGACATAATTTTTCCAAGAGCAGCCGTATCAAAGCTCCCATCGTCTTTGACAATCGTTTTTGCCTGTTCTGCGGTTACTTTAAAATCGGTCATAGCCTTTTCACGCAAATCTCTAATAGAATTGTCTTTTTGCATTTTTGCAATCTGCTCATTTGCCAGCTCTAAGGCTTTGTTTGCCTTTTCTACTTCTGTCAGATTTCCAGCTTCCAGTTCATCGATTTTGGCTTTGTACTCGTCTGCTTTATCTGCTTTTTCCTTGTACTCTGCCGCCTTTTCCTTTTCTTTCTGCGTTTCGCCGTTTACCTGATTCAGATAGTTCGTGATCTGCTCATCTGTAGGATCTGACACTCCGATTGAAATAAGGTTCTGTTTTGCCTGTTCTCTTGTCATAATTACCTCCGTTACTCACGCTTTTGTTGCCGCAGGTTGCTCCTGCCGAGTTCTCCTATTTCACGCATAGGTGCAAATTTTATAAAATAAAAACAGCTACCGATTATTACTCGGTAACTGCTTTATTCTGCTGTTTATTCATTTGATTTACGATTTCTTTTGCCTTTTCCTGCTGCGCTTCTGCATCATCAATAGTCTTATATAGATTTTCGAGATACGGTTTTGATAAGTTAAATGTCTTTTCCGCGTCTCCCCAAAGACCAACAGTAGTTATAGCAATAAGAGGATGTATACCGGCTTGCAATAATACTGTAAGCGTCTGTGCCTTAGTGTACATATTATCCTGTGGGCTGTGATTGATCTGAACATTGAAATCTCTTATAGATAATTTCAAATCAATTCCTGCGATTTTCAGTACATTCAATGCAACATATGCCAGCTTCTTTTCTGCTGATTTTACAATAGGGTCTTTCAATTTTGCTCTTGTCTTTGAAAAATCCCATCCATTACGAAGTTCGACGGCTCCCTGTGTATCTCCGCCTGTGTTTCCCTGCTTATTTGGGATTGCCAAAATTGATAACGTATTATTCCATAAATCATCTTTAGCCACTTGACACTGTGTTTGATCCAGTTCCTGTGTCATAATATCCACATCGGATTTATTATCAGAATTATTTGACTTCACAGTAAGCGCGTGGCTTTCTTTCATTTTTTCAAATTCTTCTTGATCTATGTCGCAATTTATAAATTTGATCCAGTATTGCACAAACTGTTCTACCCCGTCCATTCTGTTGGACTGCATATTGTTGATCGCATCCAGCATTCCGATTACAAGTTCAATATCCGATATTCTTTCGTGATTGTTTGGAAATTCAACAATCGGAATTGCGCCATATGTATGCAACTTTGAGTATTCCAGTTTTCCATCAACTATCTTAAAAGATTTTGTATCAGAAAACGCCAGTTTATACATTTTACCGTTTTCATCTTTCAGCTCTTGAACTGTCAAAAGAGCTTCTTCTGTTCCCTCTTGATAAATTGTAAAAGTGTTCATTGGAGTAGGAGACACAATTCTTAACGGCACTTCTCCTGCAAACGGCTGTATTGCCTTGAATGATGTACCAGTTGCAGATTGCCATTCGCCAGCTTTTATGTCCTTTTCTTGTTTGTTTGCATCCGCCATAAAATCATTTAGCATATCCACAGCCTTGTTGATTACTTCATCATCTTTTCGGCTAATGAATTGAATAGGCTCGCCGTATGTCTGCCCCACTTTGAACTGAACAATTTCGTAGGCATGGTTCTCTACTATTCTGTTTGTGATATCCTCGTTTGTTACTTTCTGTCGATACAGAATTGGTTGATCTCCCTTGTAGTAGTCCCACAAATACTTTATTACCGTTTTGTTGTAATAAAACGCACCGATGCAGTTTCCGATTACTTGTACGACATTAGCTTCTGTTATATGCTCAACATTCGTATATGCAATTTTTCTACCGTAACATCCTTTTACGATGTCCTGCAAAAATCTTCTGTTCATATATACCTCTGCATCAGATAAACGTCATTCCGCTTGCCGTCTGCCTTACTGGTAACGGCTTTACTTCAATATCTCCTGTCGCAACCCTGTACACGATTTTTTTGTTGCATTTTCTACATTTCACAACGATATCTATTTGGGATCGTCCATCGTATGTAGCCACTTTGCGACCGCATCTAGGGCAATATATCTTCTTTTCCATAAAATTCTCCATGAAAAAAGCACCGCATTACTGCGATGCCTTTTCAAGATTCTTATTTTCTTTATACATTAGCTTTATAGTTTCTGCTATTTTGTTCGTATTTCTCTTATGGGCTTTGCCCATTGTAATTATACAATTTTTTCGTTGTGACATTCTATGACATATATTCACTACCGTATTTTTCCTCGAATTGCTTTAGTGCAATTCCGTGTAGCCTGATTATCTGCCTAAAAGAGTAATTTTTTGTATCAGCTATTTTTTCAAACGTCTTTTTCTCAATGTATCTTGAAAAAAGAATGTCATAGCTGTTTTCATCTTCCATCGAATCTATCTGACCAATAATGTGCATTCTTTTGTCAGAATAAGAATCTATCATTTTATCTATTTCTCTTTCCATTTCGTCAATTTTAGAAAGTGCATTTCCAATTTTGTCTTGTTCCATGGAAGTCTGAACACGCTCTTTATTTGATACAGCAGATATGCTCTTTGACAATTCTTTTAATTCTGCAAGCTCTGAGAGTTTGTTGTTTATCATTCGATTTAGCCGGCTTATTTGATTCAAATATTCTTTTGTTGTCATTTCAATACCTCCTAAATGGATTTATAGCCGCTTCTACCTTTGCTTGTGTTCCGCTTCTCATCTCATTCTCAAACAATGCAACTGAATCCGGCGCATCATCATGCTTTACTTTTCCGCTTCTTGTCATGGTCGTAAGTTCTTTCATAAACTTGTAATATTGGCTCTGCCTGTCCATTTTCTTAAAATCGCGGAAATAATAATCTCGAATGATATTATCTCTAGCATTTTCCATTCGAGTTATTTTATTTGAACAATTAAACTTGAACCGTGCGCTGCATCTTCCGCCTTGCTTTTTTACATTGTCCATTACATCGCGACCAAAATATTCTCCGGCACTGTTACTCTCAAATGTGACCGTCTTGACATTATGTTTAATAAGCATATTTGCACATTCCGGCTTGGTAAATTGTGTGCCGGCATTATCGAACACTACATCTACGATATAAACCTCGTTGCCGTACACATAGCCAATCGGCATTGAGCAACTATCCTCTCCTTTATCTGCACTATCGCAAGCTGCCATAATAGCGTCTGGCTCTCTGTCAACTGGTAGTTCCTCAAAATAATTAAGCTCGTTCTCCGCAAACATTCTCCCTTTTGCTTCAAATGGTTCTTGTTGGAACTCTGCCGCCCACGTTTCTTCCGAAACAAGTTTTCGTTCCTTTTGGTAGTAATCGGTTGTGAATATCTTCCGCAATCCTTTTTTATCTTTTCGATAAATCTCCCAGTTACTTTCATCGGTAATTGGATCAAGTGCTGGAATTGCAACTTCTTTCCACCGCCACCCCAATTCATCAGCTTTATTTTGTAAAGCCGTAATTGGATCGTACAAGCTGTATTTCGTTCCCTGTATGATAATAGGTGTTCCCTCTAATCGTCTACCAAGAACATCGTCTGTTACTTTCTCGCAAAGAAACTCTAATCTATCACGGTTTCTTGCTTCCTCATGATTTTTAACGCAGTCGTCAATATAAACAAGGACATTTGCTTCTGTACAACCTACTATTGCACCATCAATAGGTCGGCATGTAAATGTCGGAAAAATATTCTTGCTTTTAAGGTCAATGGAAAGGTTTTCTGCACTCTTGTATCCATCTTTGCTGATTTTTGTTGCTTCTGGAAATACACTCAAAAATCTCTGATATGTGCTCTCAGTTTCAAATCCTTGTAAAAGTCCTCCGTAAAATCTTTTTACAAGTCCTTCTCCCTTACCTACACCAAAAATACTTCCGTCTGGATCTCTTCCGCCCATCATCTGCGCAAGTTTTAATCCGCCTGTGGTCTTTCCTGTACGTTTTGGCTGCGAAACAGAAAGAAAATCCAGTTTTCCGTCATAAATCTCTTGGTATGCTTCGACTACAGGCTTTAATACTTTTCTTCTTGGGAAATAAAATCTTTTCCACGGGTCTTTTTCATCAATTTCAATGTAATAAAAAAAGCTGTCCACAAGATAGGCTGATTCATACATCAAAACATCGTAGAATTGTTGTAGTGCCTTGTATGTCGTATCATGTTCCCCGGCATACACTTCTAAATTTGAAACTCTGCCGCCTGTATTTTGTTTGACATAGCTTGCTATAAGTTGTTTTGCCCTTGCGGATATTTTCAATCCATAATCAACGTCATGTTCTGTCCTTAAGGCAACCGCTACGGCTTGTATGTATGCATCTATTACCTGTTCATCAACGCCTTTTCTCTGTATGTAATTTTCATATCCATTTACTGTGGAAATTAGGCTTGAACTTGCCATAAGAAAAGCACCTCACTTTTCACAGCAAAGGTGCTTATAGACCTCTGCCTATAACTGTTTTAGGGTAGCGACTAACTCTATTTGTTAGCCGGTTAGTTATTTATTTGATATCAATGTCCGGTACAATTCTTTCCGGATAAAACACTAACTGATAATGATACTTATCCGTTCCGGTTGGTTCTGTCTGCTCCATAACATAACAAGTCCAATCATTCAGATAAATATAATCTTTGTAGTATGTATTCTCTCCTGTCTTAATCGTAATCACAAGCTCATTGTTACTGTTGTTGCTAAGATCCATATATCCTTCTGCCTGTAGCATAATGGTATCTGTTCTTGCATTTGTTACAGTAATCTTCCTGTACAAATTAAATTCACTTGCATCTTTTGTAAGGTTGTGATTTACCGTATCCGCTGTAGTACATCCCACTAGGCTTAAAGAAATACCTGCAATCATAATCAGTGACATAATTTTCTTTTTCATAAAAATTCCTTTCCGCTGATAATCAGCAATTAAATTATTCTTCTACAACCCCCGTCAATTATTGCTTTTTCTAGCAATATCTCAACGTTTGCCCGTCTGCTTCATTATCTGCCACAATAACAGGTTCATCTTCTAAAGTGAAACAATCTATAGGCTCGCCATTTCTACCACTTATTTCGTTCGATTGCGCTTCTCTAAGTGTTTCACGTTCTATTGTTTTAATTACTTCTGCCATGCTCATAGCTCAAACGTGCTCCCATATGCTGCTCAACTACGTGCCAATCTTCTGCAAACATATCCGTCTGTGATGCAAGCCATCCAATTATCACCGTTCCGTCAGATGCTTTCATATCAATATGAGGATTGATCGTAACTGTTTCGTCACATTCAAGAAGCCTTTCCCCGAATAAGTGATTTGCGGTCTCTGATTTCATTGAAACAACAGGAACCTCTGAACCAGATGTGAGGTAAATAAACATTCCCTTGCCGTTCCATCCGACTCTTGCTACTTTCTTACCATTCTTTAATGCTTCAATTGCCTGTCCAAAATTCATAATTTATTTTCTCCTTTACAATTTATTATTTTCATTTCTTATAAATTTCCTTGTTTCTTCAATTATTTTAGAATCTCTATCAGAAGTCATTTCAATGTGGCTTTGTGGCAGTCTGCCAAACTTTTTCAAAGCATATTTTTCTACCGATTCTCTTGAAATGTTTATGCCAAAATTTTTCAATGCTTCTTTAGATGGCGGTTGATACTCTGATAAAGGATTGTCAATATTATTCATTCCTCAACACATTCCTTTTTTTAAATTAACAGTCTCCGTTTCTTGTTTTACTTTTTCGTGAGAATAATCATCTCCAAATATCCAAAACGTATTTTCTTTATGAGTTCCGCATTCCAATACAGAAATTTGTTTATCATTTTCCACAAATAGCACCTCTCATTAGAACAACCCCAACATATACAGAATATCAATCTCCGATATTTCTCTTGCGCCCTCTCTTGTGTGCATAAGAATTTCTTTAAGTTTTTCATTTTCCGCATTGCAATACTTATCTTTGTTATACGTTTCTGAAAAGCAATAATATTTGCAATATCCGTAGCCTACTCCAAGTCTATTTCCATAAATATTCTTTCCAACAATATCGTAATTTTTTGGTATTTTTAAAATATCGTATTCTATATCCATGGAACATTCCTTTTGCTCTGATTTTAGCTTTGATTGAAGATATTTAAGAAATCCTCGCATATCCTGTTCTGATTTTGAAATATATAAAATAGTTTCTTTCATTTCTTCTCCAAATTTCTTTAAGTTCAATTATTTATTTTCACATTTGAATCAGTTTCTTTCAGAAAACGAATGTACAACAATTTAGCTTCTTCAAATGTTAAATCAGTAATAGGTTTTTCTTCATATTTTTTTCGAAAAATCTCAATGCCTGTTCCTTTTCGTCTTGTGAATAAGAATCCCATTTTGATATTCCAGATTTACTTCTAAAAAATTCACAATCATGTTCAGTATCAGAAAATTCTGACGGCGGTATATATTTTGATGGATGTTTGCAAACATCGCACATTCCAATAACTTCATTTCTTTCAATCCCCAAATATGCACATTCATTGCATTTCATTCTTCCACCAACTTTCTACCGCACATAGGGCAATAAGCTATTTTCATTACCATTTCAACATTCATATCTTTACTGCTACACACTGCAAATGACGGACATTTATTCAAGTCGCATGTAATTACAGGTTTATTTGACAACTTATCAATCTTAAATTTGCCATAATGTGTTATGACAGGAAATTTTCCCTCGCAAAATTCACACATATTCATCATTCCCCTTTGTTGTGCTTACAATACACAAGTAAATGTTCCGCAATCTGCTCCAAATCTTCAACGTCATACTTTCTGCGCTTTGTTTTTCTTCCGGTAAACGGTATTTCACATTCGTATTCTGCATTTATCAGAAAATTTGCTACCTCGATTGCGTCAAAAGGCAATTCAACAGTCGCGTTGCTTTCTTTTAATTCATCAAAATCGTGTTTAAGTTGTTTAATATGAGAATCTCTTTCCTTGATACTTTCTTTCAAACTATTTATCTCATCTTTAAACCCTTTGTCGTGTTCCGTAAAATCAAGACTATCAAACACAATCCCGTATTGTTTGCTTATTTCATCTTCTGCCATAACATCAGAATTGTACTCCGTATAATGTGCTGTAACTCCATTCAGTTTAAGAAGTTCGCCTATTGATTTTGTAAAAGCAATCGCAACTTTATTGTCGTGACATTTTGTAAACTTATCAATAATCTCATCAACATTAGTCATGTTTTTTCCCTCATTTCTCAACTTGATGCTTTGTGTTTTTTTCACTGCGCATCAAATAAAAAGTGTGTCTTATAAACCACTCATATACTTCCGTCGTACAATAGCCTACCAGTGTGGAAATGGGGCTAGTAGGAATCGAACCTACGAATGCAGCAGTCAAAGTGCTGTGCCTTACCGCTTGGCGATAGCCCTATGTTGTGAGCGGATAAGCACTAACCGCCCACAAACCAAACATATGTGAAAGGAGTGCAGCCTTTAACTGCCGTGTGATGAATCGCGGGTTGATTTTCACTGCCAATGTCCGGCGGCGCGTCATTTCCGCCGATACCCACCAAGCCTTGTGACGGCTCTTTAATCAGCTTTCCGCTAGTGGGTCTTAGGGGTGTCCGAAAAATGGCTAATAATTCAGACGAATCGAGACAGCCGGAATCGAACCGGCATCTGACAGAGGGTTTGAGGGGGTTAAGGCTGCCAATGTTTTCCGTTTACACCATGTCTCGTTGTATAGGGCTGTATTTCAAGCCCTATGGGGTAAAATGCTATATTATGTGTGTTATTAGTTACTGTGTGATATAAAACAAAACCTTTCCTTTCAGACCGCCCTTTTAGGGCTTCTCGCAATCTCTTTCATTCTGCACCACCTGCCTTTTCTCTATGTTTCATCTGACACTCAAGCATCTGCCGTATATTTGATCTAGGCTGCCTTATGCCATGTCCTTGCTTAAATAATTCACATTGCAGCAGTTCCGCGCATTTTGTACATTCATCGTTTATCTGTTTTCCTGCTATTTCCATTACTTTTCCTCGTAGTCCGCACAACAGAAATTATATTCCACGAAATCCGCTACATATTCGCTTGAATCGTTGCAGCATACATATCCTTGCTTTTTATCGTATTCGCCATATCTGCAATTCGCGCAACGCTTTCTCTTGCTTCCAAATCCATTGTCCGTATCATCAAAGTACATCAGATATCTCCCTCCGACCGGTGCAGCGATTTTTCTTCCGAAAATCCATCCGGGTATCTTGCAATCAGTTTATCAATGTTGTACTGCATCACATCGTCAAGATTCAGTTCGACTGCTGAACAATATTCTGCGATGAACCAAAGAAGATCGGATATTTCACTCATGGCGTGATGCCTGTCAAACTCATGACCTTGGTATTTCTTCTGGTACAAGCTGTGCAGCTCTCCAATTTCTCCAACCATGCCATGGAGAGCGTGCATTTCACAACCTTTATTTGTCAGCTCCTTATTGATTGTCCTAGCAGCTAGTAATTGGTATTCATATCCTGTCATTTACTCTGTCTCCTGTTTGTATAATTTTGCATATTGCCATACACTTGCTGGTTCCTGCTGTGACGTATAGCTTGTTCTCCCACCATTCCATGCGTAAACTTTCCCATCTTGATAATATGCAAAGTGCCTTTCGAACCATTTGTCACTACTACGCTCGTCTTTAACAAGTATCGGTGCGTCTACCGGCACTTTCGACCAGTCGACCGCAGGCTCATATTCCTCTTCCAGCCATTTTGAAAACTTTACCTGCGCTTTGCAGATAAAACCTGTCCCGAATTTATACCAGCTAGGGCATCCAGTGCAATCGCGGCTACTGCAGCCCGTCAGCCCGTCAGCGTCAATTATAGGTCTCATACCTTTAGCGCAGATATCAATTATCTGTTCCTTGTAGTGTTCTCTATTCGTCATTTTTTATCACCTCTATCAGCTTTCTATACTCTTTTATTACAAGAACAAGGAGTATGATACTTGTTATATTTAATACTATCATTATCAGGTCTACTAGGTTCATGTCTGTTATCTCCATGGGGTCTTTTTGTTTTTGAGGATATTTGAGGGACTTAGTAGGGGTCTGATCCGCTTTTCTGCTAGACCCCCACGCCCCTATTTGCTGCAGCTTTTGTACCGCTCCGCGCTTATTTTTAAATTGTGTCTAAATTGTTTATATTGTTTTAAAATATTCTTTTATTGTTCTGTACTATTCGCTAAACAAAACTTTCGCGAATAGTTGAAACTATGCAAAATCTCTGCAATCCGCATAAACACTAGCTTTTCTAATTGTTCGCAAATATACACAATTTCAAACAACTCCTTCCGGCTGATCTGATACCGATTTGTCTGTGATTCCCGCGCAATTAGATGG
>ULUH01065589.1_pt1 | contig 30179 bp, 10 predicted proteins | sample 1958241 | NCBI WGS metagenome assembly ULUH01 (sample SAMEA4835753, study PRJEB28245) | human gut metagenome | biome: gut microbiome; material: fecal sample | place: Denmark | collected 2008 | reverse complement strand
ACTTTTTTCACCCCGTTTTCCTTCTTTTGCGACAGAAACAAGCCCCAATTATTTACACACATTATTATATATTTAAGAGCAGACATATTTTTATAAACATTCATGGCAAAATATTCTTATAATACGTCAGATTTCCGTAAATTTGTACAAGAATAGAAAAACGAGAACGAATGAACGAGGCTAAACTTAGTCAACTCTACTTGCGCGACACTGCTTTTCAAGATTTGATGCAGCGCCGCATCTACAACGTGCTTCTCATCGCCTCGCCCTACGACGCCTTCATGATGGAGGAAGACGGACGCATCGAAGAGCAGCTGTATTTTGAGTACACATCGCTCAATCTGAGTTCTCCCCCTCGCGTGGCACAGGCAAGCAGCTACGAGGACGCCCACGATCTTTTAAGAAGCAAGTCGTTCGATTTAATCATCGCGATGCCTGGCAACGACATCGGACTCACATTCCGCGAAGCCAAAAACATCAAGTCAAGCTATCCCGACATTCCGTTTATCGTATTGACTCCATTCTCACGCGAAGTGTCGCGGCGTCTTGCCAACGAAGACTTCTCCGGCGTCGACTATGTGTTCAGCTGGCTCGGCAACGTCGACCTGCTTCTTGCTATCATCAAATTGATGGAAGACAAGATGAACAGCGACAACGACATTCTTGAAGTTGGCATCCAAACCATACTGCTTGTGGAAGACTCCGTGCGCTTCTACTCATCAGTGTTGCCCCACCTATACAAGTTTCTGCTGAAGCAATCGCTAATTTTCTCAACCGAAGCGCTCAATGAGCACGAGCAGATGCTCCGTATGCGCGGACGCCCAAAAGTCATTTTGGCACGCACATACGAGGAGGCGATGACTTTGTACAACAAGTACAAGAACGAGATTCTCGGCGTAATCACCGACGTGTCGTTCAGCAGAGACGGGGAGAAGGACAAGCACGCCGGCATCCGCCTTGCCAAAGAGATAAAGGGAATCGACCCCTATGTCCCCATCATTATGGAATCGTCAGAGACCGAGAATGCAGTCTACGCCAAAGAAATGGGCATCTCGTTTCTCGACAAGAATTCCAAGAAGTTTCCTGTCGACCTTGGGCGCATCATCACCGACAATTTCGGTTTCGGTGATTTCGTGATACGCAACCCCGAGACCGGAGAGGAAGTGATGCGCATAACCGACCTGAAAGAGTTTCAGGACAACCTATTCAAAATTCCAGACGAGTCGCTGCTGTACCACGCCTCACGCAACGACATCTCGCGGTGGCTGTATTCGCGCGCGATGTTTCCTATCGCCGAAATCATTCAAGCCCATCGTTTCCGCGAAATCAGCGAGGCGGCAGAGGTAAAGAAATTCTTCTTCAACCTGATTGTGAAATACCGCAGGATGAAGAACAAAGGAGTCGTTGCCATTTTCAAGAAAAACCGCTTCGACTACTACTCCAATTTCGCCCGCATCGGCCAAGGCTCACTTGGCGGCAAGGGACGCGGCCTGGCTTTCATCGACTCTATAATAAAGAAATATCCGATATGCGACAATTTTGACGGTGTCACAGTATCAATTCCGCGAACGGTGGTGCTCTGCACCGACATTTTCGACCAATTCATGGAAGAAAACAACCTATATCCAATCGCCCTGTCTGACGCCCCCGACGAGGAGATTCTGCGCTGTTTCATAAACGCAAAACTGCCGTCGCAGCTTAAAGACGACTTTCTTGCCTTGTTTGAGGTTATCGACAAGCCGTTGGCGATACGCAGCTCAAGCCTTCTCGAAGACTCGCATTATCAGCCCTTCGCCGGCATATACTCCACATATATGGTGCCGCGTCTCGACAACAAGGAGGAGATGCTGCATCTGCTCGGCGACGCCATAAAAAGCGTCTATGCGTCAGTGTTCTATGCCGACAGCAAAGCATACATGACCGCCACAAGCAATCTTATCGACCAAGAAAAGATGGCTATAATCATACAAGAGGTGGCTGGCGCGGAGCACGACGGATACTACTACCCATCGTTTGCAGGAGTGGGCCGCTCGCTCAACTATTACCCCATCAACGACGAGATGCCCGAGGACGGAGTGGCAGAAATTGCCGTAGGACTCGGAAAATACATCGTTGACGGAGGTCTGGCACTGCGTTTTTCGCCAAGGCATCCCGACAAAGTGCTGCAAACAAGCACTCTCGACCTTGCCCTGCGCGACACACAGACCCAACTCTACGCCCTTGACCTTAAAGACGTTGAAGGCGGATTCAAGGTCGACGACGGGTTCAACATAAAGAGAATACGTGTGCAGGACGCGGCAAAAAATGGCTCATTGCGCTATATGGTGTCGACTTTCGACCCCTACGACCAAGTGATTCGCGACAGCGAGTACGGCAACGGACGCCGCGTGGTTACATTCGCCAACGTGCTGCAACACAAAGCATTCCCGCTTGCTGAGATTGTAGACTTCATGCTTTCCGAAGGAGAAAAAGAGATGCGTCGTCCGGTGGAAATCGAATTTGCCGGATGCATCGACAAGCACGGAGAGACAAAAGGCAACGTATATTGGTTGCAGATACGTCCAATTGTCGACCGCAAAGAAATGCTCGATGAGAAAATCATGCATACATCCGACAGCCAGCTGATTATGAAGACATCCAGCGCTCTCGGACACGGCATGATGGACGGTGTCACCGACGTGGTGTATGTCAAGACGCAGAACTTCTCCTCGTTCAACAACCCTATGGTGGCACGCGAGATAGAGAAGCTCAACAAGTCATACGTAGAAGCCGACAAGGGATATATTCTGATAGGTCCCGGACGATGGGGCTCAAGCGACCCCGCACTGGGCATCCCCGTGAAATGGGCGCACATTTCAGCCGCACGCGTGATTGCAGAAACGGCACTGCCGGGATACCGCATAGAGCCAAGCCAGGGCACGCATTTCTTTCAGAATCTCACATCGTTCGGCGTCGGGTATTTCACCATAAACGACAAGAACGGCGACATCTGCGACATTGAATATCTCGACAGCATGCCTGCCGTCTACGAGTCCGACCATTTGCGTTCCGTGCGTTTTAGCCGACCGCTGCAAATCGGAATAAACGGCAAGACGGGATTAGGAATCATTGTAAAACCAACAACAGAAGATAACTGAATATATGTCAATCATAAACAACCTAAAAGCAATGTTGGGTTTTCCCGACAAAGAAGATATGGGCAACGAGAACTCATCGCAGACAAACTCGCCGTCTTACATCAACCCGTTCAAAAAAGAAAACGAAAAGCCATTGCCACCGCCTGTTCCGGAAGTGGCTAAAATCTCACAGAAGGATGTTGAAGACGCCATAAGCGATGAAGTGGTCGACAAGGTAACCTCTGTGCTCAACACGTCATTGCCGGAATACGTGCGTGAATGCATCGACAAAGACGCGCAAGCCAACTACGTGAGAAGCCTCATCGGATCAACGCTCACCGACTTCCTGCAGCAAATCAAGCAGGAGGCGGAGGAAGCCGCTCGCCAGCAATGGCAAAAAGACCGTATGGACCTTGCCAACAAATCGTCGGAGGCTTCAAAGCAGATGAACGAATACAAGACGAAAAACGAAGAGCTGCGAAACCGCATTCTAAGCCTTGACAGGCAGAAAACCACGCTCAACGACCGCATATCGACATTGGAAAACCGCGCTGCCTCAGCGGAGGCTGAACGCGAGCAGTATCAGCTGGAATGCAAAAGTCTGATGAACAAAATCAAAGTGGCGGCTGTCAACGATGAGGCGCTGCAGGCATTGCGACAGGACAACGATGACTTGCGCGCGGCAAACGAGAATCTGCAAAACGAAATTGCCGAAATCAAAGCCGACGCCGAACGCAAGGCCACCGACTCGGCGGCTCAAATCCTTGCCGCCAAAGCAGACGTGGCGAAGAAGGAGGCGCGCATTGCCGAATTGTCATCACAACCCGACAACGCAAACGAGAAGGAGGCGGAAATCGAGCGTCTAAACGCCGAACTCGAGACCATAAAAAGCAACGCCAAAACCGAAGCAGAAGCGCTGACGGCACGCATTACGGCTCTCTCGCAGGCCACCTTAGAGCTGGAAGAGACAAAACGCAAACTCGCCGAAGCCGAAGATGAAAAGTTAGCGCTGAAAAATGCCCCAGCGGCAAGCAGCGAGGAACTGGAAAAGCTCCAAAACGAACTTGCTGTGCGCAACAATGAGTTGGCAAGCATGCGGTCCACAATCCAAAGCCAGAACGACGAGCTCTATGCCTTGCACGAGAAACTTAACGAGACCGGCGACACCGCAAAGATGGCTGAAATCGAAGACACTCGCGCCAAGCTCGAAGACACCGTGGAGAAACTCAACAATGAGCTGTCGCAAAAACAATTGCAAATCGACGACCTCAACAGCACGAAAGACGAGATTTCTTCTGTCTACGAGCAGTTGAAAAAGGAATTGGAACGCAACAAAAAGCACTATGCCGACAAGGAGCAGGAGTTCCGCCAACAGATTGTGGCGCTGAAAGACGAGCTGGAATCAGCAAAAAACGAGATTTCAATCCAAAAGGCAGAAAAGAAAGCCAAGAAAAAGGCTCAACACCATGCGGCTCCGCTGTCGGGAATATCTGCCATCGACTACACAACCGAATATTCCGACTGGCTGATGCCCACACCGCCGACAAACGCAATTCCAATCGTTGCCGAAGAGCCTGAAGAACCCGAAATAGAGAATCATAAAGAACCGGAAAAGAGTCACGCGAACCCCAACATTCCAGAGCAAATGGAACTGTTTTCATAACTATGGACTATACTACCTTATCACCGGAACTTGAAGAGCGCGTGCAGCGCGCTGTCGACAATTTTATGCAAGGCTATGGCTGCTGCCAATCAGTGGTGGCGGCTTTCGCCGACATCTACGGACTCAGCGACGACCTCGCAAAACGCATTGCCGCAGGTTTCGGCGGCGGCGTTGGGAGGCTTCGCATGATGTGCGGCGCCGTGTCGGGCATCGTGTCGCTTGCGGGACTCGACTGCGGTCAGACCGACGGTGCCGACCGCGAAGGCAAATCGGCTTGCTACAAGGTTGTACAACAACTTCTTGAGAAATCGCGCGAGCAAAACGGCTCGCTCATCTGCGCCGAAATTCTCGGACTGAAAGGCCACGACAAAGCAGTGTCGACCTACGAGGCATCGCCTCGCACAGCCGAATACTACAGGTCGCGTCCTTGCGCTGCCAAGGTGGAGAGCGCAGCACGCATCTTCGCCGAATATCTCCAAGCCAAAGCTTCGTTAACATAAAATAACAGTATCAACACAAAAAAATATTTAAATTCCCCCCCCCCCGTATTTGTATTCTTTGTAAATTTGCATCCGCTATTAAAAGCAGTTTATATTTTAATCCACACATTAACGATTAATATAGGTATGTCACAGCACCATACTTCCCAACTTTAATCAGTGTTTGTGGCATAAAAAGGTTTAAAAGAACAGGTAAAAAAGAATGAGATATATCAGACTGATAATTACACTAATTATTGGTTTAGCAATGGATATGGCTGCTGAAGGAATAACCGCCGACAGCATCTTTATCCAAAATTCGCGCCCAATAAAATTTGTTGTAAATAGAATCAACATCAGCGACCAAGATAGGGAATGGATTACTGATGTGCTTATCCCAGAGCTTCAAAGGCTTGGGGATAGTGGCGTTGTTTTCGGACGTGCCGCCGCTTCTCCAGAAGGTCCATACGACAACAACCGTCGTCTGGCAAACCAACGTCGCGCATCGGTCGACGCTCTGCTTCGAAGCTACGGCATCGGCACCGACCACATCCAATACGACGTTGTGGCTGAGGACTACGACCTGCTCTACACCATGATGATGCTGAAACACGACGCCAAATTCCATGATGTCGACTCCTTAATCACTCTCTACGCCGACGACACCCAACGTCTTAAGGCGGCTATGAAGCGGCACGACGGCGGCAAGCTATGGCGCTACCTGCTGAAAGAATATTTCCCGAAACTGCGCGCAGTGAGAATAATTGTCGTTGACAAAAGGCTTGCCAACATCGACAGCAACGACCTGGCTCCACGACCTATAGCAGCAACCATTCCGGCAACTGTCGCCGACTGCCATCTGCGCATCCAAAATGCCGACATCACACCGGCATACATTATCCCAGCGACAACACCCGCCTCGGCTTTGCCGCGTCGCGAGGTGCTGAGCGTGAAGACAAACGTGCTGTTTGACTTTGCCTACATGCCGGGCTACGACCGCTTCTGCCCTATTCCAAACGTTGCGTTGGAATATTTATTATCCGCTTCATGGTCATTTCACCTACGGTGCAAGTTTCGACTGCCCGTGGTGGCAGCACTATGATGAGCATAAATATTTTCAGGTCAGAAACTATCAGCTGCACACCCGCTACTATCTGCGCAGCGGCGACATCCGCAAACGCAAACCGGGAGAAGGCGCGGCTTTCAGAGGTTTATACCTCAGTCTATACGCGCACGCGTACCTATACAACATCTGCTTCGATGAGAAACGCGGATGGGAAGGCGAAGGCTGGGGCGCTGGTTTGGGTATAGGCTATGTCGTTCCGTTAGGTCGCTCCGGACATTGGAAGCTGGAGTTCGGACTGCAGGCGGGATATCTCAGCACCAACTACGACCCCTATCAGTGGAAATGCCCCGTAGACCCCGACACCGACAAAGAGCAATATTACTACAAGTGGTACGGCGATGCCAAGGATTTCCAAAAGAGGCAGCACCGCTTCTCGTGGCTTGGCCCTACCAGAGTGGAGATAACGCTCAGCTACGACCTGCTCTACAGACGCAACAACAAAAAAGGCGTAAGTTTCAGAAACCGAGAAACGACAATCAACTATTAGACAAAACATAACAACAATGCGCAATATAACAAAACTCATATCACGAATCATCCTTGATGCAAGCCGCAAAGCCTGCAACAAGGCTGCCGTCATGTGTTTTGCATTGTTATGCCTTGTCGCAACGGGATGCGTGCGCGAGCCTAAGCTCCATCTCCACCAGGGCGGCGCCGACATCGATATGGAGATACCGACCGTCGACCTCGACTTGAAAGTGATATGGAACTACATTTTCAAGTACGACACCGAATACGACTGGCAAGCGGAGTGGATCTACGGATGGGACAACACCGACGAGGAAATGTTTGGCACTATCGGCTACACAGAGCCTAACGCCTTCGAGGTGCGCCGCTATTTCACCGGCAACGTCCAGTTCGGTGTCCACAATGCCCCTTACAGGCACTCAATCGTCGGCAACCACCTTCAAGCCAAATACGATTTCGGTTTTTGGGACATTCTTGTCTGGAACAACATCAACACTCCCGACGGGGTACAGAGTGTGCGTATCGACGAAAACACCACCTACGACCACGTCACAGCTTACACCGGACAGACAATATACCCGGCGCTCTACAACTCGCCGCAGTTCACGCGCTCCTTCTATCAGCCGGAGGAGCTGTTTGCCGGATACCATAGAGGAATTGAGATAAACAAGAATCTGGACGGATTCACGTTCGACGAGAACCGCAACTGCTGGGTACGGCAGCTCGAGATGGAGCTGCAGCCAGTGACCTACATCTATTTGGTACAAGTGATTCTGCGCAACAACGACCACAACGGCAGAAAGGTGACAGCCGTAGAGGGAAACGCCAATCTAAGCGGCATGGCTCGCTCCGTAAACCTCAACACAGGCGTGACGGGGGCTGACGCCATCACCGTGAACTTCTTCATGCGGATGAAGCAGGACGTTGCCGACAAGAACGGCGACAAGGTCGACGTGATAGGTGGAAAGGTGCTTACTTTCGGCATCCCGAAACTAAACCCGAGCAAGCTTGACGCGCGAGCATATCTGGAATCGCTGCAGAAAGTGAGGGATGCCGACCTTAACAACCGCCACTATATTGACGTGAAAATGCAGTTCTACAACGGCAAAGACTCCACGTTCGTGTTTGACGTCACCGACCAGGCGCGACGGCTGTTCCGGGGTGGGGTAATCACGGTGGAGCTCGACATGGACAAGGTGCCTGTCCCCAACCAGTCCGGAGGCTCCGGCTTCGATGCTGTGGTGGAGGACTACGAAGAGAAAGAATGGATATTCGACATGTAATCAACAGAAAATTTTATACATAATAAATAATACGAACTATTTTAATTTTTTAATTTATGAACAAGTTTTTTATCGCAGCCGCTTCGGCATTGGCTCTCGCCAGCTGCTCAAGCGACGATTTCTTGGGAGAAATTCAGGGGAATGAGCAAAATGGAGCCACTTCCGCAATCAACTTCGGTGGCGACACGGGCAAAATCACACGCGCCACAACAAAGGGCAACGCAGCCGCAGAACTTCTCGAAAACAACTTTGTAGTTGTCGGTTTCAAAGGCAGCAAGACAGACGCAGCCAACAACGAAACGTACGCTTTCGACCACTACAACGTGAACTTCAAAGACGGTTCAGCATTCTCTACCGAGTCAAACAGAGCTGGTTGGGAGTATGTTAATCAGGACATGAAGGTAAAGGGAGCCGACAAATCTCTCGCACAGAGCGGAGCATCGCAGCAGACCATCAAGTATTGGGACCACTCTTGCGCATCCTACGACTTCATCGCATTCTCAATGGGTAAAAAAGATGCGGCGTCAAAATACGCCACTCCGACACACGTTGACAAAGCCAATCTCAAATCTGCCGCCTACACTCTCACCGGCAACGTAAACACTCTCAGCGAGTGCTACATTTCCGACATGAAGACTGTTAAAGAGAAAGAGTACAACAAGACTCCTGTATCAATGTCCTTCCGTCACCTTGCCAGCAAGGTGCGCATGGCTCTCTTCGAGATTGTTCCAGGTTATGTGATCAGCGACGTGAAGTTCTATACCGACGCAACAAGCACCACAACCGACAACACGGAAGGCACACTCATCGGAAAATTCAACAACTCCGGAACATTGACAGTGTACTTTCCTACAACAGGTACCGACCACGCTGCTGAGAAAGACTACAACAAGGCTCACGTAAGCTTCACTGCATCAACAACTGCAGGTGAGACTGGCGTATTGAATCATAAAGGATTCGGCGTTGTCAACTACAACAACCAGGCCGAAGGCACGATTTCTGCAGGTAAAACTTACCTCAGCCAGAATGCAGCGGAGCCTTCTTACTGCGGCGCCGGCTATCAGAACGTGCTTCCGTCGGAAGGTAAGGCAAGCGCCATCACTCTGCGCATCGACTACAAGCTCACTTCTGTCGACGGTTCCAACGAGACAATCAACGTGAAGGGTGCCACTGCAACCGTTCCTGCCGAATACACTGAATGGAAGTCTGGATATGCCTACACTTACATCTTCAAGATTTCTCAGGACACCAACGGTTCTACCGGCGGCTCAAGCACTGGTTTGACTGCCATTTCTTTCGACGCCGTTGTTGTTGACGATGAGGCAAACGGCCTCCAGGAAACAATCACAACTGTTTCTGACAACAGCTTCACTACATACGGCTACAAGGACGACAAGGTTACTACCAACGGCAACGAATATGTTAACGGCACCGACATCTATGCAACTGTATATGTTCCTGCTGCAGGCGAAGACCCTGCAAAAACCGTCGCTCCTCAGAAATTGTACACCGTAACTCTCGAAGACGGTGCCACTCAGACTATCAACGAGGCAAGCGTTGCCAACGCTCTCGTGAAAGGAACCCACGACGCTACTACCAAGACTTGGACTGTCACCGACTACGCTGGCAAGAAGATGGTTGTGACAGAAACAACAGGTGTTGCCTCTACTGTAACTTCTGTTCCAGCAGGTCCTGGCGACACTCTCAAAGTAAATGCCCTCAAGTGGACAGGTGTTGCCACCGACCCGGCTACAACATACTACGCTGTTGAATACGACAATGGAACCAAAAAGTCATACAAGATTGTCAAAGTTGTCAAAAACTAATTTTCTCCTTGGCCCACGCCTTGGATTCTGACTAAAAACATTGTGTCTGAGGTGTGTTTTCACACGCCTCGGACACATTTATATGTCGGACGGGGGTTTCTCCCCCGCCCGTCTTTAAAAAAACAAGAAGACATGCAGAAACATCGCATCCTAATATTTCCTCTGTTGGGACTTTCCCTATTCTCCTGCTCGCAATCCGAGCCGGACGAACCAATAGTGCCCGAACCGGACAATACACAGACAAGCATCGCCTTCAGCAGCACTAACAACAACTGGCAGGATGCAAAAACAAAAGCAGCGGGCAACGGTCTCGAGACTATCTTCCAGACGTTCCGCACATGGGGATATAAAACCACAACAAACTCCCCAAACCCGTCATCGCCGCAAATTGTGATGGACGGATATAAAATGTCATACAATCAGGGCTCTGCCGGCAGCTCTACGACAAACACTGCCGACTGGGAATATGCTGGCATTGAAAATCCTATAACTGCCACCCTGCAAACAATAAAATATTGGGACTACTCGGCAACGAGCTACCGCTTTTTCGCATACAGTCCCTTCAATCCAGATGTAAAGACTTCGGTCAGCTCGGGCGACAACGCTACCGCTACCTTGTCTTTTAATTTTGAATATTCTGAAGCAGCAACCGCTACTTCAACACCATACGCAAGCCGACTTTGGCTTGCCTCCCCTTCGTCGACGTCGCCGGCATACGGGTCGTGCGTCACTCTGACTTTCGCGCCGATAATCGCAAAGGTGCGCTTCCGCTTCACCTATCCTGACGGAACGACCAACGTTGCGATAAGCAACATCAAGTTCCGCGACAGCCGTTTCGTCGACACCCCGGCAAATGCCGACACCCCTCTCCGCGGCACCATCGACGCTGCCTATCCGCTCACCGGAATTCCGGTCGGCACATTTCCGACTCTCACGATGTCGAAGTCGGAAGCGGCTGATGCGTCCGGACTCCTGGTCCTCACCACTCCTTACGAGGAGGCTGGCGACCAGATACACATCCTCAAAGACCCTACTCTCTACAATAAATGGTACTACGTACCGCCGCTCGCCAACATCCCCTACGAACAGGGAGCATACACCATAACCATCAACATTGGCGGAAAAACGGTGTCGGCTACAGTGCCGGCGCAATACATGCAGTGGAAGGCGGGCTGCCAATACACATACATTTTCAAATTGTCCGACACTGGCGACAGCATCTCTTTCAACGATTTGATGGTGGAGCAATGGCTTCCCGGTGCCGACATAAAAAACAACGGCTCAGGCACTGAAGACTGGTAAAAAGAATTGACTACAAGAATGAAACATATCTCAAAAATAACCGCTATCGCGCTTCTCGCAACGCTTTCTGCCTGCGAGGGTTCCGACATGCCCATACAGCAAGCCGACAACCACGGATACATCTCATTCTCGGCGCAACCGCAAAAAACAGCGACACGCGCCAACCCCTACGAGGCCTACGACCCTACGCGCCATCCCGCAACGATGGGCACGTTCGGATACTACGACATGCCGAAACGCTATGCATCGGCTGCAAACACCATATTCAGCAATGAAACTGCCACCTACAACGTGGCGACATACGGCTGGGACACTGCGACAAAGAAGCGCTGGACTGAATACACCAAGGCTTCGTCGTTCGACTTCTTCGCATATATGCCATATACCGGCGGCGCCACTCTTCTGCGCACCGCCAACAACACATACACCATCTCGTTTCCGTTCGCCATGAGCGACGGCGGCAACCCTGTGCCGGTAATCTACGACACAAAGGCGGCGCCGATCATCTGCGCCGTCCCGAGCAGCAAAGGAGCCATCTCCGATAGCAACGGAGGCGGAACGGTCAGTCTGAAATTCGACCAGACACTCACCGGCTACAAGCTGCTCTTCATGCTCGGCACCAAGATGAACGCCATCCGCCACTTCCGCATCAAGAGCGTGACGCTTTCAGGCAGCTTCTCCACATCGTGCACAATATCGCGTTCCTACGTCTGGAATACAACATCAAAAAGTTGGTCTGCCTCTGCAATAACATGGAGCGACATCAAACGTCAGTCGTTTGTAGAGACACCATTCCCTATTGCCTACAAAGGCTACGGCTCCGCGGACTACGACGACAACACCCAGACCGTCATTGTCACATCTGCCGGCTATACGCAATGGGGTGCCGACATCTACACCATACCCGATGCCAAATTCCTGCCTGTCATCAACGTCAAATACGACGTGGAATTCATAGCGGAGGACGGTTCCACCATCGTCACCCGAAAGAACGTAACATCCGGAATAACCATCAACAAGGATAATTTCAGCAGCCTCACAACAGGCAAGACTGCGATGATAAACCCAATACGCATCCTCATACAGCCACGCTACCTGTATGTGCTTGCCGACGAGGATGCCTATACGGGTCAATTATTGATAGACTAACAATAGATAACGACAATAAAGTGTTTGGAAAATGAGAAAACATTCAACACATAGCATATCACGAGTTTTTTTCTCTCTGCTCATGCTCATGATTGCCGGAGTCAATCTGGCCATGGCTCAAGGATTAAGCAGCAACGACATTAAAGCCTCATGGGATTTCAAAAACGGCACGGTGGCTTATTCCATCGTTTCCGCCGACATCCCTGCCGGAAGCACATTTGCATGGAACGTGGACTCAAAGAGTGTCACCGACGGCATTTCCGACAGCGGACAGACCATCACGCTGCCGCTGACCAACAAGACTCGGAGCGGCGATGTGACAATCACGTCTGCCGACAACACATCGCAGACCATCGCTTTCAGCATCGAGCCGAAAGCCTATGGCGTGGACTACGACGGCAACCATTTCTATGCCGACTCTTACCAGCTATATCCCGACGGCACCGAGGGCGACGGCTCTAAGGAAAAGCCCTACCTCATCAGCAACGACTTGGAATTGGCAAGACTGGCGCATGAAGTGAACAACGGCACCGAGCTACAAATGTTTTCTCAGAAATATTTCAAACTCACCAAGGACATCGACCTAAGCGAGGGTCTGTGGACTCCTATCGGCACGGCTCAAGGCATCGCGAAGGCTTCCGACGGACACTTCTTCGCCGGAAAGTTTGACGGCGACGGACACTCCGTCAGCAACTTGCTCATCAAATGGAGCTTCAACACAGCCAAAGAGGCTTCGTGGGGTCTGTTCGCCCGACTCAACGGCAAGGGCAACAACGAGAATGAATATGCGGCTGTCACAAACCTCATCATCGACAACGCCCGAATAGAGAAGCTCGAGGCACACATGCCTCTCAACAACGCCAACTACACGGTAAAGATGGGCATTGTGGTTGCCGACATGACCCAGAACGCGGAACTCAGCAACATCATAATCCGCAACTCAAAAATCACCGACAACAACGAGAGTTTCTCGACAAAGACCAAATTCAGAATTGGAGGTATAGCCGGATATCTGAACAACTTCGTGAGTCTGAGAATATTCAACATCTCCGCAGACACGGAGATTGATGTGTTCCGGAACGCTACACTCAACGGTGTGGAAGGACAAGTGACAATTTCATGCGGTTTCGGTGCGGCAAGCAAACTTGCCAACCAAACAGGCTATGTCGTATGGCCGAGAAACATCTATGTACACGGTGCCGGCTTGAAGACAAGCGCCAACACCACCCAATGCAAAAAAGCCAGCGTGATGGCGTTTATAGCCGCCGACAACTTTGCAAGCAAGGTGAAGGACACATGGTACTACACTCCTGCCAACAAGGCTGCCGACACCTACGCCTACAACCAATACGGCGTTGAAAAAGACATTTCGGCAACCGACGCAACCACAGGAGAGCCGTTCGGAAAGACGTTTGCCGAGCTCAACAACCTGTACATCAACCAAAACAACCTCGACAAGAGGCCGTGGTTATATTCAAACTCTTCCAAACGGTTCTCTTTCAGCTCGATTGCCCTGAAGGCGGAGCGCGGCACAAGCGATGTGCTCACCGTGACAACAGAAGACGGAGAAATCACTTCCGATGTCTACAACTGGTATGCATCGACCGACAACACTGACGGCGAAAAGGTAAACAGCACTGCCTGCAACCCGTTCACCCTGCCTCGACAAACCTACTCTCAGTATGTCTACGCCATGACCGTCGACGGCAGCCAGCGCACCAACACCGTACTCGTCGAGGCTATCGGCATCACTGCCGAACTCGATTACGACACCAAGCCCGGCACATACATCGTTAATGTGAAAAACGACACGAAAGAGAATTTCACAAACGACGAACTCGGGCTCGACATCACATACGAATGGCACAACAAAGAAACCTTGCTGTCGGAAACGTCCAACGAGTTTGTACGCCCGGAAACTGCCACCAACAAGGACCAATACAACTGTACGGTTACCGTAAAGAGCGGTGGCAACATCATTTTCCACAAAAACATCAAAGTGACTATCGTGGTGTACCTATGTCCTGAGGCGGTGAGCATCAACGGCACAACCTACGCACAGGGCGAAGACAACGACGACGAGGAGTGGGGCTACTCCCCGACACAGGTAATGAAGACGTGGAAAGGCGCCTACAGCAAGCTCTCCAAGACGGGTACTTGGGATGAAAACATCATCGTGCTGATGGGCACAAGCCATACCGACGTGACCAACAGTCAATACACAGGTTTCAACATAACCAGCAACAACAGAGGCAAAAGCATGCTGAAGCTTGACGAGTGGGCTAAAGCAAAGGGAGAGTCCCCTCTTTTCCGCAACGCCACCATCACGGGCGACTGGGACGGCACCGACTACAAGGGCACTATCGAGATTTATGGTGCCGAAAAGGGTCTGCCGATATGGGGCGACACCCGATTCGAGTATATCACCTTCAACAACGACCCGGTGACAAACAACGGCGGCGAGTTCTACAAGATTATCTACTGCCAATACAACAGCCTGGAGATGGGCGAAGGCATACAGATGACCGGCTTCGGGCAGAACTCCCCTAACTACGGTACTATCGACGGCGCGGTGACCACAGCCTTCCACATCTTCGGCGGCTTCAACAACGACGGCCGTTTCTTTCCGCTGAGCAACAAGAAGAACATCTCCGATTTCGAGCAGTCGATGCCTCACGGCAAGGAGGGTTTCAAAATATCAATCAAATCCGGTTTATATTCGGCAATCTGCGCGGGCGGACGTCAGACATCGTCTGAGAAAGACTACAATGGAGTGATGGGAACTCCAAACTTGCCGATAAAGTGCACAATCGAGATGGACATCGACCGCAAATGGAACGATGCCCACAACCCGAAAAGGGGAATCAAGGGAGAGACAAGCAAACGCAAGAGCGACTACGATGCCGGTATCATTCTCGCCGGAAGCCACGAGGGTGCCATGTATGCGGATGTCGACATAATAATCAGAAGCGGAAAGGTGGCGCGTGTCGTAAACGGTTCGCTGGGTGCGCAGCGCGACTTCATCCTCCCCTACAACGGCACTGACTACTACGTGCCAAACAACACCTATATGGGACGTGCAAACATCATGCTCGACCCGGCGTCTTCAAGAAACAACAACGACGAATGGATTGACAACCGTGTTATTGTCACCGAGATGTATGGCGGCAGCACCGGTCGTGGACACACCGGCAACGTGATTGTCAACAACCCGTTCTATGGCTACAGCACAATCACCATCAACGGCGGCTTATTCGAGATTCTGCCTGCCGGCAACACTAAGAAAGACAACATCTTCTGCGGAATCTACGGTGCTGGCGCAGGCGGTATGAACGGCATCGGCGAAGGCGACGACAATGCCGACAGCCACACTCCCGATAAAAGCATCGCCTATTGGAATGAATCGGGCGACGTTATGCTCTACGGTCCGTATGCCGTTGCAAAGGATCGTCTGGTGACGTATCACTGCTACAACAACGATGATTTCGAGTCGTTCACAGATGTCGACCCAACCAACACCAACACCAAGATTGTAATCAACGGTGGAGAGTTCGGCTCTACCACCGACCCTATCGACGGTATCTATGGCGGAGGAAGCGGTTTTATGAGCAAAGGCTTATGGTCGAGCACCGCCGCCACTCCAAACAAATGCGGAGGCAATGTCTACGGAAAGGTTGGCGCCACAGTGGCGTCGATCACCATCAACGGCGGTGAGTTTCATTGCACCAACGGCATTTTCGCCGGCGGACGTGGCACTGACTTTTTCTATTCGCAGAACCCCTACGGCGGCAATGCCGGCAACTACAAAGCCCTCGGCAAGACCTATGGCAACGTGGAGCTGAACATCAACGGCGGCATTTTCTACTGTCCTGTGTTCGGAGGCGGATACGGAGTGGCCGACGCCAAGGAGATGGGTACTTCCAACGTAGAGACGCTTTCCGACATGGCTCGCCTCTACGGACAGTCGAGCGTGAACATCATGGGCGGCACTTTCTACAAAAACATCTATGGCGGAGGCGACATGGCGATTGTTGAGTTTGACGGCAACGCCACAAACGTCATGATCGGCGACAGCGCCGACATCCGCGGCTCGGTGTTTGCCGGCGGCAACGGCCGCCGTCTGCGCCCTGCCTCGCAAGCGTTTGCCGCCGGCGACGGCTTCACGCAGCATCCTGAGCTGGTGGGTCTGGTTGTCGGCAACGCCAACGTATCGTTCGCAGGCAGCACACAGCAGGCTCCTTTCATTTACGGCGACATCTTCGGCGGCGGCAATCTTGCACAGGTTGCCAACGACACGCATGTCAACATTTATGCCGGAAACATCGCCGGAGAGGTGTTCGGAGGCGGAAACGGCGACATCACCGACGGCACGGTCACTTCAGCCGACGTGCTCGGCAACACCAACGTGACCCTGGCGCAGGACGAGGGCGGCACACAAAGCGTAGGCCACGGTCCGATTGACGACAGCTTCTCGATTAATGTGATATGGTTCAAGATGTGGGATCCGGTTGAAAACATATTCTACATCTGGGACCCCGACATCGACGACGCCGGCGACGAGCCTGCCACGGAGGACACTGTATACGAAAAATCAAAATTCTATGCCGACGGCAAGTTTCTGAATCCCCACAACATCTATGGCGGCGGCAATCTTGCCTGCAACGTGGGCACATACAAAGACGCCGACGGCAATGTGACAACAACCCCTGCCGACGGCACCGGCCTTGCCACCGTGATGATGCAGAAAGGCATGACGCCTTACGAACTGCTGATAACCGACGAATGGAAACAGTCGTACACCGACAACGAGAATCCGCACTTCAGTGTCTTCGGCGGCGGATACGGACGGCTGACGACCGTTGGCAGCACCGATGTAACCGTCAACGTTGACGGCGACTATGGCAAAAACGGCCCTGGCCACGACGGCAATATTGACCCAAACGATCCTTCGTTCGACAATTCAATGGGAGCGCCCAACTTCACCGTATGGGCTGTGTTGGGCGGCGGATATGCCGGCACTGTGGCTGGCAACACCAAAGTCACTGTCGACGGAAAAACGTTTATCCGCCGTGTGTTTGGCGGCGGCTTCGGCGACATCGCGTCGACCGAGGACAACACCACAGGTCAGATTGGCGGCAATACGGAGGTATATATGCGCGGTGCCTTCACCCACGGCGACGTGTTTGGAGGAAGTGCCGGACTGAAGCCTGAGACAGCCTCTTCAACCCACTTCATAACCGTGGCGCGTGTCATCGGCACAACCATGGTGGAGGTTGCCGACAACGCCAATATCTACGGCAACGTGTACGGCGGCGGCGACAATGCCAATGTGGGCATTTTCCAAGAGGTGAAACCTTCCGACTACTACTCGCCCGACTTGCTGACAAGCGCTTCGACGCTCAACCAGACCGACGGCTCATTCATCAGCTACAAAGCCGAGGGCTACCGGTCGTTTGTCAACATACGCGGCGGCAACATTTTTGGAAACGTGTATGGCGGAGGAGTGGGCTGCAAAAAGGCTGAGGCAAACCAATACTACAACATCGGCCGCATCAACGGCAACACTCTTGTACACGTGGTCAACAGCAATCCGGGCGTTGACAGCGGCATCGACAATGTGGTGCCATGCGTTTGGGGCGACATCTACGGCGGTTGCGAATACGGAACGGTCGACGGCAACACGCTTGTGCACATCGAGGGCGGAATGCTGGGCAAGAACGTGTATGGCGGAGGATATGGCGACATTGACATCGACAGCGAGCTGACTGTCGACAAGGAGGTGCTCGGCAAGAAGGACATAGCCGACACCGGCACGTATGCCGACATCCTTGGCAACACAAAGGTGCAAATCGACGGAGGTTCATGGATATGGAACCGCAAAGCAGACAGCAACGGCAACATCACGACATGGCTTGACGTCGAGTCAGACAGAAGCCCCATCTGCAAGGACAATAACGAATTCCGAAAGATTGCCTATGCCATTGACAGGGCAACGTCGTTAGACAACATCGGCGACCCTCTTGCACAGAATGCCATCGACCGTATCAGAAACAATGAGAATACTAAGAAATTCTTCAATCTGGACAGATTCACCTTCACCAACAACTACAACATCTTTGGCGGAGGAAACAGGGCTTGCCATGTCGGCTCCGCCTCTGTTGCCAACACAGGCAAATCAGTGGTCATAATCAACCACTCCCCCCTCGACGACATAAAGGACTCAAAGGGGAAAACCATCAGTATGTTTGAAAACACCACTTTGCAGGGGCTCTGCTGGTTCATGAACAGCATATACGTTTCCAGCCCTTCATTCTCAGTGTTCGGCGCGGGATATGGTGTCAACACTTCTGTCGGAAAGACCGAAGTCTATGCGCAGCCAGGAGCAAAATTTGACGACGACGGCTTATTAACAATCAACGGCATAAAATACCGCTATCTCTATCAAAACAATGACTTTAAAACATATCTCGACCTTGAAGATGACATCTACAACGACTATCTCAAGTTGTCGAAGGAAGACAAGAAACTCTATTTCGGAAGTTATGATGGCGGCGAGAGCGATCCAAACATATTCCGCCGTTACCACATCAGCCGTCTGGCTTGGAAAATCGGTGAGCCCGGACTCGTGCTGCTTCAGATTCATGGCGGCGGATATGCCGGATATGTAACGGGCGACACATACGTGGAAACCGACTGCCAACTTGGCTGCCACGACATCTTTGGCGCTGGTTTGGGAGCGCTGCCCTACGGCGACTTCTCCAGCGGCAGCGGCTACGACTTCGGTTCGGTGAAAGGCAAGTCGATGGTTTTCATCAAAGGAGGCGATGTCAACCATAGTGTCTACGGTGGAGGTTCCGGTGTGGAGTCTGTAAAAAAGAACGGCGGATTCATCGATTTCCCGGACATGGCGCATGTAGAGAAAACCGAAGTGCACATCTATGGCAAAATGTTCAAATACCGTAATGGCCTCGGACTGATTGAACGCACATTGATATTCGGCAGAGTCTACGGCGGCGGTGACTTGGCGAATGTAGGCAGCAAAAAAGCCGACGCTGCGGTGTTCACCCGCGACAACTATCTATCCCCGACAAACCGCACCACTCTCGTAAACATCCGTGGCGGATTCTTGATGTCGCAGGTGTTTGCAGGCGGCAGAGGACGTTCTGTCAGGGAGTGTGCCGACAGCAAGAGTCTCGGAGGCGTTTACGGCAACTCGTGCCTCATCATCGACCGCCCGGTGATGCACTACCCCTATTGGGACGACGCAACGAAAGAATATCTCTCTCCAAACGATGACGCCAACATGGTGCATCCCGTTGACATCGACAACTACCCCACTCTCATGGAACGCATCTATGGCGGCTGCCAGAACGGCACAGTGTATGGCAACACCCTGCTGACAATCTACGACGGATGGTTCGGACAAAGCGCTCACGGAGGTGGCCTGGGAAGCGTCGAAACCATTACTGAGAATGGCAGCGAAAGCGTGGCGGTGACATCTGCCGACGTAACCGGCAACACCAACCTACTGATTCTTGGAGGCAATGTGCAGGCACATGCATTATGGGATGTGCAGGCACGCACATGGAGTCCTGCCAACATCGTAGGCGGAACGATTTACTCTCCGCAGTACGACCCTAAAGCACGTAAGTTCAAAGTGGACCACAATATTTACGGTGGCGGAAACATAGCATCCGTTGTGGGCAACAACTCCTATCTCACCATGACAAAGGGACTCCTTTACAACAGCACAGAGATGGTGGCTGGACGTGACACCGGCAAGAATTTCTTTGAAAGCATTGAGTGGAAAGAAATCTACGAAAAAATCGGCACACCGCAATTCAGCGTGTTCGGCGGAGGATTCGGTGAAAATGCCATCGTGATGGGCGACACGTATGTGAACGTGGAAATGGAAGGACGAGGAAGCATTCTCGAAGGCATCGACATCGTGAAAGGCGAGGAATACAAGCACTTTTTCAACGGCTACTCAGTGATGGACATCATCGGTGGCGGATATTCCGGCAAAGTGGTCGGCGACACGCACATCGTGGGCTCCGGTGGCGTATTCTGCCGTCGTGTGTTCGGAGGAGGCACCTACAGTTCAGTCAACTCAACCGACGTGGAGCTGAAGACCATCGACTGCCACGACATTTTCGGAGGCGGATTTATGGGCGATGTGCTTAAGAGCACGACTGTGAGAATTGGCGACAACAAGCCGGCTACAAGTCCCCATACCTACAGCAATGCCGACATTTTCATTCATGGCAACGTGTATGGCGGCAACGACGTGTCGGGATATGTCAACGTGGGACTGAACAAGAATGGCTACTTCATGGACAACGGCGGCACAGGAACCACCATCAACATCTACGGCGGACATCTGTTTGGCGACGTGTATGGCGCAGGCAACGGAAACTACCTGTATGCCACCGACCGAAACGGAAACAAGAATGTGACGGTCAACGAGTATTATCCCATCAATCCCAACGACCCCGACTCCGAGACGGTGCCGTTGGTCTACACCGTGCCTATGCGCGAGAACATGACGCAGTCCAGAGCCACAAGCGATGCGGTGAAGATGGTGAACATCAACTCATGGCGTCCGCTGACCAACAAAGTGTGCATCAACATCCAGGGTGTGTCGACATCCGACACGGTACGCATCGACGGAAACGTGTATGGCGGCGGCAACTCAACAACCGTGCAGAAGCTGCTTGCCTACGGGGCGTCGGAAGATACCGACAAGTCTGTCGGCGACATCAGCGTCAACATCGGGAACCACGTACGTATCGGCGGCGTGTTTATGGGATGCAACGGCGAGGAGCTGTTTGTGACGTCGGAGGACAACGACTTCATGAATATGTTCCAAAAGCTGAACGGCGACATCAACGACTACACTCAGGAGCTGGATTTTGCTGAGCCTATCGACTGGATCAACGACTCCGAAAACGCAAACATCAGCACAGTGTATCTCCCTACGGAAAAAAGCAAACGTCCGATTGTGTATCCGTACCTACTCGACCTCTACTTCCAACCGGTGGAGACCGACATACAAGGCTCGCTCAATTGGAACGGCAGCGAGACCGGAGAGGGGCTGACCGACTGCGTAATCGGCACGTTCTGCTGCGGCGGAAACCGCGGTAATATGAACGTGTTGCCGAAGACAAGCGGAAAAATAGGAAATGTGCTTGAATACACATTCCCTGAGGGACTGACTATAACCGACAAGATTGTGGGCGGTTGCAACAACACCAACTACGACTACAAAGGCAAGGCCAAGCACAGGGGCGGATATCTGCTCGGCGATGCCGACTCTGAATATCCGTTCATCAAACTCAACATCCGCAACAAGTTTATGCCTAAAGAGAAAAACGGCGCATACGTCGGCGGAAATGTGTATGGCGGATGCTTCAAGAGCGGAACAATCATTGGCGACGTCCTCATCAACCTGCAGAGCGACATGCTGGCTGGAAAGGACAAGGACAAACTGGAGAAGTCGAACGAGCTGCTGGTCAAGGCTGCCGAATATTCCGCACTCAACGTTTACGGTGCCGGATACGGTATGGAAAGCTACATCTACGGAATCGCAAACGTGACAATCGGCGAATCGGTGAAATGCTCCGAGCCAAAAATGGACGGCAACAAGTTTCTGCCTTGCGGCGTGGTCGACCCCGACAGCAATCCGGAAGGTCTGGGCGTCTCTGCCAACTTCATCTACGGCGGAGGCCAGCAGGGCAACGTGGTGGGCTACTCGACTATCAAGATGCTCAACGGCCACATATTCCGCGCCGTCACGGGCGGGTCGTATTCGGGCTATGTGTATGGCTCCACTCAGGTGATTGTGGGATATCCAACCTACTACTCGACCAACCCCCAAAACCATGTCCGAGGCAGATATGAGCTTAAACGCGCCGACCGGAAGAATCTTGGAGTTGAGAACGACAACGGAAAGGAAAAGACACCTGCCATCAAGCAGCACATATATCTGCTTAATGACGAGTGGATATCGCAGGGCGTCTACGAAGACATCGTGGCTATCGACAACGGCAACGGCATGCGCGACACGATTACCGACGCAAACCGCGACCACTACTTCAAGAAGATAGTTTCCGCCGCGCCGTCGGTGGGCTGGGAAAACGTCAACATCACCATTGATGAGGCTGTCTATGGCGGCGGATATTCGGTGGCTCAAGGCTCGGTATTCGCCAACAACACAACCGTGCTGAAACTAACCGACAAATACAATCTCGACTATGCCATAATCGCCAACGGCAACGGCGATGATCTTAACTTGTTGCCCGGCGGCTCTACGGCTGGATTCTGCGGCAACACGCTTGTACTTGTCGGCGACAACAAGGACAGTGAACATATCACCATCTCCCACCAGGACATCAGACCGGTGCAACTGCCCGACGGCACCGACCTATACGGCTATTACTACAAGCACTATGCCAGCGACGACGATGCCGCCAACGGCATATACACATACCGCTACATTTCGCTGCAGGACAAATATTTCTTCAAATCGGGCGCAACGCCGCCGTCGGGACTTGAGGGAATCAGAGAAAATGAGTTCTACGAATACGACAGCGAGGGAGGCATCTTCGGCGACGGACACCTGTCGTATGCCCAGGGCTTCCGCAGCGCCGACCTGACAGGATATGGATTTGCCGAACACACCATCGACAATCCGAAGATTCTGAACACATTCCAGCGGCTCGACATCATCCGCCTGGAGGACAACTGCTTCTCGCTGCTCGGTGCCCGCGACTATACTGTTAACAATGTCGACAAGACGCCCTACTCCATCGCCCGTGTCGGAGAAATCAAGATGGTGGCAAACGACATCCGATTCGACAGCAATGGAAATCTGGAAGCGAAGCCCGACAACAACACGGACTTCAGATACAGCACGAAAGCCCGCAATTACATGGGATTCTCAAACAATATCCTCTATGTAAGCGCAATCACGTCGAATGTGGATTTCAACAGCGGGATGTGGCGCAACCGCAACGGTCAGCTTGCCGCCGCCTCTACCGACAACACTGCCTTTGCCGGAATGTCGTATCAGGGCGTCAAGCAGCACTACATCGACGACTATAACGCCAACAAGGACAAGGAAGACACCGAGGATCCGTTCGGAGAGTTCCAGAAACGAAACGACGGAACGGCGATGAACATGATCGGCATCGCTTCGGGATACGCAATGAAGATTCAACTTTGTCATGAAACATACGACTCCGACCGCAAGAAAGTGGTGGAAAATAAACTGTACGGCCCAATCTACGGCGTTGTGGATATGAACCTTATCAACGTCCGCGAGGATGAGGGCGGAGGCTATGTGTATGCCGACAACAATCACAAGCGGCATGACGGCGACTCCCACGAGGAGGACTTCCTCGAGACCACCGGCAACTTTGTGTTCCCATACCACAAGGGCCGATACATCGTCGACGACTGTTTCCCGACAGGATACCATGCCATCACCGCGCCCGGATCGGACAAGACGGTCGATGACGTGAAGGTTCACTATTGGTATGTCACCGGATTCCATTATTACTACAATGTCAACATCTCCGGATACACGTTCAAGTCGTCGAAAGAGAATCCACTCGAATTCGACAGCGACAACAAGGACGGACTCACCGTTCTCGCCGGATTGAAGAGCACCCAGCCTATAAGCATCTTCAACTGGAAGATGCGCAGCGGCCATCCCGACGACAAGAGCCAATACTCAAGCGACCTGGAATATCGAAACTATCTCACAGGAACCGAGACCAACGAAACCGACAAGACATACTATTCCGACGCGGTTGCCGGAGGCTACAAACTATATGTCGGCGGCGCGGAGAGCAACAACTTCTCAGGCGCAACCTCCATCGACGATCCCGACAAGGCGTCGAAAGGCTTTGCCGCACTGCTGTCGATGAGAGAAAAGGGCGACGACGAAGCCACCCTTTTCAACAACTCGCTGCCCGCAGGGCTGAAGGAGGATGCCAAGATTTCGTTCCGTCTGGTGGACATGGTCGACAACACAAACTACATTGAGCCCGACTACTTCGACAAGCACCTCGGCAGAAAGAGTATGGCAACGCTCGTGCTGAAGGCGCCAGCCTACGAGGAATATGTCAGTGAGACCGACAACAAGCCGATATACACCAACACGGGTAAATTCTACAAGAAGACCGAAACAGGCTACGAGCTGGTGGAATCGGGCAACCTCGACGCCGACAACACCTACTACCAGCCTCAGACCGAAGAGTTTGTGAAGATTGAGAGCCTGTTCACCTACGACACTGCCAACAAAACGTATGAAAAGGTGGACAACATCTCCAACGTCACAATCGACGAGAGCAACCCTACGATATACTACGTTCCGCGCGAATACACCTACACAATCTATCTGACAATCGAATATGTGCAGGGGCCAACCGTCAGCGGACAAATCACTATCGGAAACTGCGCGCTGCCAGGCGAGATGGTGCGCGTAACCAAAGACAACATCGTGGTCAGCGCAGACCAGTCGTTTGCGGTCAACGGCTACTACTGGCGCATCGGAAAGCGGCAAATGGGAGCCGACGGCAAGTGGAAGTTTAAAGACACCACGCCGTGGACTAAAGAAAATATCAGCAACAACGTGGCAACAGGCTACGACACTTTCAACCAAGCCGATGAAAATGGCAAAGGTCTGTTTGCGGGCTGTCACTACGACAAGACCGACGACCTTCTCGACGTCCCTGTTTATTACTATATGAACGGCTACGGCATTCAACTCGGTGTCTCGATAACGGGACTCAACGACATTCTGGAGGTGGGCATGCACGACGCCGACAAGTTTGTCGTGCACAACTACCACCGCATGGATCCCCACAAGGCTGGTATAAACCTGCATCTTGCCGAGGCGATAACCCGCGTCAATGAGGAAAGCCTTGACACTACGGAATCAGACCCGTTGCCGGAACCGCGAATCTACATTTCCGACAAGAGCGACCTCTCTGCATTGGTCGCTTTCGTCGACTCTATCGGAACTGACAGCAACGCTCCGCGCTATGGCGCAAAAGCTCAGTTCTTCCTGCAGAACGACATTGCTCTGGAAGCAACCGACAAGGGCGGATACTACATTTCCGACTTCGCGGGAATACTGCATGGCGACGGTCACGTGATCAGCGGCATCCCTTCGGGAAAATCTCTTTTCAACAACATCGAAAGCTCTGGCAATATCTATAACCTCGGACTTGCTTCCGGAAAAATATCCAACTTGACTGCCGACGGCAAAATCGGAAACTACCACTGCTGCTTCGAGTATGCACCGGCATCGGGCAAAAGCGGATCGACGCCTGTGGTCTATCGCTGGGACGGCTCTCCCGACAAGGGCTACACCACGGAGGATTTCCGACTTGGACGGGTGGCATACGACCTCAACGAGTACTATCTACGCGCTCGCCACCGCGACGCGGCGACAACATCAAGCACTGAGGCTGACGCCGACAACGAGATTCTGAAATACGTGTCAGCCTACTATGCCAACGGCGACTATCAGTATGCGTGCCGCACGGATGCCATCACCGGCAAAAACACCGGCATCACATATCTGCGTATCGGAAAGGGTGGCGACACCCCCAACTACGAACAGGTGGAGACCCGTCACGACAAGACGCACCCGCTCGACGCGCCGCGCGTAAAATACAACGCCGACGGCAGCATCCCGACGCCTGTTGTCTACACGCCTCTGTTCAACGCCAACAACAGCGGCACTGAGCCGATGAACGACTTCCTCTTCTGGGGACAGTCGCTTCAGCACAACCCCGACAACTACCCATGCGATATCGCTTCGCACCAGAACAGCTATATGAGCAACCGCGTGTACCGCACCGCCGCCTACTACGGCGATACGTCGCTCGACGCGTTCCACTACAACGCCTACAACAATGGCTCAATCACTATGAGCACCTACGTGCACGATTCCGCGACCACGGCTGTCGACTTCACTTGCCTGCACGACCTTCCTGCAGCGACGGAAACAGTCGGTGGCATCTTCTACCCTCCTATGGACGACAACGCCAGCCGTTTCAACGACTTCGTTGTGAAAGAAGACGCCGACATAACGCAGAATCTACTTGTCTACACCGCCGATAATGACGAGGCAACAGGCAACGAGGCCTACGACGTGGTGGAAAAAGCTCTCAACTACAACGAGACTACAAGAGAGGCTTTGATAAACGGACACCATATAACCAAAGGCATCGACGGCTACAGCACCACTCTGTTACACCTCGTGGAGCGCACTCCCGACAACGAGAACGGAGATGGAGAGACTTGCAACAACAACAATCTCTGCGTGCCCATCGCCTTCAACGTCAACGACCGCGCATGGTATGTGCGCCGGCCATTGCACTATGCCGAGGACAGCAAAGGAGCATGGGAAGGCATCTGCCTGCCGTTCACCGTCGACAAGGCCGCCGCGTCGCTCAACGGCGAGATAACGCATTTCTACGGCTCGCCGTCGGACACGGAAACCGACAACCCAAGTCAGAACATCCACTCGCTACACCATGAATATTGGCTACGCGGACTGACGTCGATTGCCACCGAGGGAAATGTGCCGTCGGCAGTGTTCCAACGTCCTGGTGCAGCCTTGTTCTCCCCTACCGACGCTTCGGGCAATGCCTTGACAAATGGTGTTTCCTACACTTTCGCAAATACGTTCTTCGTCGACAACTACGCCGACAAACTCTACAACCAGTATGCCAACCCATACTATGCGACAGCCCACAATTACCCCGACTACCTGCGTCTTGCAGGCGAGGTGCCCTACATCGTGCGCTTCCCTGGTGCGCGCTACTATGAGTTCGACCTCTCAAGTGCGTTCTACAACGATATTTTCGGGGCTTGGGAAGACGCTCAGACCGTGACATTCAACGCCTACGGCGACAACCACACCAGCGACACGTCGTACGGCGCAATAACAATCCCCGTCACCAAAGGCATGGCAACGACAGTGGGCGGAAAATACGCTCATCACGGCACTTTCTCCGCCATCAATGTGAGCAACGGCAATGTGTATGGCATGAACGACAGCGGCACGGCTTTCGACGACGCTTCATCGCTGTCGACAGTGACGCCGTTCCGCACATATATGTCGCCGACGGCAACAAGGTCAAACGCCCGTTACGACTACACTTCGGTGATCAACATCGCCGAACAGAATGCAGACAACATTATGCCCGACATGGAAGAGAACGAGGATGACACACAGACAGAAGACCATATAACCGTCCGCGCAATCGGCAACCAGCGCGTGCGCATCGAGAGCACGACGGCAACAAGACTGAATGTGGTAACGGTAGCGGGTCAACTCTACCGCATCCTTGACGTGCAGCCCGGCATTGCCACATACAGCGACTTCCAGCCCGGGCTCTACATCTTCGGCACCACCAAAGTCATCGTCAGATAACCCCGTGTGCCCAGGAGATTGCACTGCCTCACTCCACCACCGACGTTCGCTCGCCGTCGGCAAAGCGGGTGACGAGACTGTCGCCGGCACGGAGCGACGAGGCAGAGGTGACCACATGTCCGTCGCGAAGCGTCAGCGAATAGCCACGGCGCAACACGCGGTCGGGCGACAGCAGCTCGACCTGCTTCTCAAGCCCCGTCACGCGCTGCCGCTCGTTAGCCACACACTGCCGTGCCGCCATTGCCACCCGTTGTGAGGCAAACGCCAAATCCTTGCCCGCGCCGTCGATGCGCCGTGCCGCCACAACAGGTATCGCCGCGGCAATCTGCTGCAGACGTGCGCGGTGGCGCACCACGATGTTGTCGGCCATCAACGGAATGCCGCTTGTGAAATATGCCAGCTGCTGACGTGCGCCAGAAAGCATCTGCGTGGCAGAGTCGACCACCATATCTGTGAGTGCGTTGACATGGTCGAGAGCCGACTGCGCTCGGTCGAGCAGCCATTCTGCGGCAGGCGTGGGCGTCTTCACCCTCACCGACGCCACCGAGTCGACCACCGTATTGTCGCGGTCGTGCCCGATGCCGCATATCACCGGCAACGGAAACTGCGCTACGTTGGCAGCAAGGTCATAGTTGTCGAACGAATTCAAATCGCTCGTCGAGCCGCCACCACGGATTATCACCACACAGTCGAAAAGATCGGCATAGTCGTTGATGCGCTCCAAAGCGGCGATGACCGACGTCACCGTGCTCTGCCCCTGCATCACCGCCGGGAAAAGACACGTGTAGAACTTGATGCCCGACGGGTTGTTGTGAAGCTGATTCATAAAATCGCCATATCCGGCAGCGCCAGCGGCAGAAATCACAGCGACACGCTGAGCGACGTCGGCCCACGGCAACTGCTTGTTCATATCAATTATGCCCTCGCTCCTCAGCCGGTTGAGTATCTCCTGTCGCTGACGGGCCATGTCGCCGAGCGTATAAGTGGGATTGATGCCGGTTATCACCACCGACAGCCCGTACTGCTCATGAAAATTGGCACTGACCTCAACCATCACATTCATTCCCGACGCAAACGGCTGCCCCGTGGCCCTCTCAAACTCACAACGCAGACGGGCATACACACTCGCCCAGACAATGCCACGCATACGGGCAAGCGTCTGCCCCGTCTGTGCATCCTTCTGCACCAATTCAAGATAGCAGTGACCGCCGCTCTGACGCACGTCGCTTGTCTCTGCCACAACCCAGCACCGCTGCACCGACGCATCGTGCAGCAAGCCGCCGATGCGCCGATTGAACTCCACCAATGATATCGCAGTTTCACCCATATCCTTATTTTTCACCATAAGACAGTGCAAATCGAGCGCAAAGCATCCATACTTGATTGGGCCTGCTCTGCCGAGATGCATATGCAAACATACTTAAAATTTGCCGCATTGCAAAACTCCGCAACCACAACGTTCCGCAACCACCGCTGACAGACAACGACTTGCATATATTGTGAAAAATAACTGCAAAAAAACATCCCAAAAAATTTGGCAGACTGAAATATCTGATATATCTTTGCACTCGCAAAAGCGAACCACTGGAGAGGTGGGTGAGTGGCTGAAACCAACAGTTTGCTAAACTGTCGTAGGGGTTATTCTCTACCACGAGTTCGAATCTCGTCCTCTCCGCGGAAGAAATACAGAAAATCGTCCGACTAAAGCCGGACGGATTTTCGGAGAGATGGCAGAGTGGTCGATTGCGGCGGTCTTGAAAACCGTTGAGGGTCAAACCTCCGGGGGTTCGAATCCCTCTCTCTCCGCTGAAACAAAAACGAAGGACTTCACAAAAGCCTTCAAAAACAGCATTAAAGCACCGTATATCAATAGATTACGGTGCTTTTTCATATAGGCGCCCCAACAAGGTGAAGGCTTGTATGTAGGGTTTGGCAGTCAAAGTTCGGGGTCAGTAGAAATTTAGTGGGGATAAATTTCTACTGACCTATAATCTTTCCTTTCAAGCACAAAGGTAATTCCGGTTTTTACAAGTTAAGGATAAACCGTTTGACGGCACCGGGGAGAAATCTCCACACTCACAAGGTAGTATTTCTCCCCATGTCCTTGCCCTCATGGTAAGAGCCGTGTCATTGGACGCGCCTCTTGAAACAAAGATTATATGCTCCAGCATAACACCATTAAAATTTGGCTTATGAATACAGAAAACGCTTACATTCCGGTCGAACCGACAAGAGGACGAGGAGGAATCCCTTTATAAATCTACATTCCAAAATCGCCTATCGGTCAATTTCATGATATAATTGCATTTTCTT
>ULUH01079007.1_pt1 | contig 30424 bp, 27 predicted proteins | sample 1958241 | NCBI WGS metagenome assembly ULUH01 (sample SAMEA4835753, study PRJEB28245) | human gut metagenome | biome: gut microbiome; material: fecal sample | place: Denmark | collected 2008 | reverse complement strand
AACGATACGGACTTTTCACGTTTCACTTCTCACTTTTCACTAAAATGTAACCTTTCGCCCTTTTATCAACGATTGAGAAAAAACTGAAGCGAAAATTAAAATCATCCCAACATAAAAAGATAATGTAAAATCTTTTGCCTCTCCTAAAAAAATTACCGCTAATAAAATTCCGTAAACAGGTTCTAAATTTCCCGCTAAACTAACCGTAAACGCAGACAATTTCTTCAAAGCGTCAATATATAACAAATATAATAATACGGTACAGAAAAATGCCAACAAAATTATCCACAACCAATCAATTCCAATAGGTAAAATCTGCGTTGTATGAGAAATTGGAATATAAATCGGCAAAAATAACGTCATAAACAACGCACCACCCAACAATTCATAAAATAACATTGACCGTGAAGATTTGCCAACCAGAATTGTCTTGTTATATAAAGTATAAAGAGCAAATAATGCCGCCGAAATTACACCAAGTAAAATGCCAAATCTATAACTTGTATCAAAATTAAATATCAACCAAATTCCTAATACCGCAACCAAACTATACATCAATTCTACAAATGAAAATTTTGCTTTTAAAATTATAGGTTCAAAAAGAACTGTAAAAAAACCAACCAAAGAATAACAAACTACACCTATTGCTAGGGTTGCATACTTCATACTGCCGAAAAAGAATATCAAATGGATTGTTAATAATGCACCCAAACCAATGATTTTTAAAGCATCTTTTATTTTTTCTACAGGCTTTTTCTTCATGAAAACAAGCATAATTGCAAAAAAAGCAAATGCAAAAAGTATTCGATAAAAAACAATCATAACTTCATTTAACGAAATCAGTTTTGCCAACAATCCGGTAAAACCAGCTAACAAAACGGATATGTGTAATTTTAAATAATCTAATTTACTCTCTTGCATAACTCAATTTTGCGCCATTTTTTTTAACATGTCAAATTATTTAAAATTAAACACTTGCTAATTCTTTATACAATTTCAAATATTCGGTTGAACTTTTCTTCCATGAAAAATCAGCTTCCATAGCAGATTTACGCATCGCATTAAATGTGTACTTGTCCTGATAAACACCTAATGCACAACGAATAGCTTCCATCATATTCACACCTGAATAACCCCAGAACTTAAATCCATTTGAATTATCCAGCGGATAACCAGTTACAGTATCCTCTAATCCACCGGTTGCTCTAACTACAGGTAAAGATCCATAACGCATTGCAATCAATTGGCTCAATCCACAAGGTTCAAATTTTGATGGCATCAAATAAAAATCACTTCCTGCATATATTTGGTTAGCCAAATCTGCTCTATAACCAATATAAGCACGTATATTTGACGAATTGTTAGAAAGCCAAATTAACAAATTTTCATAATCTTTTTCACCACTGCCCAAGAAAACAAAATCTGCATTAATATTTTTCAACTCATCCTGACATTGTCTGATTAAATCAATGCCTTTTTGTCCAACAAGTCTTGATACCATTGCAAACATAGGTTTATCAGGATTGTATTCCAAACCTAATTCTTCACAAACTTTTTTCTTGTTTTCTTCCTTGTTTTTCAAAGACTTAACATCGTATGTTTTCACAATAGTTTTATCTTTTTTAGGATTGAAAACATCATAATCAATTCCGTTAAGAATACCAACAAGTTTATTTTGGTTCATACGCAAAGTATAATCCATACCTTCACCATATTCACCGGTCAAAATCTCTCTTGAATAAGTTGGAGAAACCGCAATAACCTTATCAGAATAATTGATTGCACCTTTCATCCAATTTACTCTACCAAAGTGTTCAACACCGTGTTCGTTATACACAATATCTTTTCTCATATTGGCAAAATCAAGCACATCTTCAAACCAAATACCTTGATAAGCAAGATTATGGATTTCAAAAACGCACTTTGTATCTTTCCAAAATTCATCAAATCTGTAATTGCTATGCAAATAAACAGGAATCATAGCCGTATGCCAATCATTAGCATGAATTACATCAGCCTTAAAATTCAGCAATTTTGCATATTCCATTGTAGCCAAAGAAAATGCGATATATCTTTCATGTTCATATTTTGTGTCTAACCATTTTGGATAAACTTCTTTAAAACAAGAGAAATACCAATCATTATGCACAAAAAATACATTAATTTTAGTACCTGGCAACTGACACATAAATAATCTAAATTTATGCCCCATACCGCCAAAAGTTAGCCACATTTCAGAATTTTCAAGTTCTTTTATTCCCCATTTATTAGTATCAATAAGACCGTGCAATGGAGTAAAAATAGCGATTTCTGCATCTTTCTCAAGATGTTTAGGCAAACTTCCGACTACATCTGCTAACCCGCCAGCTTTTGAAAAAGGTGCTACTTCCGCCGCTGCAAATAAAATTTTCATTCTGCCTCTCCTTCTATATCACTATGATTTGCCTCGCTATTAATCTCTTCAATATCTTCTGCTGAAACTTCGTCGTCTTCTACTGCAATATAGTGACTTTCATCTGTATCAAATTCAAAATTTATACCATATTTTTCAGCAATATATCTTGCATGACCAATACAAATTTCAGCTTTATCATTTTGTTTTTTAAACATCATTATTTTGAACATGTTATACTTGAACAACATCAAAAGATATGGGCTAGTTGTGTTATTTTTTTCTAATTGAATAAGAGAATTATTAACAATACCAAAAGCAACATCATATTTGTTTTGTTTCAAGTGCAATTCACTCATAACATACCACGTAACATACAGTAACGTTGTCATACCATTTTTGTTTGTTTCCTTAATAATTTTATAAATAATAGAATCGGCTTTTTGGAAAGAATTTAATTCCATATAAGAATACCCAATCATCAAGTCACAGAACAATTCTAACTGATGTAAACGATTATTTTTTGCAAAGACTTTCGCTCTATAAATATTTTCTGCGAATTGAGTGTAATCTCCATTTAACAAAACAAATGCACTGATTATATTATAAATAACGCTTCCAAACCTATCATTATCAGAAATTTCAGGATTAAATTCGTTGATTTCAACACCATGAATAAGTTTTTCTAAAGCAATAAACAAATCATAAGATTGCGGAACACAATCCAAATCTGCTCTCAAAATTCTCAAAAATTCTTCTACATTTCCGCCCAACAATAAAACATTGGCTAACGCTACATATCCGGCAGAATCAACAATTAAAGATTGAAAATCATCATCTGACATATAATCTGGTTTTAAAGTCGGCATTGTTTGATTATTTACAACATTCAAAACTTTATAACCAATATCCAAACAATCCATCAAAGCTCCAATATTGAACAAAATTTGAATATGAATAACAGACATCAAGAAAAAGTAACTATTAAAATTTTCATCCGCAGGATTTAATGATGATGGAGGTAATAATGACAACACCTTATGAGTTAATTCCAATGCGTGATTGTAATTTCCAGCCATCAATGCACCATTAATCATCTTATTGCAAAGAAGAATAATTTTATCAACATCAGAAGTTTTCTCTAAATTCTTCAAAGTCATTTCTGCAATATCCGCAGTTTTGTCAGGAACATACTCATACAAATTATTTGATATTTTTTCATACAAACTTTTTTTGTATTCTGCAATTTCTTCCATCTTTTCAGGATCATCATTTTTATCAAGAAGCTCCAAAATTTTGTTAGTACAATTCAAATAAGCACTAAAGTCACCTAAAGACAAATCAATTTCAGCCAATTGTTCCCATTGATGACGTTCATTTTCTGTATCTTGCAAAAGTCCATATAAATAAGCTTTTACAGGACTTGGCATATCGTCATTAAACACTTTTGCAAACAAATCTTTTGCAACTTCTTCCAAATAAATTTTACTTATAGTTGTCAAAAGATTATCCCTCAACAAATTGTAATTAGGGAAATAAATACAATTGTTATACTGATATAAAAATCCCATTCCAGAAAGTTTTTCAATAATTTCATTCAAATTTTCATATCCCAAACTTTCGACAGTTCCCATATCAATTCTTGTCCCTAAAAGGACAATTGAAGTAAGAAATTTCATCGCAGCTTCATCATCTTGCAACAAATTCAACCTACGAGCAACCAATTTATCCAAACTTGACGGAATAATAATTGTTTTAGGGTTAATCATCTCAATACTATCATCGTCAGCAGCATAAACTCCAGACTCTATCAAATACTGAATTGCTATATCAATAAACAAACTACTTCCGCAAGCATATTTCGCAACTCTTTGGAAATAGAAATTGTTCAAAATATTTCTATAATAAATTTTATTTTCCTCAATCAATTTTTCAAAAGATGTCGGTTTTAAAGTTATTTCTGTATAATAAGGTTTGCTCAACAAGAAATGACAGTCTTTATGCAAAGAAAAATCTTTGTTGTAAGAAATCAAGAAACTTATATCTAATTGTTCAAAAGCCTCAAACAAATATTTCAAAACATCGTAAGAACTTGAATCAATTTTTTCAAAATCTTCAATAAATATCAATGTTTTCGGAATAATTTGCAATAGAGTTAAGAAAATATCAAAATAAACAAATCGTGTGTCTTCTGTATTTTGTCCATCTCTTTCTTTTAATGTAATCAAATCTCTAATCAATCCGTCAGGATCAACTGATGCAAACATTGAAAAATCATTTTCAAAAAACAGTTTTTGTGAAACGGTATATTCAAAAATCGCAGAAACCAAATCTCTAAAGAATGAATATGGAGAATATTTCATTTCGTCGTAACAAGTCAATGAAATAATATTGTTAAATTTTCCTGTTTCTCCTGCCGCATTCAAAACTTTCAATGTATATGGTTTATACATTTCTGCGGTTTTAATAGCAACAATTCCTTTTGGAATAGATTGGAATTTGTTCATTATATAGAACAGAACATCAATATTTTCAGTCCTAATAAATTCACAATTTATTTCATCAAAATTAATCGTTTCAATATCGTAAATTGCATCAGGATCACCCGGTGAATCCAAATTATTTAGAGCTTCACCGTCCATTTTATCTTGTTCAATCAACATATTTTGAACAAAATTTGGAACTTCAATTTCTTGATCTTCATCTTCTTCAGGATATTCAACTTTTACAAATTCCCTCAAATCAACTTCGTAAAACATTAACATTTCACCATTAACAACAACTGAATTTAACGGTGACAATTTGTAATCTCCACTGATTGCATCTGCGACATTATCTTCTGTCAAAACCTGAAAAGTATTGAGGATTTTATCCGTTTTTTTACTTGCATTTTGATTTAAAAGACTAATATTGTAACCAGAATCAAGATTGTTCGGATCATCTTCAATATTTCGTTTCAAGATAAACATATTGCAACGAACAGTCGCATTTTTTTTACGAGTTAATTTACAGTTCATTGCAGTAATTAGATTTAGTAACTCTATCGCAGTTTTCACGGCAGTAGCAGCCGAACTGTTAAAAGTATAATCCTTGTCACAACGAATTACATATGTTTTACCAATTAATTGACGACGAAGTCCAATCGATTTTGTGTAGTCAAGAATAATTTTGTCAAGGTTAATTTTGAATTTATTCAAAAGTTTTGCAGAACCTAAACAATTTTTCATCTCATCCATATTAGGAAAATCAATTGTCAAAATAGCAAAATCATCGGCATTTGATTCATTCATAATTACGCTTTTTTCAGTATCAAATCCGCATTTTTTACATTTTTTTACAGCTGTTTGGTTTACCTTTCCACAATTATGGCATTTTGTTATAATAGTATATCCACATTTTCTGCAAGTGTTTGTCGTATTTATAGTCTTACAGATAGGACATGCTAGTTTCAACACCTTCTTGCAGTTCGGGCAAACCATTGCCTTATCATCAATTTCTAATCCGCACTTTGGACATTCCATAGAAAAATTATACCATTCTACAATCAATCAGACAAAAATGTTAAGTTTATCTTGTTTAACTTAATTATATCTAATTCCTGCATCCTTCATTCTTTTAATACATTCTTTAATAGTTTCAACATCTTTAGTCAAAGCAACACGGAAATAACCTTCCCCATATTTACCGTAACCATTTCCCGGCGGAACAACGACGTGAGCTTTTTCAAGCATTGCGGTAACAAATTCTTCTGAAGTCATTCCATGTGGAACAGGTAACCACAAATAGAAAGTTGCTTTAGACGGCTTAATATCCCAACCTAATTCTCTAAAACCTTCTTCTGCGGCATCTCTACGTTCTTGATACATTTTATTCAAATCATTAATATATTTTTCATCAACAGTAAATGCTGCAGTTGCTGCCTCTTGAATAGCTTTAAATGTACCAGAGTCAATATTATTTTTAATTGTTCCTAAAGCTTTTACTGCATCTGCATTACCACATACAAAACCAACTCTCCATCCGGTCATATTGTATGATTTTGAATGAGAATAAAATTCAATTGCAACATCTTTCGCACCTTCAACTTGAAGCACTGATGGAGCTTTATAACCATCAAACGTCATTTCTGAATAAGCCATATCTGAACACAATAAAATGTCATACTTTTTACAAAAATCAACTGCTTTTTTCCAAAAATCCAAATCAGCAGTAGCACTAGTCGGATTGTTCGGATAATTCAAAAACATCAATTTTGCCTTTTTGGCAACATCAGCAGGTATTTTATCAAAATCTGGAAGATATCCGTTTTCTTCTAATAAAGGCATTTCATAAGGAGTTCCTCCTGCAAAGATTGTAGCATTGTGATAAACCGGATAACCTGGATCAGGAACTAACGTATAATCGCCTTTATCGACATACGCAAAGAATACATGCGCAATAGCCTCTTTTGAACCGATATTTGCAAGCATTTCAGTATCAGGATTTAATTCTACGCCAAAACGTTTTTTCATCCATTCGCAAGCACCTTTCCTAAATCCTTCTGTCCCATTATAAGGTGGATAATCATGGTTTTTAGGATTGTCAATTGCTTTGTGCATAGCATCAACAACAGGTTGTAGTGTCGGTTTGTCAGGATCTCCTATCCCCAAACTTATGATATCAATACCTTTTGCCTTTGCTTCTGCAATTTTTCTATCTATTTCAGCAAACAAATATGGAGGAATCTGTTCCAAACGTTCTGATACTTTCATTACTTCTCCTTCTTAATAAATTGTTCTATACGTTAATTTTATGGTAACATAAATATAGAGGAAATTCAATGAACAGAAACTTATACACTATTTTGAGTATAAAGTTACTTGTGAGGGATATAAATGAGTATTATAGCGGATGACAATGATTTTGATAGTAAACCGATTGCTGAAAAGAAAAAATCTTCGGTAATCAAATCAGAAGTTCTTGATAATGACAAAAACTTTGAAAACTGTATTAGACCAAAAACTTTCGATACATATATTGGTCAATCAGCTTTAAAAGAAACATTAAAAATATCAATTGCTGCCGCAAAAAAAAGAGAACTTCCTCTCGATCACCTACTTTTTTATGGTCCACCTGGATTGGGGAAAACAACTCTTGCAGGAGTAATTGCAGAACAAATGGGAGTTGATATAAAAATAACTTCTGCTCCGGCTCTTGAAAGACCTAGAGATATTATCGGAATTTTGATGTCATTAAAGGGAGGAGAAATCCTGTTTATTGATGAAATCCACAGACTTAACAAAGTAGCAGAAGAAATTCTTTATCCCGCAATGGAAGATTTCTTTTTGGATATGACGACCGGAAAAAGTCAAACAGTCAAAACACTACGAGTTCCACTACCTAAATTCACTTTAATTGGCGCAACAACTAAAGCCGGCGAACTTTCAGGTCCATTAAGAGATAGGTTTGGAATTATTCACAGACTTGAATTTTATACAGAAGACGAGCTTTCTGAAGTTATAAAAAGAACCGCAGGAATTTTAAACATTGAAATCACAGAAGAAGGCGCACACGCTATCGCCAAGCGGTCAAGAGGAACTCCTCGTATTGCAAACAGGCTGGTTAAAAGAGTTTCAGATTACGCTCTTGTGAAACACGACGGAAAAATCACAGAAGATGTTGCAAATAAATCTTTAGATATTCTAAAAATCGACAACTACGGACTTGATAATACCGACAGAAGTTTATTAAAATTGATTATTGAAAAATACGACGGAGGACCAGTCGGGATTGAAACTATCGCCGCAGCTATTGGTGAAGACGTTAGAACAATAGAAGATGTTTGCGAACCATTTTTACTACAAGCAGGTTTACTTCAGCGCACACCACGAGGCAGAAAAGTTTCACCTGCAACTTACAGACATCTGGGATATAAAAACAGAAATATTAATGAACAAAAAAGTTTGTTCTAAAGGACAATTATGAAAAAAATATTAGCAATTTTTATTTTATTCTTTGGTTTAATTTTACCGGCACAAGCAGATGACAACTCCAAAACAGTTCTTCCTTCTGAAACAGGAATTGTAGAAAATATAAAATATGAAGACGCTCAAGGACTAAATCAAGGTGAAGAAACGACCAAACAAGTTGTTACAGTAAGAGTGTTAACAGGTAAATTTAAAAACACAGAACGCCTTATAGACAATATGTTAACTGGAAACCCTGCCTACGACATAAATTTATCCAAAGGCGACAAAGTTGTTCTCCACTTAGAACCCTTAAATGACACAGTTTCAACCCCTGATGATGTCGATATATTTATTGCAGATATTCAAAGAGATAATTATATTTATATTTTTACAGCTATATTTTTTGCGCTATTACTCTTTATCGGAAAGAAAAAAGGAGCAACAAGCATTGTTTCTATAATTTCAACAATGTGTCTAATATTTTTTATGCTAATGCCAATGATATTGCACGGTTTTTGCCCGATAGCATCTGCGGTTTTAGTCGGGATTGTATCTACAGTAGTAACAATCTATCTTGTTGGGGGATTTAATTCAAAAAGCTCGGCTGCAATCATCGGAACTTCAATAAGTTTGGTATTTGCCGGCGGTTTTTCAATGTTGGCAATATATTTCGCACATCTAACTGGCTTTGCAGGCGAAGAAAACATGTTTTTATACACCGCAAGGCCTGATTTAAGTTTTACAGGAATTTTGGCGGCTTCAATGATTATAGCAGCATTGGGAGCATTGATGGATACTGCAGTATCTATTGCAAGTACTGTTAATGAAATCTTCGAAACAGATAAAAATTTGACAGTAAAACAACTTTTCAAATCCGGTATGAATGTCGGTAGAGATATAATCGGAACAATGTCAAACACTTTGATTTTAGTATATTTGGGAAGTTCTTTACCATTAGTTTTATTATCAAACAACATTGATATGAACAAATTTTTCAATCTAAATCAAGTTGCAACTGAAATTTTGTCAGCATTAATAGGAAGTATTGCAATTCTTTTCTGTGTACCAATTACGGCAATAGTTGCAGCTTATTTGATTAAAAAAAGCAATGAAAACAAGGTTGATTTTTCAAATTTAGAAAAAAATTAAGTTAAAATAGCTCTATATACCACAGTTGTTTAAGTAGATTGGGCTTTCTAGTTCAACAAAAAAATAGAGTCAGAAAGATTTTCCAACTCTATTTTTAATCATTTATTTATCAACTTACTTGCAAGAACAACATCCGCAAGAGCAAGCTTGAGATTTCAAAGCATCGGCTTTATCTGTATGTTCCCAAGGAACATCAATATCTGTTCTGCCCATATGACCGTAAGCTGCTAATAATTGATAGAATTTGCCACCGTTTTTAGCAGGCAAGTTTCTCAAATCGAAGTTTTTGATAATTGCAGCCGGTCTAAGGTCAAAGTTTTTAGAAACAAGTTCAGAAATTTCGTCATCAGAAATTTTACCTGTTCCAAAAGTATCAACCATAATTGAAATAGGCTCTGCAACACCAATAGCGTATGCCAATTCAATTTCACATTTTTCTGCTAAACCTGCAGCAACAATGTTTTTAGCAACATAACGTGATGCGTAAGCTGCGGATCTGTCAACTTTTGTTGGATCTTTTCCTGAGAAAGCTCCACCACCGTGACGAGAATAACCGCCGTAAGTATCAACAATAATCTTACGACCTGTCAAACCAGCATCACCTTGAGGTCCACCAACTACAAAACGACCTGATGGATTAACAAGAATTTTTGTTTCGTCATCAAGTTTAATCGCTTCGTTTTCAAATACATAATCAATTACGTATTTTTTGATGTCTTCTCTAATTTTAGCTTGAATTTGAGCATTATCAGAAATACCATCAATTACATCATCATGTTGAGTTGAAATCAATACTGTATGTATTCTTGAAGGTTTTCCGTCTACATATTCAACAGTAACTTGAGATTTTCCATCCGGTCTAAGGTATGATAAAATCCCTTGTTTTCTAACTTGAGCCAATCTATATGAAAGCTTGTGAGCCAAGCTGATAGGTAAAGGCATAAGTTCTGGTGTTTCATTACAAGCGTACCCAAACATAATACCTTGATCACCTGCTCCAATATCTTCTGTTTCAGAAACAGATGTATCGGCATTGTCAGAACGAGATTCAAGAGCTTTGTTTACGCCGCCGGCAATATCGCAAGATTGTTCATCAATACTAGTCAAAACAGCGCAAGTATTAAAATCAAACCCGCCGCCTTCGCTTTCTGTATAACCGATATTTTTAATAGTGTTTCTTACAACTGAAGGAATGTCAACATAACAATCAGATGTAATTTCACCGCAAACAAGTGCCATACCTGTAGTAACAGTAGTTTCAGCAGCAACACGAGATTGCGGATACTTTGTTAAAAACTCGTCTAAAATTGCATCAGAAATCTGATCGCAAACTTTGTCGGGGTGTCCTTCCGTAACTGATTCGGAAGTAAATAAAAAGTTTTTTGGTGCCATTTCAAATTCTCCTTAATTTGTTTTTGGTTGTCATCTTGAGCGTTAGCGAAAGATCTCACCACACATGAGATTCTTCGGGATTGTCACCCCCTCAGAATGACGAACACTTAGCCGGTAAGGTTTTTAATTCCGACCCGGCAATGTACTAATAAAAAGTGTACATCAGACAATTTTCAAAAGCAAATTATTAACTAATGTGTATTAACATTAATACATACTTAGAAAATACGAAACAAACTTGTCGACTGTGTAATTAGAGAATTCGGGTTGCCTCATTGTTGCAATTGCATCATTTGCTACCTCTTGAAGTGCTTCGATTGTAGCATTTGGGTATTTTCTTTTAATATTATTAATTATTTGCTGAGCAGCTTGTTTTTCTAACGGATCTAATTTGATATTTGCGGAGCTATTTTGTATTACTTGATTATACGCATCTCGAACTAACTCTCCTCTTCTCATACTTTCAGCCTCAACCGGTTGTTGTCTGTAAGCGACAAAATTAACATCCGGTTCTATATAATGGTTTATGAAATTATCAGAATAAATCTTTGCTTTATCATCATAATATTGATTATGATTGTCAAAGAACTCATCCTGTTTATTTATCCAATTTCTCAGATTTTTAGACATATTCAAATTTTTATCAAAATCGGTTGCTATCGAATTTATGTATATTTCTTTATATTGAAATTGATGATTTAATTCATGACAAATAGCACCAAATAATTCTGCTTTGTTGCCATTTTGCCAATTTCTGTTTATTGCAATTTCTGCACTTTCCCCTAACTTATCACCAACAGAAGAATAATTTGAACCGCTGCCAATTATTTTTAGTTTAATTGGAGCATCTTCTAGTCCCATAGCCTTTTTGCATAATGCAAATGCGCCTTTTATAAAATCGTCACCAGATTTTTTATTCAATTCTAAAATCGCTTGTTTATTGTTGCGAACAATATTTATAAACGCTTCATCTGTCTCTGCAAATTTTGATGAAGGAGCTTTTAGCGCCCCTTTCGGAATAGATGTGTTGCTGTTTTGCAAAACTTTATTCCCTTGCGCCATTTTTTGTTTTAGCTTAATTCTCTTGTTTTCAATAACTTCTTTACCTTGTGTTATGAATTTTTTGCCAATACCTCTGTATAAAACATGACCTGTACCTTTCATTCCTAAGCCAACTAATGGGGCAAACAAAGCACCCTCGCCAGAGGCTTTCAAAATATCAGATAAGTTTCCGCCATTTATTGCAGTCCTAAATCCGTTATCAATACCGCCGTTCAATGCTCCGTCTGTTACAACTTCTGAGCTATAGGCAAGAACTTTTTTTCCGGCACCTTCTCCAACATATTTGAATGCTCCAGGTGACATCATAGATGTTTTCAACGTTTGTTTGAAGCTATTTTCAACAACATCTTCTCCAATTTCTTTTCCAACTGTTTTTATGGTTTGCAAACCCAATTTGGTTGCAACTGTTTTTCCAATCGCACCTCCTGCTCCAGCAGTTATAGGAGCTAACAAACCTGAAACAGCACCTGTTGAAGCATCTTTTTTTGCATCATTCAATGTATATTTTCTACCACCACTTACTGCATCTGCATATTTTACACTTGTTTTTACCAAAGCACCTGTTCCGGCTGCCAAAGCACCCCCTAATGCAATACTTCCTCCACCTGTAAATGGAGCTGCTGCGATAGAAAGAGTATAAATAGTAAAAGAAGCTGCACCTGCTGCAACATCGGTAACAACATCAACTGCCATTTCTTGACCTTCTTGATATCCTGCAACTTTTTGACTAGCTTGCGAAAATTCTCCTTTTTTAAATTTTTCAAGATTAGCTTTTGTATATTTTTGTCCTGTTATTTTCTCGAATTGTTTTTGGTCAATTTTTGCATTCGGCTGACGTAATTGTTTCAACATATCACGTTCCGCATTAATTTGCATTTGCGCTTTATTGGAACTATCTCCAATACCGGTTTTATTCTTAAACCAGTTCCAACCTTTGCCAATAAAGCCTTGCTCTTTTTTTATTTTATTTAATTTCTTTTCTTGATTGTTTAATTTGGCAATATTTTGATCGAGTTGTCCTAAAGATGGACTTTTAGCTTTTAATGGCTTACTTTTCTTACCATTTTTTGTAACACAATAAGTCGCACCATCATTAGAAATAGAAATTTTACCTTCTACTTTTTTAAAATACTCTGGTTTAATTTGGGTTCCATCTGCACCATAATATTTACAAGCCATCCGCCCATCTTTTAATTTTGTATAAACAACTTTTCTTCCAGATTGAAGATAAATTGTATGAGATTGAGTTTGTTTGGAAGAATGTTCTACCGCAATCCCTTTATTAGTGGGCGCATTGCCCCCCCCCCGAACAGCAAAACAATCGCTTTTTCACGAGAAATTTTAGGATTTTTCTTCAAATATAAACTTAATTGTTTTTGTTGTTGTACACTTAAATCTGACATAAATATTCTCCTACTACGTATATGTCGGATATTTTATAAAAATACTTTAACTAAATAACATTAATCGTTACATTTCGTAAGAAATACTAACAGTCAAATCTTTTTCAGCAACTTCTACAATCGCCCAGCGAATAACATTAGCAAAGTTTTTCGCTAATTCTCGTTCAACATAATTGTTATCAAAATTATCAATTTTTTCAATTTTTATAATATCAGATTTAATCATATCAAAATTGTACTACAAACCAAAACGATTTTATGCTACTTTAAAAATATGAAAGAAAGATTAGACAAATACCTTACTGATTTAGGTTATTTTGAAACAAAAAGCAAAGCTGCTGCTGCGATTTTAGCCGGTCACGTAAAAATTAATGACGAATACATCACAAAAGCCGGCTTTCAAATTAATCCGACTAAAGAATACGAAATCGTTGTAAAATCAATGCCTTTTGTATCTCGTGGCGGTTTCAAATTAAAAAAAGCTTTAGATACCTTCCCTGTTAAAATAGAAGGAAGAATTTGTCTTGATGCCGGAGCTTCAACAGGAGGTTTTACAGACTGTTTATTGCAAAACGGAGCGAAATTTGTCTATGCGGCAGATGTCGGTTATGGGCAATTAGATTGGAAAATCCGTTCTGATGAAAGAGTTAAAACAATTGAAAGAACAAACCTAAAAAACTGCGCATTTGAAGAAATATATTCAGAAAACGAGCCTATAGCAGATTTGCTAGTAAGTGATTTATCATTCATCTCTCTAACAAAAGTTTTGCCTAATTTAAAAAATTTGTTATCGCCTGATTTTCATGAAATGATTTTATTAATAAAACCCCAATTTGAAGCAGGGAAAGAAAAAGTTGAAAAAGGCGGAGTTGTCAGAGATAAAAAGGTTCATCAAGAGGTTATAGAAAACGTCATCAATTGTGCAAAAGAATTAAATTACTCAATTAACGACCTAACTTTTTCATCAATAAAAGGACCATCCGGCAACATAGAATACCTTATCTGGCTATCTTCACATAATGAAAATAAAACAACTCTTGATATAAAAAATATCGTTGAAACGGCTTTTGAAACACTAAATAAATAGGAGGGGAAATTTTTCCCACTACCCAATCTAGCTATTTTACCTTTTTCTTTTCAAGTAGTTACCTCAATTCTTCCCTATTTGTCATAGGAAAGATGCCTGAAAAGCAGATGGCTGAAAGCTTATAACATTTCCCTACGAGATAGCACACACCTAAATTACCTCTCACAAGGGAGGGAAATTTCCACTACTTCCTAACGCTGCACCAAATTATAAACAGGAGTTGCCCCGTTCAAATCAATATATCTAAAAACATTCAATACAATTCCAGGAGCAAAGAAATAATTGTTATTTGTCGGAGTTATTCTCAACATTGATTTATTTGCATCAACCTTTACAACACTAGCCAAATATTGTTTATTTACCGCCGTAAACAAAATATAGCCCGTTTTAGATTGCATTTCATCAATAGTAAATCTATTCGCATTAATACTCGCAAGTGCCATATAGAACAATTTTTCAGGTGTTAAAATATAATTTCTTGTACAAATATTATAATCAATGCTTTGTGGAGTAACCAAAGTACTCAAAGGCATTCCATCCTCCGCAAATACTGCAATACTTCCCATCACTAACATTAACACAGTTATAAAAAATAGTTTTATTGTTCTTTCCATGATTCACCTACATTTACATCAACAACTAAAGGAACAGATAGCGGTTGGTTTAATTCCATCGCCACTTTTACCAATTTTGTAACTTCATCTAATTCCGATTTCAAAACTTCAACCACTAATTCATCATGAACCTGAATTATCATTTTTGATTTAAGATTGTTTTCTTTCAATTTCTTTGAAAACTCAATCATCGCAATTTTCATCAAATCAGCTGCAGTACCTTGCATTGGTTGATTAATTGCAGCTCGTTTACCAAATTCTCTAATCATTGCATTTGAACTTGCAAGTTCAGTTTCCAAATATCTTTTTCGACCAAATATAGTCTCTACATATCCTTTTTTCTCTGCTTCAAGAATAGTTCCTTCCATATAAGCCTTAACTCTAGGATACGTCGCAAAGTATTTACTAATAAACTCTTCAGCCTCTTTGTTAGAAATTCCAAGAGCCTTTGCTAAACCATATTTGCTCTGACCGTAAATTATACCAAAATTTACCGCCTTAGCTTTATAGCGCATTTCTTTCGTAACTTCTTCAACCGGTACTTCAAAAACCCTTGACGCAGTTAATGTATGAACATCAATTCCGCTATTAAAAGCTTCTGACAAATGTTTATCCTCTGTTATATGCGCCAATAACCTTAATTCTATTTGAGAATAATCCGCAGACAATATCAAATAATTTTCTTTATCTTTAGGAGCAAAAGCATTCCTTATCTTGTTTCCTTCTGCAGTTCTTACCGGAATATTCTGCAAATTCGGATTTGACGACGACAATCTACCAGTAGCCGTGACTGTTTGATTATAGGTTGTATGTATTCTATTATCTTTTCTTTCAATCAAAGCAGGTAAAGCCTCTGTATAAGTCGATTTTAGTTTAGAATATTTTCTGTAATCCAAAATCAATTTGGCAATTTCGTAATCCTCTGCCAATTCTTCCAAAACCGCAGCACTTGTAGAATAGGCTGCTTTTCCTCGTTTTTTACGAGATTTAATTCCCATTTTATCAAACAGAGTTTCCCCAACCTGACGAGGAGAATTTATATTAAATGGCACTCCAGCCAACTCATAAACTTTGCCCTCAATTTTGGCTAATTCAGCATTCATAAAAACCGTCAAATCATTCAAATACTTTTCATCTATAGAAACTCCGTCATACTCCATATCAGCCAATACAAAGGTCAATGGAACTTCTATATCATAAACAAACTTCAACTCATTTTCATCAAGATTTTTAGACCAAAATTTAGTTAATTCAATAATTATAGCAACTTCTTCTGATGCAAAATTCAAAACGGCATCAAAGTTCGCATCTTCAAACTTTAACTGTTTTTTCTTCTCTCTTTCAAATGGTGCGAACGGAGTAATTGCATGATCCAAATTTTCTAAAGCCTGAATATCAAGTTCATGATTTCTGTTAGTATCTTTGACATAGCTTGCAAGCATTGTATCAAAAATTATTCCTTTTGTTTCAATTCCTAAACATCTCAAAACATTATATTCAGATTTCGCATCATGAGTTGTCTTTTTAATTTTTTCATCCTCAAATACCGGTTTAAGGGTATTTATAACATCTTCTTCCCTCAACTGATTTTCGATAGAAGAATGTCCTAACGGAATATAAAAAGTTTTTGTTTCTGAATTGTCGTCACTGTTAATTAATACTCTATTATCAGCACTCAAAGCTTTTTTATAAGCAATAGAGATGCCTGTCAAAGATGAATTTACTGCATTTTTGATATTTGCATAAAGCTTAAATGCAATTAATGATTGTTGTTTCAAATCCTCAACTAATTTTTGCAAATCATTTGTATCCGTAATACATTTTTTTTCTACAGAAAAATCAGAACTTTTGTTAATTTCTTGATTAACTACTTCCGAAAAAAATCCTAATTGAAGAGAACCATCAGAATTAATTTGCGGAGTTTCTTGAGGGACAGAGTGTTCTACCTTATCAAAAGAATATAAAATTGAATTAATATTTTTGATAAATGTATAAAATTGCATTTTTTTCAAAAATTCTGTAACTTTTGCTACATCTGGTAATTCAACCTTTGTTTTATCAAAATCAAAATTTACATCCAAATCTCTGATAATTGTCGCCAAATATTGACTTAATTTAGCTTGTTCAATACCATTACATATTTTTTCTCGAACTGATTTTTCCGGAATATTTTCACAATCTGCTAAACACGCATCCAATGTTCCGTAACGAGCAAGTAACTTTTGCGCAGTCTTTTCGCCAATACCTTTAATTCCAGGAATACAATCAGATGTATCCCCCCTCAAGCCTTTATAATCTATAACCTGATTTGGATAAACGCCCAATTTTTCATAAATTTTATCCCAGTCATATTCAATAAGTTCACCATTTTTTGGCAAAATAACTTTTACACAACCATCTTTATCAACCAGCTGAAAAGCATCCTGATCACCTGTCAAAATCAAAACTTTATGCCCAAGTTCACACGCTTCACGAGAAATTGTTCCAATTACGTCATCCGCCTCAAAACCTTCCTTAGTATAAATCGGAATACTAAATGCTCTCAAACCTTCGTTTATTAACCCCATCTGCACTCTCATAGGATCCGGCATGGCAGAACGATTACACTTATAATCCGCAAATTTTTCTGTTCTAAAAGTTTTGTGACTAACATCAAACGCAACCGCAATTGCATCAGCTTTCAAATCCTCGTTTTTAAGCAAATCAAAAATCGCCTTGAAAAAACCATACACCGCCCAAGTCGGAGTACCGTCAGATGTTTTCATATTGGTTCTTTCTAGTGCATAATACTGCCTGAAAGCTAGTGCATGTCCATCTATTAAAATTAAAGTTTTACTATTCCCCATAGCTTTATTTTCTCATAAAAACATCCCACTGACAAATTGTTAAGTTAAAATAAATAAAAAGGGCGATTTAACATCGCCCCTTAAATTATGCACTGATTTCTTTGTTGTCATCTTTGGTTGGTAAAGGAACAACCTCTGCATTTTTACGGTTCTTAACCATATCTGCCGTAACAACAAATTTCTTAATATCATTTTTCGTTGGAACATCATACATAACATCAAGCATGATTTCTTCAACAATTGATTTTAAAGCCCTTGCTCCTGTCTTACGCTTGATAGCTTCTTGTGCAATCAAATCAATTGCTTCTGGCTCAAATTCCAAATCAACGCCATCCATTTCTAACAAACATTTATATTGTTTAACTACGGCATTTTTTGGTTCAGTCAAAATCATTTTCAATGTTTTTTCGTTCAATTGATCCAAAACTGCGTAAACAGGAACACGACCTATAAACTCAGGAATTAAACCGAATTTAAGCAAGTCTTCCGGCTGCAATTTTTTCAACATTTTTGCAGCTGCAGCTTCTTTTTCAACTTGAGTCATCGGAGCTTTTGCTCCAAACCCGACAGATGTACCTTCGCCAGCTCTGTGTTCAACAATCTTATCCAGACCAACGAAAGCTCCACCAACAATAAACAAGATATTTTTTGTATCAATTTCAATAAATTCTTGATGAGGATGCTTTCTTCCACCTTGAGGCGGAACATGTGCAACAGTACCTTCTATCATTTTCAATAAAGCTTGTTGTACACCTTCACCTGAAACATCTCGTGTAATTGATGTGTTTTCTGATTTTCTTGAAATTTTATCAATTTCATCTATATAAATAATTCCACGTTCAGCTTTTGCAGAATCAAATTCAGCATTCTGGTATAATCTTAACAAGATATTTTCAACATCATCTCCAACATAACCTGCTTCTGTCAATGTTGTAGCATCTGCAACCGCAAACGGAACATCCAACATCTTAGCTAATGTTTGTGCCAACAAAGTTTTACCAGAACCAGTAGGACCAACAAGCAAAATGTTTGACTTTTGAATTTCAACAGCATCTTTATCAGCCTCTTTGTTATGTTTTAAACGTTTATAGTGGTTATAAACTGCAACTGACAAAACCTTTTTAGCATCATCTTGACCAACAATATATTCATCAAGATAAGCCTTAATCTCATGAGGTTTTGGAATAGGTTTTTCTTCAACCGCAGCTTCAGCTCCTTCACCACCTTCTTTATCTTTATTTTCAAAAAACTCTTCGTCAAGAATTTGGTTACAAAGCTCAACACATTCATCACAAATATAAACCTCAGGACCGGCAATTAATTTTTTTACTTGATCCTGTGATTTTCCGCAAAATGAACATTTTAATCTACTATCATCATGTTTTGGCATAATATAACTTTCTTTATTTATTTTACTCTAATATTTGACGACACAAATCTAAGCACTCATAACAAATATATACACCATTTTTTTCATAAAAAATATCGTTTTCATTTCTCTGCGTTCTTCCGCAAAAAGAGCATTTAGATTTGTAACCATCAAAAATTTTCATTGGTCTTTCAACTGATACAGTAAAATGATTTATACATTCATCGCAAATATTCGCTTCAAGTCCTTTTATTAACTTTTTTACTTGAGCTTGTTGCTTATTGCAAAATGAACATTTTAAACCTTCACCCGTCAATTAAAAGCTCCTTTTTACTTAATAGCATCTCTTGAAACAACTTTATCAATCATACCATATTCCAAAGCTTCAGCCGGTGTCATGATATAATCTCTGTCAGTATCTTTTTCAATTTTCTTGATAGACTGACCTGTATTAGATGCCAAAATTTCATTCAATGATTTTTTAATTCTCAAAATTTCAGCAGCCTGAATTTCAATATCAGTAGCTTGACCTTGCGCACCACCCAAAGGTTGGTGAATTAAAACTCTTGAATGAGGTAAAGCCATTCTTTTACCCTTTGTACCAGATGACAACAAGAAAGCACCCATTGATGCTGCTTGCCCCAAACAAATTGTAGATACATCAGCTCTGATATGTTGCATAGTATCATAGATAGCAAAGCCGGCAGTAACAGAACCTCCTGGACTGTTAATATATAACATAATATCTTTTTCTGGGTTTTCACTATCCAATAACAACAACTGCGCCACAACCAAATTTGCAACCATATCGTCAATTGGAGTGCCTAAGAAAATAATTCTTTCTCTCAACAATCTTGAAAAGATATCGAATGAACGTTCACCTCTACTTGATTGTTCTATTACTACAGGTACAAAACTCATTTTTTTCTCCTTATAACATTATTATAAATTTCTTTACTATATTAATCAAATAATGTGCCGTAGTAAATACGGCACATATATTATTTTTTTTAATTTATTAAACTATTTGATTTCAACTTTATTGTTGTTCATCAAAAATTCTCTAACTTTATCGTTCATAGCTTGTTGAGAAATTGAAGCTAAAACTTCTGGATTTTGCCCTAATTGTTTTAACAAATCTTGAGGTTTAAGTCCGTAAGCTGCACCTAATTGAGCAAATTTAGCTTCTAAATCTTTTTGTTCAAGTTTAATGTTTTCAACTTTAGCGATTTTGTCGATAACCAAAGAATTTTTAATTCTTGTCATTGCATCTTCATCTAAGTTTTTTAACAATTGATCTTCACCTTGAGCTTTTACTAAAGCATCCCAATTAATACCTTGAGCAGCAAGTCTTTGTTTGTATTCTTCTCTCAAAGAATTAACTTCTCTATCAATCATAGATTGAGGAATATCAACTTTAGCGGCATCTATTACTGCTTTGAAAACTTCATTTTCAGAATTCATTTTATTTGTTCTTTCTCTTTGAGTTTCCAAATAGTTTTTAATATCAGCTTTTAATTCATCAACATTTTTGAAAGAACCAACTTTTTGAGCAAATTCATCATTAAGTTCAGGTAATTTCTTTTCTTTAATTTCGTTAATTTTGATTTTGAAAGTTGCAGGTTGACCTTTTAATTTTTCATCATGATAATCTTCTGGGAAGTTTACCTTAATTTCAAATTCATCATTCAAGTTTTTACCAACTAATTGTTCTGCAAATCCAGGAATAAAGTTAGAATGTCCTAAATCTAATGGATAATTTTTAGCATCTCCACCAACAATTTTTTCACCGTTTGCAGTTCCTTCAAAATCAATTACTGCAATATCAGAATCTTTAGTTGGTCTATCAATAACTGTTTCTTGAGTGCTATGTTGTTCTAACAATCTGTCAATTGATTTTTGCATTGCATCTTCTTCAACCGGAGAATCTTTAACTTCCAAAGTCAAATCTTTGTATTGTCCTAAAGTTACTTCTGGTCTAAGTTCTGCTTTTGCAGTAACTGTTAAGTCTTCACCAATATTGAAATTGTAGTTTGTAACATATGGTTGAGCAATGATATCAAGATTGTTATCAACAACTGCTTGATTAATTGCTTTTGGCATTAAGTTTTCAATAGCTTCTTGTTTAATTCTTTCAGTTCCAACATGTCTTTCAACAACTGCACGAGGAGCTTTTCCTTTTCTAAAACCATCAATATTTACATATTTTGAAATTGTGCTAACTGCTTTATTATAAGCATCTGCAGCATCTTTTGCCGGAATTGTAATATCTAATTTTACAACATTTTCTTTTTCTTTTTCTAAAGTTACTTTCATTTTACCTTTTTCCTTTATATATATTAATACATGTGCCATAATCATACCTCAAAAAAGATTTTGTGCAAGTTTTCATGATATAATCAAAGGCATGGTAAGACTAATTAATGATGGAAATATAGATTTTTTGGCAAACACTGCATATTCAATGATGCGCTTGCAGGAAAAATTTACACATATTTATGAACACAACAATCCAAATATCTCTCCTTGTATTTATGCAATGTGGCATGCAAACCAGTTTTTAGTTCACGGAATTGAAGATAAAAAACATCTTAGCATTTTGATAAGTAATTCTATTGATGGAGAAATTATAGCAAGGGCAGTTGAAAAATGGGGGTTCAAAGTAGTAAGAGGATCTTCTGGCAAAAAAGGTGCTGTTGAATCAACTATGCAAATGCTCCATAGACTAAAAGAAGGCGAATGCGTTGGAATTATGGTAGATGGTCCGAGCGGACCTTTACATAAAGTAAAAAACGGTGCAATAAAACTTGCTCAAATGTCAGGTGCGCCAATTATTCCTGCATATTGGTATTCTCCTCAAAAGACTTTTATTAATTTGCCATCATGGGATAAAATGAAAACTCCGTTCGGAGATTGCAAAATTTTAAATATTTATGGTAATCCGATTTATGTAAAACCAGAAGCGACAAGCGAAGAACTTGCTTTGGTTAAAGATGAAGTAAAAACGCAACTTCTAAAATTGGAAGATATTGCGCCTGAAATTTATAACGAGGCTAAAAAACAAAAGAAATGGAAAAAGAAAAAATAATTAATATTTCTGCAATCCAAATGAATGCAGAAATTGCAAATAAAAAAGCTAATTTTGAAAAGGTAAAAAAAATCGTTGATAGGGATATTAAAGAAAACACTGATATTATTGTTCTCCCTGAAGTTTGGACTGTCGGTTGGTCTCCAAAACATTTTAGAGATAGCGCAGAAGAAATCCAAACAAGTGAAACAATTGATTTTCTTTCAAATATCGCAAGAGATTGCAAAAGCTGGGTTATAGGCGGAAGTTTTATTACCAAAATTGACACTCATTACTACAATACATGTCCTGTATTAAACAGACATGGTGAATTAATCGCAACATATTCAAAAAACCATCTATTTTCTTATTACGGAAGTGATGAAGGAAAATATGTAGAAGTTGGAGCATCTCCGGTTATGGTTGACATTGAAGGAGTTAAAACAGGTTTGACAATTTGTTATGATATAAGATTCCCTGAAATTTACAGAGCATACAGAAAAGCCGGCGCAGATTTATTAATAAATTGCGCAGCTTGGGGGCTTAAAAAGCCTATTCCGTGGGAATGTATGACAAGATGTAGAGCAGTCGAAAACCAATCGTTTATGGTTGCACTAACTCAATCAGGATATATTGAAGATAACGAATGGAATATCGGGCATTCAAGAATAATTGATTACAAGGGTGATTCTATTGCAGAAATTAAAGACCAAAAAGAAGGCGTAATGAGTGCAACTTTGAATTTTGTTCCAATGTATGATTTTAGAAACAAATGCACTTGTATTAACGATATAAGAGAAACCTACGAGGTAAAAAGAGTATGAAAAACGGATTAAAATTAATAATTTGTTTAGCTACATTATTAAGTGTGCAATGTTCAGTATTTGCAAACGCAATTGATAAGACAATTTCTCAATCTGAAATTAACAAAGCAGGGATTTCAATATCTATAAAAGAAGTCGGCTCTGGAAAAGTTATTTATGAACAAAATAGCCAAAAACCAACCATGCCGGCATCTACTTTAAAAATTTTAACTCTTGCAGCATCAGTTGATACATTAGGCAAAGATTACAAATTTTCAACTAAATTATATAAGAATACAAATAACGAACTATTTCTAAAACTGGGAGCAGATCCTTTTTTGACATCATCTGATTTAAACAGAATTTTTGAAAGTGCAGTTAAGGATAAAAAAATATTGTCACCAAAATTTATATATGTTGATGATTACGTTTTTGACAGCACTGAATGGGGTGAAGGTTGGCAATGGGATGATGATTTAAACCCGCTTATGCCAAAATTCAGTTCATACAATATTGACAAAAATTTGTTAAACATTACTATTGCTCCTACCAATATTAATGCTCCTGCAAATATTTTTACATCAAAATTTTACCCGATAACATTTATGAACCTTGTTACAACAGGGAACGAAAATAATATTTCTATAAGCCGAAATAATAGTATTTCCCCTGATATTATCACTATTGAAGGAACAGTAAAAAAACAAGAAACAGAATTTATTCCAATAAACCACCCTAAAAGATATTTTATTTTGCGAATAGAAGACGCTATTCGGTCTGCCAAAATGGATTATTATGGAAAATTTGCGCAGAAAAAAGTTCCAAGTACAAATGTTTATTTGGTTGCACAAGCAGATCATGATTTACAAACTGCAATTTCTGCAATTTTAAAAAATAGCAACAACTTTGTAGCTGAAACTGTTTTCAAATTAGCAGGTGGGAAATACGTTAATAATACTGGTTCTCTTGCGAACTCCCAAAAAATGTTAAATAACTATTTTGACAAATTATCTTTAAACTATGAAAATATAAAAATTGTCGATGGTAGTGGCGTTTCTAAAAACAATCTTATGACAACAGATTTTATGACGGAATTTCTTTCTAAACAGGAAGTTATTGATACATTGAAACCAGAACTTCCAACATCTGGAGAAGGAACATTAAAAAACAGAATGCTATATTTCAAAGATAATTTGAGGGCTAAAACAGGCACATTGTCAGACGTTAGCGCAATCGCAGGTTATATAACCTCAAGAACCGGTAGAACGTATGCTTTTGATATTATGATTAATGACCCGAAATCAAAATCTAACGACAAAAAATCTTTGGAAGAATATGTTTTAAGAGATATTTATACTAACTACTAGTTGTTATCTCCCATAATAATTTTACCAATTATACCAACCAAACCACCTATTGTACCTAATACAATTGCAGTTTGTATTCTTGCCTTCGGTAAAAGATTTTTGATATTTCTATAAGCTTTGGAATACTTTGGAGAGCCTAACAAATCTGCAAGTTTAGCTTCCATAGTATTATTTTGGTGTGCCTTGTTTAGGATTTCACGCCCTTCTAGTAATACTTTATGAGCAGCATGTTGATCTGCATTTGCATTACTCATCAGTTCTTTTGAAAGAGTTTTTTCAAACACATCCGGTTTTTGTGTCAACAATTGTTCCAAATTGTACTTTCTTGGCGCAATTGTGTACCCTATTCCTGCACCCATCAAACCAGACATAATGCCAACTTCAGCAGGCGAAACAGTATTGTACTGACTCATAATTACCTCCTAAACTTACATATAATAAACACTCGTACCTATATTTAAACTCATAATAGAACTTTTTGTGCATATTGTGCAAGAGTTTTTACATATCGTAACAATTCGTCAAAAACAAAGGATTATGCTACCATTAAGGAAATAGGAAAAGAAGGAAATAATATGGAACCTTTTGTTACAATAGTTACACCAACATACAATTTACTTGAAAATAATCTTGCAGATGATTTCAACCTTTTAATATCTCTTTTAGATTTACAAACATACCCAAACATTGAACACATGGTAATTGATAACGCATCAAATGATGGAACTGTAGAGATGTTAAAAGATTACAAAAACAAGGGATTTTTTAAATTCTTCTCAGAAAAAGATACAGGAAAATTTAATGCTTATAACAAGGGTGTAATGAGAGCTAAAGGGAAATATATTGCATTTTTAAGTTGTGATGATTTTATCCATGACATTACATCAATTTATGACATCGTAAATCTTATGGAAGAAACTGATGCTGATTTTACATTCGCTCCAGCATATTGCAGACATCCAGAAGGTTTTGTATTTTTGTTTGCGCCATCAATGCACAACGCTTTTCAAGTAATGCCTTGCGCCAGACAAGCAATGTTTTTCAAAAAATCTATGATTGAAAAAGAAAACTATTTTGATGAAAAATTCAAAACAATGTCAGATTTTGATTTCATTATGAGAATTATAATGAAAGGCTATAAGCCGGCATTCTTCGATAACAATTATGTTACATACAAACTAGGAACAAAAGCACTAGAAAATCCTGAACGCTCCGAAAACGAAAGCAAAGCAATTTACTACAAAAACTTCAGAAATTTATATCCGCTTAATGAAGAAATGCTTGACAGAATGGCAAAATATTCAGAATTTCCGAAACCATTGCTTGACAGATTAGCAAAATTCTTTCCTGAAGCCGATAGAGATTTGTTCTTTGAAAAATGCGAACAAATGCACAATATAAGGGTTCAGGCTATTGAACAACAAAAACGAATTAAAGAAAACATGTAAAATATATTTGCAAAAAAATCTTTGAGTAGTATGATATTAAAGGATAGATAAGTATAATTATTAAAAAGATTAGGGAAATAAAATGAAAGAACAAAAAGTTGCCGTAATTGGTTGCGGCGTATGGGGAAGGAACATCGTACGAAATTTTTATAATTTGAACGTACTTGACACAGTTTGTGATATTGATGATGAAAACTTGAAAAAAGTTACTGAACAATATCCCGGTGTTAAAATAACAAAAGATTTTCATGACATCATTAACAATAAAGAAATTACCGGAGTTTGCGTTGTAACTCCTAGCCACACTCACTACAAGATGGTTAAAGCAATGTTAGAAGCCGGCAAAAATGTTTACGTAGAAAAACCTATTTCTACAGTAGCTGCAGAAGCTAGAGATTTATCTCAACTTGCACACGAAAAAGGTTTAGTCTTAATGGTTGGTCACTTATTGTTATACCATCCTGCAGTAAACAGACTTAAAATGCTTATTGAAGAGGGTGTCTTAGGAAAAATTATTTATGCTCAAAGCGACAGATTGAATGTTAACTATTTCAAGAATGATAGAAGTGTTATGTGGGATTTAGCTCCGCATGATGTTTCAATGATTTCTTACGTAATCGGCAAGGCTCCTGTTCATGTAGTTTCTGCAATGGGTTGTTCTTCGGATCAAAACGAAATCATGGATATTACACACGTTGGAATTCAGTTTGAAGATGGCGTTTTAGGTCACATTTCAGAAAGCTGGATTACTCCGAGAAAACATGTTCAGCTACTTGTTAGAGGAACAAAAGCTACCGCTATTTTAGATGACACTGTTCCAGAAAACAAACTTGTAATTTACGATAACTTCGTAAAAGATAATACACAAAACATCAAACTCGATTATCTTGAAATTGAACCTCTTAAACTTGAATGTCAACACTTTGTAAGTTGTTGTGCATCCGGCAAAAAAGCTCGTTCAGACGGGGATAACGGGTTTATGGTAACACAAATTCTTGAAGAAGCTGAAAAAATAATGCTTGGAGATAAAGTAAAAAAACTTGATGAAGTGAACTACGCACTTTCAAGAACTAAAAAATAAATTTTTAAATTTAATTAATGGAGAGAACATCAATGGATATAAAAAATAATCTTGCCAATATAGTATCAGTAACAAGAATTTTTGTAGCTTATGCTGCAATTGCTTGTTTATATGTACAAACAACTTGGGCATACATTATCGCACTTGTTTTAACAATAATCGCATTTGCTATGGACGGCTTAGACGGTTATCTTGCAAGAAAATTAAACCAGTCCTCAGAATGGGGTTCTGTATTAGATATTTTGGGTGACAGAATTGTTGAAGTTTCATACTGGATTGTTTTTGCAGTAATGGGTTGGTTAAATATTATTTTCCCGTTAATTTGTGTAGCAAGAGCGTTCACAACAGACGGTATAAGAAGTGTTGCTTTATCTAAAGGAATGACAGCCTTTGGCGACAAAACAATGCAATCAACATCTTGGGGCAAATTTATTTGTGCATCAAGATTTATGAGAATTAGCTACGCAGTCGCAAAAGTTCTTGCATTCTTGTTATTAATTACAGTTAACACTCCAGGCATGGAACTATGGAATGGTACACCAATTTTACATATTATTACAATGGTATTTGCGTGGGCTGCAATAATTTTCTGTGTAGTTAGAGCAATTCCTGTTGTTGTAGAAAGTCCTAAATTATTCAAGTAATCGAGAGAAAAATAATGGCTAAACTCAATATAGTACTATATGAACCGGAAATTCCGCAAAACACAGGAAACATAGCAAGATTATGTGCCTGTACCGGAGCTAGCCTTTACCTTGTGGGTAAGTTGGGATTTTCATTATCCAGTAAATATACCAAAAGAGCCGGATTAGACTACTGGGACAGTGTTGATTTGCATAAAATTGACACAATGGAGGAATTGTTTGAAGGTAATAAAGGTGCTAATTTTTATTATCTAACAACAAAAACTAAAAGATTATACACGAATATAAAATTTCAAGATGGCGACTTTATTGTATTTGGACCTGAAACAAGGGGGTTGCCAAGCATTTATGTTCAGGATAAAAACGCTTTAACTATTCCTATGAAAGAAGGTCAACGGAGTTTAAATCTTTCAAATTCCGTTGCAATCGTTGCTTACGAGGCTATCAGACAAAATGGACTATAAACTTCCAAATTTACCGATAAGAGAAGAAAATTCCAATAAAGGAACTTTTGGGAAAATATTGAATGTTTCAGGCTCTGAATATATGACTGGGGCTGCACTTCTTTCTTCTGTTGCTGCTTTGAGGATTGGAGCTGGATTCGTTGAACTTGCAAGCCATGAAAATGCTTTAAAAGCTGTTTCATATCAAGCACCTGAAGTTGTTTTAGCAACTTTATCAAAAATTTCAAACATCATAATAAATTCAACGGTACTTTTAATCGGTTGCGGGTTATCAATATCAAAAGAAACGGAAAATATTTTTCAAAACACTATCAAACTCGCAATTGAAATGAATTTACCAACAGTTATTGATGCTGATGGATTAAATATTTTATCTAAAACACAAATTTTGTTACCTAAAAATACAATTTTAACCCCACACCCAAAAGAAGCTTCAAGACTATTGAATTGCGAATTAAAAGATGTTTTGAACAATATGCAACAATCTGCACAAAAAATATCGAAAAAATATAATTGCGTTACTGTTTTAAAATCACATAAAACAATTGTTTGTGATAACGAAAAAATTTATATTAACTCGACCGGAAATAGCGCACTTGCAAAAGCAGGAAGTGGCGATGTTTTGGCAGGCATGATAAGCGGATTACTAGCACAAAAAATGAATATTTTCGATAGCGCAGTTTTGAGTGTTTATTTACACGGATTGGCAGGTGATTTGGCAAAAAATGACCTGAGTGCGTACGGAGTTTTAGCTTCCGACACAATCAGGTACATTCCTTTAGCCATAAAAAATTACTTAGATAGACAAGTTTAATTTGTTACCAGCAACACATTTTTCAGCAAGATCGCCTACTGATGCGTAAGGGCTAGTATAAACAGCTTGTGGAACACTTGGAGCTTTTGGCATAACAATGTTTTTTGCTTTTGGCAAAATTGATGATGCTTTAATTACTTCTACTGATTTGTTTAATGTTTGGGGGTTGATTTTTACCATTTCTCTACCGGTAATGAATGCTAAATTATTAACCATTATAGTTCTCCTTTTCTTTTTTATTAACTATTTTTATTTCAGCCATTCACATTAAACAGCTAAAAAAAAATTTTTGCTACTTATTATATATTTTGATTAATAAATGTTAATATAATAATCTTAATCGCTAAAAGCTATTTAACAATTAGTCAACTTACCTAGTACAACTCGCTTAGATGCACCTGTACATGAAGGTAAATTATTCGGGATATTGTAATATGTGCAATAACCTAATAACGCAAACGCCATAACTTCTTTAAAATTGTTAGAAATACCATAAGCTTCATGGGTTTTAAGATTTACATGCTTTGGTAAATAATGTCTTAAATACTTCATCAATGTAGGATTATATGCTCCACCACCACCGATAATAACTTCTTCGACATCAATATCCGGGTAAATAAAGTTTTCATAAGATTTTGCAATAGTCTTTGCTGTAAGCGCAGTCACAGTAGCAACGATATCTTCTGGCTTTTTAGGGCCAAAACGTAAAGCGTTTTCAATATATTCCGGTGAAAAATATTCTCGACCTGTCGTTTTTGGCGGGACTTTAAAATAATATTCATCTTGCATTAGGCATTCTAACCAACCTTCGCAAACTTTTCCGGAATCTGCAACTTTTCCATCTTTGTCATAAGGTTGGTTAAAGAACTTGTTCATACAATAATCAATCATAATATTTCCCAACCCTGTATCAAACCCAAATGTAGGGAAATCCTTTGATACAACTGTTACGTTCGAAATTCCACCGATATTTTGGACTAAAACATTCTTTTTCAATGGTTTGAACCACTTTTCATCAGCAAAACAAACCAATGGCGCACCTTCACCGCCAGTTGCAATATCAGCTTCTCGAAAGTTAGAAATAGTTAAACATCCTGTTTCTCTTGCAATAACAGAGCTTTCGCCAATTTGTAACGTACTTTTTAAAGAAACTTTGTCTAATTTTTCATCTTTTGGAAAATGATAAATTGTTTGCCCATGACTAGCAATAAAATCAGGTTTTTGATGCTCCGAAATCAAAACCTTGCAAGCTTCGGCAAAACAATGTCCAATTGCAAAATTCATCTGGCAAACATCTTTAATTGTTGCATCGCCAGAAAATAGTTGAAAAATCTTCGCTCTTATATGTTCTGGATATTTGTAATTTATACCGGAAATAAGTTTTACCGATAAATCCGGATGAACTTCGCACAACCCGGCGTCAATACTATCGCAAGAAGTTCCAGACATTAACCCTATAACAAGTTTTGTTTCC
>ULUH01068230.1_pt1 | contig 32158 bp, 34 predicted proteins | sample 1958241 | NCBI WGS metagenome assembly ULUH01 (sample SAMEA4835753, study PRJEB28245) | human gut metagenome | biome: gut microbiome; material: fecal sample | place: Denmark | collected 2008 | reverse complement strand
TTTTTATTTATCATTATTTTTTGTTTTTCACACTCTGCACAAGACAATCAACCGCTCTATAAATTCTACGGGCTAAATTATCTTCATAATCAGACTTAACATATTCCATGCGTTGCGTACCATCCATACTGTTATTAATCATCCGAAATTTCCAATTTGAATTTTTTACAATTTCTTTTGCATCAGAAGATACAAGCTTAAATTTGTCTTTTTGAGTATCCATATCAGTAACTACAACTTGTAATCTATTCGCATATACATCTTCCAAAACAGGAGCAACTGCATCTTCGGCTAAAGCATGTTTGCCGGAATAAATATCCACTTTTATGTTGCGATGTTTGGCATAATTTTCCAACACACCTTTTGACAATTCTAATTGCTTTGCTGTTTCAGAAAATATACCATCTTTATGTATATTTACTAAATTTGTTTTTTTACTACTAAATATTTTTGCTATTTTCATTTTCACCTCTTTGTTTTTTATGAGAAAAATCAAACAAAAAATTTTTTGTTAGTTAGATAATTTTTTTACAATAATTTTTTATCGGACACTCATTACACTTTGGTTTTATCGGCTTACAAATATTTTGACCATGAGTAACTATCAACGTATTTATATCAATCCAATATTTTATCGGAAGTTTTTTCCTCAATGCAAATTCTGTTTCTTCAGGATTTTTAGTTCTTACATAACCAATTCGATTAAAAATTCTATGAACATGAACATCCACACAAATCGCAGGTTCATTAAAACCTCTTGAAATAGTTAAATTAGCAGTTTTTCTCCCTACCCCATTGAATTTACACAATTCTTCAATAGATTTTGGAACTTGCGAATTATATTTTTCAACCAATGTTTTTGATAATTCAATAATTTGCTTTGCTTTATTTGCATAAAAGCCAACCGGATAAATAGCTTCTTCCAACTTTTTTACATCACAACTTGCAAAATCTTCTGGAGTTTTACCTAATTTTAACATCCTTAATGTTGCAGGATAAGTCGTTTTATCATTCGTTCTAAGACTCAAAATACAAGCAATCAAAACTAAATACGGATCTTTAAAACTATCCATCAATCCGACAAATTCACTTTTTGGTTGTTTTGCCTTTTTAAGGAATTCTACAATTTTATCTATATCGATAATATCCATAATCTTATTATATTGCAAATAAACTACATAAAAAATCTTTTTGTGCTAAAATAAATCAGTAATTGACCAAATTTTGAAAGGATAGGGATATGAACAAAGTTGTTGTTGGCGCACAATGGGGCGATGAAGGCAAAGCAAAAATTACTGATTTACTTGCAGGTGATGCAGATTTAATTATCAGGTATCAAGGTGGTTGCAACGCCGGTCACACAGTTGTTGCGCATAACAAAACATTCAAATTCCACCTTATTCCATCAGGAATTTTATATAAAGGCAAAACTTGTTTTATCGGAGCTGGAACGGTTATTTTGCCGGAATATTTTGAAGAAGAAATTCAAGGATTAATAAAAGAAGGAATTGATGTTTCTGGTTTAAAAATCAACCCTCTAGCTTCAATTACTATGCCTTATCATACTGAAGTTGACGGTTATAGCGAAGATACCGCTAAAAAAGGAAAAATTGGAACAACTAAAAAAGGTATCGGACCTACCTATACAGACAAAATGGCACGTATTGGCTTGAAAATCCAAGATTTATACTCTCCAGAACTTTCTGAGAAATTAGACATAATCCTTCCTATAAAAAACAAAACACTTAAAGAAGTTTATGGCTTAAAAACATATACAAAAGAAGAAGTTCTTGATTTATGCAAAAAATATGCCGAAATTTTCAAACCTTATGTGTGTTTTGATTGGCAAAAAGTTTTAGAAGATGCAAAACGTGACAAAAAAGCAGTTCTTTTTGAAGGTGCACAAGGCGTAATGCTTGATATCGACTACGGAACATACCCATTTGTAACATCTTCTAACCCAATTGGTGGAGGTGCCGCTACCGGTTCTGGCTATGGACCAACCATGATTGATGAAGTTATTGGGGTTGCTAAAGCTTACGTAACAAGAGTTGGTGAAGGACCTTTTGTTTCAGAATTAACAGATGAAACAGGTATTAAAATCAGAGAAATCGGACATGAATTTGGAGTAACAACAGGTCGCCCACGTCGTTGCGGATGGTTTGATGCTGTGACTATGAAATACGCCGTTTTAGTTGGAGGATTAACATCAATTGCATTAACTAAAATCGACGTTTTTGACAGTTTTGATGAAATTAAAGTTTGTATAGCGTACAAAGACACTCGTGATGGGAAAATTTACACAAGCTATCCGACAGATGTCTTTATCCACAAGTATTTAGAACCGGTTTATGAAATCCACAAAGGCTGGAAACAGGATATCACCGGAATTAAGGAATACAACAAACTTCCGGATAATGCAAAAAAATACCTTGCAAGACTTGAAGAATTGTTAGAAGTTCCAATCTCTATCGTAAGTGTAGGTCCAGACAGAGATCAAACAATATTTAAATAAACTGTTTACGTTTGTTTACGCTATAGCAATTTTTTCTACTTTCATGTTTTTATATACATGTGTTTAGAATTAGTTCAATTAATTGTGTTAATAATAATATAAGACTGAATAAAATTGCTTTTAAGGGAAATGAAAGCAATCAAACTAATCCGCAAGTAAAAGAATTGCCAAATGTTCAACCGGATTATTCAGTCAAAATTCCTATGACTTATACCAAAACAGGAGATATAAATTTCCCTTACGATACCAAAGCTCATTGTTATAAACTTGCAAACGGGCAGAAAGTCGTAATCGTTCCACAAGATGGTGAAACTGTTTTGAGAACTTACGTAAACACAGGCTCTATGAATGAACCTGACAAAATTCGTGGAATTAGCCATTACATTGAACACAACTTGTTTAATGGCTCTGAAGGACTTGAACAAGGTGACTTTTTCAAAAATGTAGACAAAATGGGCGCATCAACAAACGCCTCTACAGGTTTTGCCGAAACTAATTACTATATCAGTTCAAACCTTTTAAATCCCAGCGACTTAGAAAACAAAATCAAACTTCATGCCTCAATGCTTGAAACTCCAATATTTGCACTAGATAAACTCGAAAAGGAAAAAGGTATTGTAAATTCAGAAATCAATATGATTACGTCAAATCCTGAAAATTTGGCTATAAATAAAATGCTTAAAAACTTGTACGGAATAAAAACAACTTCAACCGACATGATTGGTGGCACAACTGATAATATAACAAATTTGACAAGAGAAGATGTCGTAAATTACTATAAAAACAACTATTATCCTGCCAATATGGTTACGGTAATAACCGGAGATGTAAAACCAGACGAAACAATGAAATTAATTTCAAAATATTTTACATCAAAAAAACAACCGACATACTCTCAACATCTTGAAACTTTAACTCCAATAAACAAAACAGTTAGAGAAGATATTATTTCTGATAAAGCAACCGCATCAATAGTCGTAGTAGGTTTTAACGGTCCATCTTCAAACAACTCAAAAGACAGAATTTATACAGAAGCCTTGAGCGAATTATTGTCAATGTCTTCAACATCACGAATTGACAAAAAATTAAAACCACTAAACACATCAAGCAGCATCCAAGACGAAAAATTAAGCACAAATCCAAAAGATGGCAGAGCTTTTATCGTAACATCAGAATGTTCTGACGAAAATTCCGAAAAAGTTTTGAAAACTATCTTCAATGAAATAGGAAACATCGCAAACAACCCACCAACCGATGATGAAATGCAAATTATCAAAAAAAGAATGCTTAACAATTTTTCTAAACTTTTTGAACAATCATTTGCGACTAATGACATAATTGGCACAAGTACTCTTGAAAACAATTCGGATTTTCTTAACGATTTTGAAACCATTGTAAAATCAATGACAGCAGATGATTTAGTTAACGCTGCAAAAAAATACCTCGACGTAAATAAAGCATCTGTCACTATAATCCATCCGGCTTCTGCAACTCCTGAAAGCATTCAACAAAACCACAAAAACATATCTTTTACAGGCGCAGATAAAAAAGAGGCTCTAGATATTTCTTCCGTAAAAGAATACAATTTGGCAAACAATCTCAGACTTGCAACGATAAATTCTAAAACAAATAACGCAAATATAAATTTCAAAATCTTTACAGACGATAGCTATAAAGAAAAACCGTCTGCAGCATTGGTTCTAAATGCTCTTTTAGACGAAGGTTCAGCTCTAAGAAATCAAGATACATTTGAAACTGATATGGCGAAAAACGGTATTTCTATTAATACGCACGCCTCTTATGATGCGCTTGCTTCTACTGTTAATTGCGCAAGCGAAGATATTGAAAAGGCCATAAGCGGATTGCAAGAAGTTATTGAAAATCCTCGATTTACCGCAGAAGAATTTGAACATTCGAAAAATTTAATCAAAGAAACCATTAAAAATTCTGACAAATCTGCTTTTGACAAACTAGATTCCGAATTGTATAAAGGATTGCCGGATGGCGTTTCTAAGGAAGAAATGCTAAAAGATTTGGATATTCTTACTCTTGATGACGTAAAAAAACTATATTCTCACCTAATCAACAATGGAAAAGGAGAAATAGTTGTATCTGCTCCGTTTGACAAAAAACCGGAATTAAAAAATACAATTTTCAATAATTTTGGAAAATTCAGACCAGTAAAAGACTTTAGCCCTGTTTTGATTGAGGACATCTATTCCCCTATTGAAAAAACTAAGGTTTTAATAGATACAGATTTCAAAAACCAAGCAGAAATCGTAGAAGCATTCAAATTCAGAATTAACCAAAACTCAAAAGATAGAGTAGCAATAGCTCTTTTGAACACTATTTTAGGTGGAAACCCATCATCAAGATTGTTTATGGATTTGCGCGAAAAAGAAAAACTTGCATATCACGTAAAATCAAATTACGAAACAAATAACAATATCGGAGTTTTCACTTTAAAAATCGGCACTACAACCGACAACAAAGAAACTGGAGAACAAAGTTTTGACAATATTCAAAAGTCAATTGATGGGTTTAACCATCACATTGAAAACATCAAGTCAAATAAAGTTACCGACGAAGAATTGAATAACGCCAAATTAAGCCTAAAAAACAAAATCCTAAACTCTGTTCATTCTCCGGAAGGTAAAATTGCAGGCCTTTCAAGTGGAATGGTTTCAGTTTATGGAATAAACAAAACAAACAAACTTTTTGAAGAAATAGACAATATAACCACAGACGATATCTATAACACAGCGAACTACATCTTTTCCGGCAAACCGGTATATTCTATTCTTGCCACTCAAGACAGTTTAGATGCAAACAAAGATTATCTCGCAACATTAGAACAATAAACTACTTTACAGAATAGTTTATGGTAGACATTACGCCATTTCTTCTATAAACAAAATCAATCGGCACTTTTACATCTGTTCCGCAAGCATCTACTGTCCATTCTTCGGTCCAAGTTCCGCCAACCTTACGTCCAAATTGGTTAAGCTTCACATCGGTAGGTTCTTTTGTTACTTCGGTATTAGTAACCTTGAAATGTCGGCAACCTTTATTCTTTTGTGCTACACGTGAAAACACATAACACAAAGTATTACCTTGAGTTTTTTTATCTGCGATTGAAGCTCCGGGTAATGGCAACTTCATACCTAAATAACTTGCGGCACTACAAGACAATCCGATTAATAATGTACATAAAATTATAAAACTTTTTTTCATATCAAAATCCTCAATATCATATATTATCCACTATTTTAACATTTTTTGCACAAAAAAACAAGCCTGAAATAAATCAGACTTGTTTTTCGATTATTTCAAAATTATAAATCAATTATAATTTTTCAGCAACCATCAATGTAGTTTCAGCCAATCTTGTAGAATAACCACATTCGTTATCATACCAAGAAATAACTTTAACCATGTTGTCGCCCATAACTCTTGTTAACAATGAGTCAACAGTTGAAGATTGGTGAGAACCAATGTAGTCAGTTGAAACTAATGGTTCATCTGAATAGCACAATACGTGTCCATCAGCAGCTTCTTTCAAAGCAGCATTTACTTCTTCAACAGTAACTTTCTTTTCAGTTTCGAATACAACATCAACTAGAGATACGTCTGGAGTAGGAACTCTCATTGCGAAACCATCCAATTTACCTTTCAATTCAGGCAATACAAGAGCAACAGCTTTAGCAGCACCTGTTTTTGTAGGAACGATGTTTAAAGCACCAGCTCTAGCTCTACGAGGGTCTTTATGACCAGCATCCAAAATTCTTTGGTCACCAGTGTATGAGTGAACTGTTGTCATCAAACCTTTAACGATACCGAATTTATCGTTGATAGCTTTAGCTACAGGAGCCAAGCAGTTTGTAGTACAAGATGCCATAGAAATTACATTATGTTTAGCTGGATCGTATTCTTTTTCGTTAACGCCCAAAACGATAGTTTTATCTTCGTTTGAAGCAGGAGCTGAAATGATAACTTTTTTAGCACCAGCATCGATGTGAGCGTGAGCTTTAGTTGCATCTGTGAAGAAACCAGTTGATTCAACAACAACTTCAACACCTAAATCTTTCCAAGGCAATTGAGCTGGATCTTTTTCAGCGAAGAATTTAATTTTTTTACCGTTAACGATAATACCTTCTTCGTAAGCTTCAACAGTACCGTTGAATCTACCCATAACTGAGTCATATTTGAAGATTCTAGCAGCATCTTCAGGTTTAAGACCTGGGTCGTTGATTGCTACATAATTAATTTTGTCAAAAATACCTTCTGCAATAGCAGCTCTAAGAGTGTTTCTACCGATTCTACCGAATCCGTTAATTGCTACGTTTACCATAAGTGTTTCCTTTCTTTTGTAAAACTCTCACAAAATTTTTATACCATTAACAAAAAAACTAATCAAGTGGGCATGGTCATTTGAAACATTAAGAAATAATTAATTATTTCCAAGGATAATCATTCTTTATTTCCCAACCATCTTTTTCTATCATTGCAGCACACCACATTCCTCTACCATCACTATTACACTGATAATTATGTCTACTAGGACCATTGTGTAAAGTCTCTCTATCTCGGATAATATCCACTGTTTCACCATCATCCCACTTGAATGTTTGTACGCCATTATGCGTTACACTAAAGGCAAAAACATCAACTCCAATTCTATTTGGTTTTTTAAAACCATTTAAGTCCACCAAAACAGTCTGTCTTGTAGTAGTTAAATTTGACAATGTATCCATTATAACCTGAGAACCAGAAGCAAGTGTAAAAATTTTACCGGAGTCATATAAATTAGTAAAAGAAACTTCTTCTTCACCTGATGCTTTTATGTAAACAACTCCAGCTTTTTTGGCATCTTCTACTTTTTGAGAACCCATTTTAATAAAATTACTTAAATATGTGTTAAAAAATTCTTCACCAGTTAATGAATAGTCCCAATTTTTCATATCGCCATTTTGTACAACACTCATTTGAGCAGCTTGCGATAGCTCAGAATATACTTTTTTCAACTGAGCAACTGTCTGTTTCTTTCTATAATTTGTAATTAAAGATGGCAGAGTTAGAGCTGCAACTACCCCGATAATTCCCAATGTTATTAATACTTCAGCCAAAGTAAAACCTTTTTTCATATTTTCTCCTTAAACTATTAAACAATTTTACAACAATATTATACATATATACAATATTATTAGACGTTTGTCAAACATAGAACAGATTTAGAAATAAAATGCTAAACTCAATTTATGATTAAAAATAAATTATCCGAAATGATGGGAATTAGAAGAATGAATATGGCAGAAACCGCACGAATTGCAGGTCTTAACCATATTACAGTATTTAGAATTTACCATGATAAAACCAAAACAATAGAACTTGAAACTATAAATAAGTTGTGTTATGCTCTCGATTGTAGAATACAGGATATATTCGAATATATCCCAGACTAGGGAAAAATATTATGAAAATAGCAAACATCACTTATGGTCAACATTTTTACGGGAACAAACAAAACAAAAAGAACGGATTTTTAGACAATTTGCATTCACACGTTAAAAATTCTGCTGATATGACAGACACCATTTTGGTTTCTCGCACAATTTTCAAAGGCTACTTGGGAATTATGACGGGAACAACATTGGTTACATTAGGCGGCTTAGTAAACAAAGAAAAGCATCCAAAATTATTTAAAGGCACAATGGCGGCCGGACTTTTAACTTCATTATACGGAACTTGGGCATTTGTAAGACCATTCATCATAAAAGATGCCAAAGGCGTAGCAACAAAATAATAATTTTAAACTCAATCCCCCTTCTATTCCCCCTTTACAAGGGGGATTAAGTGTTGGTTCAGCTACATTATATTAAAATAATTTAACCCTAATTCATTCCAACTTTACAAGCAGAATTTGGTATGGTATAAAGACAAAAAACCTCCCTTGTAAAGGGAGGGGGACCGCTTGCGGTGGAAGGATTATTTATATGTATAACCACAACAAAAAGTTAACTCCTTTAGCCAAAACTCTCCGAAAAAATATGACTAAAGAAGAAAATAAACTCTGGTATCAATATTTACGACAATATCCAATACGTTTTTTACGTCAAAAAGTAATCAACAATTACATTGTAGATTTTTACTGCTCAAAAGTTAAATTAATCATAGAACTAGATGGTGGTCAACATTATGAAACTACTGGAATAAATAAAGATAAAAATAGAAATTTTGAATTATCACAACTTGGCTACAAAATATTAAGATTTTCAAACCTTGATATTAATTCAAATTTTGAAGGAGTTTGCGAAACCATTAATTCAACTATCAAAACTCTACTGTGCTGAAACACAAGCAGCGATTGCATCCATTAATCGTTTTACAGGAACAATTTCTATTCTCTTATCTTCAATTTTGTTTGCAAATGGAACAATTGCCTTCTTAAATCCCGACATTACCGCTTCATTCAATCTCTTTTCAATATTATTCACCGGATGAATTTCTCCTGACAACCCTATTTCTCCAATAATAACAGTTTGCGGATCAACAACAACATCCCTTGCGCAAGTCGCAACCGCTAATGCAATTCCCAAATCTGCCGAAGGCTCTGAAACATCTATTCCACCCATAACATTCACATAAACATCCTGCTTAGAAAGATTTAATCCAACCCTTTTTTCTAAAACCGCCAAAATTTGCAAAACCCTGCTTGTGTCAACACCATTCGTAACCCTTCTCGGAGTAGGGTAAGGCGTTGTCCCGACAAGAGCCTGAATTTCAACCAACAAAGGGCGAGTACCCTCATTAGTCACGATAATCGCACTACCTGGAGCAGCAACCTGAGAGCGTTCGTTCAAAAATAATTCGTTCGGATTTTTAACCTCATGAAGCCCATCAGTGTGCATTTCAAAAATTCCAACCTCAGACGTATTTCCAAACCTGTTTTTCATAGAACGCAACATTCTATAAGATTTATATTTATCACCCTCAAAATAAATAACAGTATCAACCATATGTTCCAAAACCTTTGGACCGGCAATATTTCCCTCTTTTGTAACATGACCGATAACGATTACGGTAATATTTTTGGATTTGGCAATGTGCATCAAAAGATTTGTGCATTCCCTAATCTGAGAAACACTACCCGCAGAACTTGCTATATTTTGAGAATAAATAGCCTGAATACTGTCTATTACAACCACATCCGGCATAATTTCTTCAATCTGAGATTTTATACTTTCCATTGACGTTTGTGGATAAACATACAACATATCAGAATTTATAGAAAGTCTTTGCGCTCTTAATTTTAATTGACTTGCGCTTTCTTCCGCTGAAACATATAAAACTTTTTTGTTATTTTTGCACAATTCTCCACTTGTTTGCAAAAGAATTGTAGATTTTCCAATTCCGGGATCACCAGCAATCAAAACCAAAGATCCTTGAACAAGCCCACCGCCCAAAATTCTATCAAACTCAGAAATATTTGTAGAGACTCGAACTTCTTCCCCAATGTGAATATCTTTCAACAATTCTGGTTTTTCTGTATTAATAAATTCGTCATGAGCTGATGTTTGTTGAGGCTTTGTAACAGAAACCTGAACTTCTTCCACCAAGCTTCCCCAACTACCACATTCAGGGCATTTCCCTAAATATCCGGCTGTTTCATATCCACATTCTTGACATATCCATTTTGACTTAACTTTTGCCATATCCCACCTAAAATCTTATTAAGTAAGCCCTCTCATAAATAACGAGAGGGCTTATTTTTCAACTATTTTTTCAATTTGTTAATTGATGCAACATCATTTACTCTCAAAGCAAAGTAAGGTTGCTCTTTGTCTGCTTCCTGCAAGAAAATTACGAATGTATCGTTGAAATACAATTTTCTTGGTTTTAATGCTTGAGGAGCCAAAGACATCACTTTAGTCATAATTAAAGCTTCTGATTTCAATTTAACACCTTCGTTGTTCATTTTGAAATCAACACTTTCAACTGCTTGTTCAATTTTTATATTTGTTCCTACTATACGTTTTCCACATAGTTCATTAAAGGATTTCAACTTGAATAAGCTAATATTAGGAATTTTTAACTCATCTTTCTCTGCAAAACCGGAAAAATCTTTGTACTCACTTTGTTTTGCCTTCATATCTGCGTACAATTTATCAAAAGATTTGTTGTCATTTGTTCTATACAAATAAACAACATCATCACCTTTTGTAGCCAATGCTACTGCAAAATCTTTTGGAGAGTTATAGAACAAAACGTTTACGTTATCATATAACTGATGATTGCTTTTTGAATTAATACCGAAATATTCAACTTTTTGTTTAGAATTACCAAATTTTTCAGATTTCAATTTGTCAAATGCGTGTACAAATTGGAAATCTTTTTTCAACATAGCATAAACGGTATATTTTCCTTTTGCTTTTGTCCAATCTGCGCCATCAAGAACATCACTTGTTTCATTAAATTTTTCTTTAATAGCAGCTTCTATTGTTTTTTTCAATTCAGGCGAAGTTTCTCCATAAGTTTTGTAATATGAACTTTCATCTAACTGATCCGCTTTAAAACTTTGCGCATTCAAGCCTTTTACAACATCAGGTGTTTTGCCTGCAAACAAAACTGGTCCTTTAATGACTCCATCCATCAAGTCATTCCAAGCAAGTTGAAAAGTTCCAACCCACAATCTGTTTGCCTGAGTTGATTGAGATGAAAACAAAGGTAATACATCCAACGGTTGTTGCTTTTGTCTGGCTGCGAACGCAGAACTTCCAGCTACTCCGGCAATAATCATTACTGCAAGCAGTGCTATTAATTTCTTTTTCATTCTTTCTCCTTATTACTACTTTATTTTTACTTCTGAATTTCCTTTTACATTAAGGAATTTCCAAAACCCTTTAAAGAAACCTTTTGCGTTTCCTTCATGGGGTATATTAGCACAAGTATAATATTTTTCATAGTTTTGAATAATATTTTCCGGCACATCTTCCCCACGTTCAAGAAGATTAGAAATAAATTCCAAATAATCATCTTGTTCTTCTCGATACAATTCATCCCTTGCTCTCAAATCTTCATCTGCTTCATAATGGACAAGCGCATGAAAAGCAGCTTGAATACTTTTATCTTCAGTATCTTTAGGGAAATTTAAAATTGCTTCCCTTACACACAAACGAGAAATTAACACCTGCCTGATAAGAGCGGCAACAAATCTTCTATCTTCAAAAACACTCATACTACACTAAAATATTTTCAGAATTTCTTTCGATAAATCTAATCATATCAGAACAACTGCCATCAAAAAACTGTTCTGCAACAGTTTTAACCGCATCTAATGCCATTTCTTCTTTATTCATGGCAGCTTTGTAGAAGAATTTTTTACCAACTTTATAACGAACAAGAATGGCTTTTACAGTCAATCTGTCCATAACTGTTTTAATTGTTGTATAAGCACGTTCAATACCGTTAGCAGACAAATCATCAACAATATCTTGAATAGAAACATCTCTATCCTCATTATCCTTTGTCAAAGACCAAAATGAGTTTAAAATATCAATTTCTAATTTACCGCACACCATACGTTCCTCTACTTTCTTTTCTACTAACTACTAACATTGTAACATAAAACAATTTTATTTCAAGCTCATTGTACAAAAAACGTTACAATTACCTTATATCAAGAAGATCTTCCTCTTTTTTGAAGTTTGTTTTTTTCTTTCTCAAATTCTGATTTTTCTTTTTAGTTTTTTCAGAAACATTTCTATAAGCGTTATCAATGGAAATCTTTGTCAATGCAGTGCCTTTCCTTCTATCATAAAAAGTTAACCAAAAATTTCTATTGACATTATCTACCGCAAAAGAAACTCTACCTGCGAATTTATCTCCAGGTCGAATTTGTTTAAACATCAATTTTGTATCACCAAAAATAGATGGTCTGAAAACAGAATTATAATCATTAACCAGTGCCATATCTAAACCTGAAAAAGTTTTGTCTGACATATTTGAAATCATGATGGTTAAAGTAATTGTATTAACCTCTCCAAAAGGATCTTTTTCGTGTTTTATATCACTAATATGAATATCCAAGCCCGGATAAAACATTTCATGTTGCATTAAAGCACTTTCCTTATAAACCGGAAGTTCTACAGACGTGTTGATTTTAACTCTAATTTGGTCACCAGGAGCAATCAAAACATCACTCCCCTTTCTAATCAAAGCCATACCTAAACCAATAGCACCTCCAACAGCAGCACCACCTGCTATAGTATAACCCTGAGATGCAATCGCAGCTTCCAATCCCAACCAATTTAGAGCTAGAAAACTTCCCATTGCACCACCTGCAACAGTATAACCAACATCTTGAACTACTATTTTTGAAGCCTCTGCAACAGGATGCAATTTTGTTGACATTTTTCCTTCAATCGGAATTTCCCGCCCATCAGGAGTAACAAGATAATCAAAATCAAGATTAATCCAAGCTTGCCTTCCCATTCTCTTTGCATCACCGGTTTGAGTAATTTTCCCGTGTGCAATTGTTCCCTTTGGAATAATTACTCCTTTATCTCCCTTAACTTCATCAGTAACTTCTGCAAAAAACTCGTCACCTTCAATATTAATATTACTATCCAAAACCTGTGAAACAGTCATATTTATGACATCTTTTCTATCAAGAGTTTCAACTTTACCGGTAAACAATTCTTGCTGAAGTTCTTTTTCATACTTTTCTGATTTTTCGGCATGACCTTGCAAAACCTCAGCTAATACCGCAGTATTTGTACCAATAAACGAAAATAATATTAATAAAGCTAACAATTTCTTCTTCATAACTGAATTATACAACATACAAATAAATAATTTCAACTTGACATATTTTAAAACTATCTGTATTATAAACATATTATGAATAAACGTTGGTATGATATTGACCCGACAGTTAGCAGAGCTGTTGCGGAATTAGAAAAGGCTGAAGAATATATTCAGGTACGCTGCGCTGATTTTATTATTAACAAATTAAAAGACATTGATTTTAATATCGAAATGTCTTTGGATGATCAATATAACTATATTATGCGTAGATGGTATGATAAGAATATTAAAGTATCCCACGCAATGGAATACTTAAAAAATTGTCCTACGGATATCAGAAAACAACTTGCACTTGAAATCATTGACTTCATTAAAGAGTACAAAGATTACGCAGAGAAATTAAAATAATTGAAAAAACTTATAATAGTAAAAGCTTTTCAAAAGTCCTAAGATGATTTCTTCTTAGGATTTTTGTTATGTCTTGCTTTCCCGTTGTTTCTTTTCGGCATATTCGGAGTTGAATAAGATGTTTGAATACGTTTTACACTATAAACATCCGGAATAGCCTGAATACTCAAAATAACCTTTTTCAAAGTATCAATATTATCTAGTTCTATACCGAGTTCAATAATACCGACCTTTCCGCTTTTTGACTTAACACTTGCATAAGTAATATTAGTTCCATTATCTGATACCGCAGCAATAATATCTTTTAATAATCCTATTTTTTCAGCAGTTTCAACTCTTATTGTCGTGTTATAAGTTCTATTTGTATTGTCGCCAGACCACTTGATATCCATCAATCTTTCAGGCTCAATATGTTCAAGCATAGGACAATCCATCCTATGAACAGTAACACCTTTTGCTCTAGTCACAACACCAACAATAGGTTCTCCCGGAATTGGAGAACAACATTTTGCTATAGAATACATTAAACCTTCAAGCCCAATAATATCTTTTTCAGACTTCTTCCTTGATGTACCATGAAAGTTTTCTCCTACTCCTCTTGTAGACTCAGGCTTTTTAAGCTTGTTTATAACTTTATTTAATGTAGTTTCACCATAACCCAAAGCCGCAAACAAATCTTCTGCGGAAACATAATTCATTTGTTTTGCAACTTTATCAAACTCACCATTTTTTGTATATTCATCAAAAACAGCTTTTGTTAATTCATGTTCAAGGTTGTTTTTACCAACATCAATATGTTCTTCACGATTATTCTTTTTAAACCATTGTTTAATCTTTGACGATGCTTGCTTAGTTACAACAAAGTTCAACCAATCTAGGCGTGGAGCAGGAGTTTTTGAAGTCAAAATCTCAACTATATCACCATTATTCAATTTTGTATCAAGTTGAGCAATTCTACCATTAATCAATGCTCCAACAGTTTTGTTACCAACTTCGGAGTGAATACGATAAGCGAAGTCTACAGGAGTTGCATTTACAGGCAAATCAAATACATCGCCATTTGGAGTAAACGCAAAAACCTGATCAGAAAAAAGATCTAATTTTACTGAGTTTACATAATCTTCAGCAGATGTCATGTCTTTATCATATTCTACAAGTTTTCTCATCCAAGAAAATTGCATATCAGTCGGATTATTTGCTTTTTGAGAACCTTTTTCCTTATATCTCCAGTGAGCAGCAATACCATATTCAGCGACTTCGTGCATTTCCCAAGTTCTGATTTGAACTTCCAAAGGTTTTGTTTTCGGCCCTATTACAGATGTATGCAATGATTGATACATATTACCCTTTGGCATTGCAATATAATCCTTAAACCTTCCCGGAATTGGTTTGAATTGAGAATGAATAAGTCCTAAAACTTCATAACACTCCTTTTCAGTATCAACAATTACCCTAACTGCAGTAATATCGTACAAATCGTGAAAAGCGATATTCAATCTTTTCATTTTGCTATAAATACTGTAATAATGTTTTGCTCGGCCCGTAATTTGAGCGTTTATTCCGGCTTTTTTAACATCTTGAGAAATTTTATCAATAAGAATTTTTACAGTCGCCTCTCTATCTGCTTTTGTTTGAGAAACAAGACGAGCAATTTCAAAATATTTATCAGGTTCTAAATAGCGTAAAGACAAATCTTCTAATTCAGCTTTAATCTTATAGATACCTAAACGATTTGCTAAAGGTGCAAATATATCAAGTGTTTCACGAGCAATTTTTTGTTGTTTTGGTGCAGTCATAAAATTAAGAGTTCGCATATTGTGCAATCTGTCAGCAAGTTTTAAGAAAACTATTCTTATATCACTAGCCATCGCAATAAACAAACGTCTAAAGTTTTCAGCTTGTCGTTCTTCTTTAGACTTAAACTGCAATTTGCCCAATTTTGTAACACCTTGAACAAGCGTTAATACATCTTTACCAAAGAGTTTTTCAATTTCTTCAGGTTGAGTATCAGTATCTTCTAAGATATCGTGAAGAAAAGCAGCTTCTAATGTGTGAGAATCAACCTTTAACCCCACCAAAATTTTAGCAACCTCAACAGGGTGAATAATATATGGTTCTTCAGAAACTCTATATTGACCATCATGCAGTCTTTTCGCAAACAGGTAAGCTTTTTCGATTTCTTCAATTTCTGCAGGCTCTCTGTTTTGTTCAATTAATATTCTTTTTATATCTTCAAAAAGTGGTTTTTCGCTCATGATATAATCATAATACAGATTTTATTCAAAATTTTCAAGTCTAATTTACTAATTTCATACATAAGGATTACAAGAATGCTAAAAGCTACCAAAGACGGACAAGTTTTACTATTAAGAATATCTCCAAACGCATCAAAAAATGAAATAATCAAAACTTCGGATGGAATAAAAATAAAAATCACCGCACAACCAATTGATGGCAAAGCGAACAAAGCATTAATTGAATTTTTGTCGAAACAATTCAAAGTTCCAAAATCTTATTTTGAAATTATTAGAGGCGAAACTTCAAAAGATAAATCTGTTTTAATCAACAATATTGATGCCGAAAAAGTTAACCAAATTAATGAGATGTTAAATAATATTAAATAACTAGCAAAAAGTTTCGTTCACTAATTTTTATCTCCACATAGGAGAAAACAGTTTTATGCGAGTAAATAATAATTATACCAATCCTTCTTTTGGTGTAAAAGTAGACCCAAATTTAAAAGATGTTTTAACAAAAAATCTTCATAGAAAATATCACTACGAAGATGCCATTAAAGATATAAATGAGCAAACAAAACGACTTGCAAATTGGGGAAGTGATTTTTTAGAAATTTCAAGTAAAAAAGATGCTACTACCCAAAAAGATGTTCTTATTTTGCAATACAAAAATAAAAATGAAACACAAACAACTGATTTAAGAGCAATAGAAAAAAAGAAAACGAGAACTCAAATTCTATCATCCTTTTTATCTCTTACTAAAAAAGATATCTCAAGAGCAGAAAGTAATTTGTGGCAACAATGTACTCAAAAAGATTTTCTATCTCACAGAACACATGTAAAAAGGGATACTACAACGCAAAACCCTATATTTAAACGTATATAATTTGAATAAAACTTGTAAAAAAAAATTTTTTATTGTATGATTTAAACAAGGAAAGATAATAATGACTAAAAATAATTCTTTAAAACTTTATCATCTCCATCATCATAGTGTCCTTGAAAGACTATGAATTGATGTGTTGCGCTTTTAAAGAATAATATAAATTCAATTCTTAAAAATAGTCTTTCAGGGATAATAAAGCGTGAGAGGCTATTTTATTTGGAAAATGAAATACTTTTTCCTGAAAAGAAGAATTGGAGAAAATAAAAACAAATGACAATAACAAATATAATTTCAGCTATCGGAAATAATAGCAGCGTTTACCCATTAATAGTCCGTGATTGCGGAATAGAAGTCCCTGCAAAAATTTTATTAACATACAACCAAAACAAAAAAGATGATAAAGAAATAGCATACCTTGCAGGAAGAGAAAGATTCTTAGACGAATACTCATCATCTGCAGTATGGCTAGGAGGTATCCCTCTTGTCGGGTGGTTGTGTAACAAACTTATAAAAGCTAAAGGCTTAAATCCTGATGTAAATTTGAAACTTTTCAATGAAGAAAAAGATATTCAAGGAATTGATTACAATATTAAAAAGTTCAAAGACTTAGCCCCTGATGCAGTTAAAGATTTGATAAAGGCAAAAGAAAATAAAAAATTATATGAAAAACTTCTTGCTGGAAAATTCATAGCTTCTACCGCTATCCCTATTTTAACTATGGGATTTATTTTACCAAAAATAATCTTTGCATCTTCTGCTAAAAAAATCGAAAAATTAAGACAAGAAAACCAATCTAAAAAAACAAAAAATCCAATCAATTTCACTCAAAAAGATCGATTTTATAAATCTAATACCACATCTTTTACTGGGTCTTGGATTACCAAAGCAGCAAACTTTTCTTCTCAAGACAAAATGGCAGTAACAGACGGAGGTTACGCTATTGGAAGAATTTCAACCGCTCGAAACAAAAATGAAACAATTGATTTAAGCTTTAAAATGGCTGGAATGATGTTGTTGAATTATGTTGCGCCAAAATGGATTGAAAAATTATTAAACAAAATCACAGGTGTAGAATTAGATCCAAAAATCTTAGCAGACAAAGAATTTTTATCACAAATTCAAAATAATACTCTTCAACTTCCAAAATCAGATAACGCAAAAGATTTGTTAGAATTTGTCGACGATACAAAAAACAGTAAAACCCTTTTTGTAAAATATGCAAACGAGTTTGAAAAAATTAAAATGCTTGATAACGGTATCAGAGATCCCAGAGAATACGTAAATATCAAGAACCTTGCGAAATTCCGCAATGATATTGAAAAATTTGCACAAAAAGCAGCCACTCAAAAAAATATCAAAACATTTATTAAAAAAACCAAAATCGCAAAATCTGCAAACATAATTTCAAATGTTACAATAAGCAGCTTTTTACTCGCTTACGCTTTGCCAAAAGCACAATTTGCATTCAGAAAACTCGTAACCGGCTCAGACCTTGAACCGGGACTAGCTCCGAATAAAAAATAAAAATTAATAAATATTTACAAGATAGCAATTAATAAAACTTTTCTTTTTTACATAAACAGAAAAAGAAAAGAAAGGATTTCAAATGGGATTAACTGTTAATATTTCAAACAGACTTCTAACTCATGTCCACAATAAAACAAGCCCTATTGAGCAAAAAGCTATTAAATTATGGCAATTTGGAGAAGAAACACCCCACGCAGGACAATTTTTATCATCCAAAAGACTTCCGAATGGCAACACTCAAAAAAGAATTATCACTGCATACGGAAACAACAATATGCTTGGCATTGAAACAAATGTTTACGACAAAAATAATAATTTGGTAAAATCATATTTTGGTGAACGTGGAGTTAAAGGAACAAAAGCATACGCATCTGGTTCAATTAAAGATATTAATCTGATAGCATCAAATGCTCAACATTTTAATCCCGAAATGCAAACTTTAAATACATATACCTACAATTATTTAGCATAATTATTCCCCACAAAAAAAATAAAAAAACGGAGAATTTAAAAGTTCTCCGTTTTTGTCTTAAATAATATATTATAAACTATACCATTGCGATTTCTCTTGATGTATTCATATATTCAACTTGATTGTCGTCTTGAGAATGATCTACATCAGCTAAAATTTCATTTTTTATATTAGCCAAATCTTGTTTCATCAATCTTCTTGGAGAACCTTCATCCAATGAGTGGTTTCTCAACAAATAAGATGGGTGGAAAATTGTGATAGCTCTATAATCTTTACCATCAACGTTAATTGTCATCCATTGTCCTCTAACTTTAGAAATAGTTTGTTTTTTATCAAGTTCAACAAATGATTTTAAAGCAGTAGCACCACACAGAACGATAGCTCTCGGATTAATAATATCAATTTGCGCATTTAAAAATTTTCTACAAGATGCTTTTTCTTCATCTGAAGGAACTCTGTTTTTCGGAGGTCTGCATTTTACGGTATTGATAACATAAACATCTTCATCTCTTGAAATTCCGGCTTCTTTAAGAAAATCATTCAAAAGTTGTCCGGCTCTACCAACAAACGGTCTGCCTGTTTCATCTTCCATTTCTCCCGGAGCTTCTCCGATAAGTACGATTTTTGCAGTTGAAGGATTACCATCAGAAAAAACTATGTTATTTCTTGTTGCACCCAATGCACAAGCTTTGCAGCTTTCACACTTAGCTCTTACTATCTCCAGACAATCTTTCTTCATCATTCTCTCTCTCCTCGTTATTATTTTTAAATAAACCTACATTATATTTTCTACAATATCTTTTCAGTTCTTTCATAATCACATCTGATAACATAAATACTGCTATTAAGTTCGGAACTGCCAAAAACAAAGTAAATGCGTCTGATAAATTAATTATACTTGTAAAGTTCATGGCTGAACCTATAATTATGAATATACAATATATAACCTGAAAAGTCCTCGTTGTCAATTTTGTTTCGCCAAATAAATAATTCCAAGCCTTAATCCCGTAATAAGAACCACATAACATTGTTGACAAAACAAAACAACTTGCCATAAAAGTCAACAATATCGGAAAGAACGGACACACAGACCCAAACGCCTTTGAGGTCAATTCAATTCCTGCAATTCCTGACGTATGTAGATATTCACCGGAAACAACAATTACAAAAGCCGTTGCAGAACCAACAATTACAGTATCAACAAACGGCTGAAGCATGGCAATAAAAGCTTGCGCCACTGCATTATTAGTCTTAACTGCAGAAAAAGCAATCGGTGCAGTTCCTAAGCCTGATTCATTTGCAAACATTGCACGCCTAAATCCCCAAAGCATGCACGCAAACATTCCACCAGCCATAGCTCGAGGTTCAAATGCTTCTTTCAAAATCATCATAACCGTATGAGGCACATGACCAATATTATATAAGCAAACTGCAAACGCAGTCATTACATACAAAGTACACATCACAGGCGTAACTTTTGAAGTAAATTTTCCAATAGCCTTAATTCCACCAATAATTGTAAAATAAGTAATTACCGCAACAATCAAACCTAAAAGCCAACTTTGATTAGCAAAGAAACTGTTTTCTCCGCCGGTAACTTCAGTAATTTGTGTTGTCATAGCATTAATTTGGAACAAATTCCACCCGCCAATCATCGCAAAAACACAACAAATGGCGTAAATTTTAGACAAATGCGGAGCAAATTTTCCGATATATTTGTTATTTTTCAGCGCACCTTCAATATAATACATAGGTCCGCCGGCAATAGTCCCGTCAGGATTAACTTTTCTAAACTTCAACCCCAACAATACTTCAGCAAACTTTAACGCCATAGAAAAGAACCCTGCCATAATCATCCAAAAGATAACTCCAGGTCCGCCAATTGATACGGCTGCTGCAGAACCTGCAACATTTCCAATTCCTGCTGATGCAGAAATTGTTGCCGTTAAAGCTTGAAAAGATGAAACTTCGCCCTTTTTCTTTTTAACACGAATATCTTTATGCTCGTAGTTTTTGGTGATTAATTGTAAAGCGTGCTTAAATCCCCAAACACCAATAAATCTGGTTCTGAATGTAAAATAAAATGCAGCGAACATTAACAGAGCGACCAAAAATTCAATTTTTACACCATGAATGGTCACTGAGCTAAATATAATCCCTGAAATTTTATCGGCTATCGGAGATAAAAATGTATCTATCGCTGTGTCTAAATTCATCATTATAATCTTAACATAAACAAAAAAATTAAGGCAATAAGACATCAAATTGTTACTTAACACCTTATTACCTTAACAACTAATTAATATTTTTAATACGTCATTTGCCAATTGTCGTTCAAAATACGACCAAAACATCCTGCAGGCCATGTTTGCCCAACACAAGAATAATTTACACGTTGAACTTCAAGAGTAGACGAGCATATTCCTGCGGTACAACACCAATAATACCGAGAGTTACCAAGACCTCTGCAAGAGTAAAAGCTCCACACCAATGCCTGAAGTATGAACCAACACTGTCACAGAGGACTACGTGCGTAGCACCTGGTCGTTTTACCTCTTTGCCTCTAGACATCCAAAAATCCAATTATATACATTTATTAACATGTAATGGATTTTTGTGCTATCTTTAAATAAAATGTTATAGTGAAAGGATTATTATGGAATTAATTTTAGACATTTTATATATTTACGTTGCCATTTATTCGCTATATTTCTTGGCTTTGGCTATCAGAAACCTTAATGACAAACCATTCAGGATAGAGAAAAGATATTCTCAATATGAGGAAAAAGACAATCTTGCAGTAGTTATTTATGCAAGAAATAACAGAATTACTCTTGACAACCTTGTAAAAGAGTTGAAAATGCAAGATTATCCAATCAATAATTTCAGAGTATTTGTATTACTAGACAACTGTTCTGACGGATCTGACCAACTGTTCAACGGCGACAATTTCGTAAACATTGTTAATATCACCGGAGTTGGAACTGTAGGAAAAGACCAAGCAGTTTCTATGCTAATTGAAAGATTGTCAAAAGACCAGACAATTGATTCTTTTGTATTTATTGATGCTGACAGAAGTATTCCATCAAACTTTTTAACTTCTATCAATTCAGGGCTTGTAAATCATAGCGTATTGAGTGGTGAAACTCTTATTATTACAGACAATTTAGGGCCTATAGACAAAGTAAAAGCTGCTTATCAAAAATATCACATGAACTTTATGAGAAAAGCTCGTTCTTTATTCGGATTAGCTGCTAGTGCAGATTCCGGCGTTTTTGTAATCAAGAAAGACATTATAGACCAAATCGGTTCAGTTGATTTCAAAGACGTTAATACAGAGCTAAAATATAGTATGCTTTTGTCAAAAATCAAATGTCCTTGCACATACAACCCAAACATTCAAACTTATGTTGATACCGCAAGTTATGAATTTAGAAAACCTAGGTTGTCAGCAAGATTAGACCTATTCAAAAATTGCTTTACGCAAATAACACCAAACAATTTTGGGTTTGCGGAACATACATTTTCATTATTAAATCCTAATATTTGGATGATTTTATTAGTTTATGCTGCAGTTATGAAACACTCTTACAGATACTATTTCTTCGTTGATTTCAAAATCGTTGCATTGACGTTCTTAATCCTTATTGCAGGTTTTGGAATTAGTTTAATCAACTCAAAATTGAGATTTAGAGAAATTGTTTTATTGTGCCTATATCCACTCTATTCATTAGGTCACATTATCAAAAACCTTCCTCCTGTAAGAACTGTTCGGGCAAAAATCACAAAACGAGAAGAACTACCGGAAGGTACAGAAAAACTTGTAATTGATGCTTTTGTAATGAATACTACAGGCAAAGAACTTCCTTGCAAATTAGAGTTTATATCAGAAGGTGGTTTAGCCAAAATCAAATTTATGTACAAAAATAAAAAATTCTTGACCGGCAAACACTTAAGAATGATTGATGCGTTGCAAGAAATTCGCCAGAAATTATATGATTATGGCTTTGTCTTAAAAATTTGTAGTTGTTGCAAATATTTCACATCAAATATAGATGGCTCAACAAATATGTTAAAAGGTTTTTGTAACAGTGATTACCCAAGCCCTTCAATAACAGGGAAAAAACCAACATTGATTTGGAATTCTTGTACAGATTTTGAACCGGCAAAAGTTACGAACCTTCTTGAAGAAATGGTTGAAGAACAAGAGGCTCAGTCACAACCTCATTAAGCATATAAAAAGAGCCACAAATAATTTTCATACAGTCCTTAGGCAATTCGTCTAGGGACATAAATTTATGTGAAGGGAATTCACATGCTTGTTGTAATTCTTCAACTGTGCAAGAATTTGGATTATTAAAATGATAAAAATAAATTTCATCACCTTTTGAAAATAATATTTGCATCATTTTTTGGTAGTCCTTATTGCGCAAACAACCAAAAACAAAACATCGTTTTTTATAAGGATAATAAAAATCTAAACTATCTCTCAATGCCATTGCGCCGTTTGGGTTGTGAGAAGCATCAACAATCAAATCATCTCGACATAATTCAAATCTACACGGGTGCTTAACCTCTTTTAGTGCCTCTTGAATTAATGTTTCAGGAATTTCCGGAAACAAATAACGAACTGCAGCCAGAGCAAGCGACAAATTTTCTTGTTGGCAAGTTCCTTTTAAAGACAAATTTGTTGTATCCTCAAAAGGTGCAACCATTGCAAACAAAGAATTACATTCATCTGCCTTATCTTTAATTTCTTCATAGCCTTCTGAGGTAAAAACAGGACAATTTGGTTTGATAATTCCTGCTTTTTCAAAAGCTATTTTGGATTTAGTATTTCCAAGTCTTTCTGTATGATCCAAATCAATATGCGTAATAATTGCACAAAGATTAGATTTTATAACATTTGTAGCATCAAATCTTCCGCCTAAACCTGTTTCTAAAACAACGACCTGAACATTTTTATCCGCAAAATATTTGAACATAACAGCAGTTAAAACTTCAAATTCAGTTAAATGAATATCGTTCTTGTCCGCAATTTCGCAGACTTCAAAAACCAAATCCTTAAAATCATCCCTTGATATATCAACACCATTAATCTTAATTCGTTCTGTATAGTTAAATATATGCGGACTTGAATACAAACCAACTTTAATTCCGGCTTTATCCAAGACTGTTGCGATTATTGCACAAACAGAACCTTTTCCATTCGTTCCAGCAACATGAATACATTTCAAGCTATCTTGCGGATTACCCAACAATTTCAAAATTTCAGAAATTCTGTCTAAACCTAAATTTATATAAAATTTTCCTTGAGATGTCAAAAGATTTACGGCATCATTATAAGTTTTTTTCATTTGCAATCTCTTTCAACTGTTCAACAATTTTTTCTGTACCATCAAATTTTGCAAGAGCCAAAGAGTTTCGTTGAAGTTCTTCTAAACGAGATTTATCGTACATTAGACTGGCAATTGTTTCATAAAAAGATTTTTCACTTGCATCTTTATCCTCAATATAAAGTCCTGCATTTTTTTCAACAATATATTTTGCATTTTTTCTCTGATGGTCTGCTGCAGCATGCGGATAAGGAACAAAAATAGGTGCAATACCTGATGCGCAAATTTCTGAAATACTCAAAGAGCCTGAGCGAGAAATAGCAATATCAGAGGCTTTTAGTACAGTTACCATATCTTCAAAATACGGTTTTACGATTATGTTTTTGTCACTTTCGTATTGTGGATAATCTCTTATTAGTTGTTCCAAAACTCTATCATAGTTTTTCTTTCCGGTTTGGAAAATTATCTGCAAATCAAATTCTTTTGAAAAAGATTTTACGACTTCAACTGCGGCATCATTAATTGTTCTAGCACCTTGAGAACCACCCATAATAATAATTGTAGGCTTATTTTCAAGTCCTAAACTTTTTCTTGCTTCTTCTTTAGTCAATGTCTTAAAAGCCGCTCTAATTGGATTTCCGTTCACTACACAATTTTTATTTTGAATAAATTTGCAAGCATTTTCAAACGCAACAGAAACATACTTAGCCCCAGACGAAAGTTTTCTCGTCACAAGTCCCGGTTGAGCATCACAATCGTGCATCATATAAGGAACTTTCAATATTTTTGCCGCAATTAAAGACGGAGCAGAAACATATCCACCAGTTCCAAAAACAGCATCCGGTTTATATTTTTTTATATAATAACAACTTTTCAAAATCGCTAATAATAACTGTATTCCCCATTTAAAAAGATCAAAACTCAATTTTCTCGGCATTCCATGAACATTTACACCTAAAAATTTAAAACCTTTTTGAGCAACAATATCATATTCCAAATTTTTTGGGTTCCCGACGTAAAAAATTTCTTCATCCTTCAACGCCTCAGCCACTGCAATTGCCGGATAAATATGCCCTCCTGTACCACCACCTGTAATAAAATATCTGCTCATTAATATCTATTCCTTATTTTCTTAATTCTCTTTTTGGAAATGTTTAACAGTATTCCAACCATAATCAATGAAACAATTAAAGAAGAACCACCATAACTGATAAATGGAAGCGGAACACCTGTTGTTGGCAAGAATGAACTTGCAACACTCATATTCATAAATGCCTGAAATACGATTGAAAAAGTTATCCCAACCGCAAGAAGTTTTCCGTACATATCAGGACACCTTGCAGCTATTACAAACCCTCGTTGTAAAAATGTAAAGAACAACCCAATTACAAGCACACATCCGACAAAACCTAATTCTTCTGCAATAATCGCAAAAATAAAGTCAGTATGACATTCAGGGAGATATGACAATTTTTGAATAGAACCACCATATCCTACACCACTAAAACCACCTGATGCAAACGCAATCAGTGATTGAATAATGTTATAACCGGCACCTAAAGGATCAAGTTCAGGATGTCGCCAAGTTTTTAGACGTTGCAACTGATATGGTTTAATAATCGTGGTCAAACCGATAATCAAAGTAACAAACATAGTTCCAACACAACTTAAAAAGAATTTAACCGAACCGCCGGCAGCCATATACATTACAACCGTTGTCATACCTAATAAAATTACCATTGATAAGTTCGGCTGAATAAACGTTAATCCCGCCATAGCAATAATCGGAATAAATGCCTTTGACCACTTATCTTGATCAAACAAATTTGCATCTTTTCGAAAAACACTTGCAAGCAACAATACTACCGCAGGTTTTGCAAATTCAGACGGTTGCAACTGATAAAAACCTAAGTTAATCCATCTTTTTGCACCGTTTACAACCATACCCAAAGGAGTAAAGTCTACCAAAAATAAAGCAACCAAAACCGCAACCATTACGTGCGTATTCCATTTTGCTAAATTTTTATAATCATAATTCATAAAAAATTTCATTAAGAAAAAACCGACAATCAACCCCATAAACTGTTTTCCCACAAACATCAAAGGGTTTGCGCCTTCATCCAAACATTTTGGAGCAGTTGCCGAAAATATAGCCAAAAAACCGATTACAACAAGGAAAGCCACTACAATCAAAAGTGTACTGTCTGGTGAAGATATTATAACACTTTGGATTTGTGGATCATAATTACTATTTGGTTCACGTCTAATTGATCTTTGATAAGACATATTCCTTGAAAACCCTTCCTCTTTCTTCATAACCGCTAAACATATCAAAACTTGCACATGCCGGAGATAACAATACTACATCCGGATTTAATTCAATAGATTTATCAATCGCTGACTGCATTGTAGCCTCTCTGATAATATTTTCAAAACCATTTTTTCTCAAATTTTCATCAAACCTATCAGCAGCTTCTCCAATTAAAATCACAGTCTTAATATGTTTTTTTATCGCTTCGCAAAACTCTGTCAAATCTGTATTTTTATCCCTACCACCTGCAATTAAAACGACATCACAATCATTAAATGAATTAATTGCAACTAAACTAGCCTCTGGATTAGTTGCCTTTGAATCATTATAGAATACTGTTTTGCCTAATTGGGCAAACTTTTCCAGCCTGTGTTCAGGAACTTTAAATGACATTATTGATTTTCGAATATCTTCATCAGAAATTCCTTCCAATTTTGCAACAATTACAGAACACATAACGTTTTGATAATTATGATTCCCAATCAAAGGACAGTCCTTCAAATCAATAATTTTATCTTCTTTTCCATCTCTTTTAAAATAAATCGCCTCATCTTTTATGTAAGAACAATTTTCACCAATATTCCCATCAAATAAAAATACAGTTCCCCCACATTCTTTAGAGAACTCTAAAAGTTTTTCATCTTTTGCATTCAAAACTGAAAATGCAGGTGATTGCGGGTATTTAAAGATTTTTGCTTTTGCTTTAAAATAATTTTCCAACCCCTGATGCCAATCAATGTGATCAGGCGTAAAGTTTGTAAAAACAGAAATTTGAGGTTGAAAACCATTACTATACTCCAACTGGAAGGAACTGCATTCACAAACCATAAAATCAACATCTTTATCCAACAAATCACAAGGCGGAACACCATAATTTCCACAAGGTTCAGCTTTATATTCTGATGATAAAATATGAGCAGTTAATGCAGTTGTTGTAGTTTTTCCATTTGTTCCTGTTATTGCGACAAATGGAGTTTGTGTTTGAGTGTAAGCAAGTTCTATTTCCGAAATCACAGGAATACGAGCGTCTTTCAACTTTTGCATAATCTCTGCTCTTGGAGGAATTCCCGGACTTGTAACGGCTATATAAGTATCTTTTATAAACTCATCACTATGTCCGCCAAATTCAATCTTAATACCTTGATTACGTAATTCATTAAGTTTTTCAGCATCATCTGTTTTTTCTTCTCTAAATTCTGTAATATAAACATCTGCACCAGCTTTATTCAAATACCTTGCAGCAGATATCCCACTTTTTGAAAAACCTAATACTAAAACTTTTTTATCAAAAAACTTTAAACTCGGACAACTCATTACAAAATACCTCTATTTAATAAAACATAAACTACAACAGCTGCAATTGAAAGGATTGCTGATACAAGCGCAAACACTGCAACAACTTTCTTTTCACTCCAATCACAAAGTTCAAAATGGTGATGAATAGGAGCCATTTTAAAAACTCTCTTTCCAGTTGTTTTAAAACTTGTTACCTGAATAATTACAGACAATGTTTCCATCACAAATACACCTGCAATTAATACCAACAAAATTTCAAATTTGCCTAAAACTGCAACCGTACCTAACAAGCCACCAATAGCTAAAGAGCCAGTATCTCCCATAAATACCTCAGCTTTTGGTCTGTTGTATTTTAAAAATCCTGCCAATGCTCCGGCTACACAAGCTGAAATAACTGCAGCTTCAGGATAACCTGAGAAAAACGCAATTAATGCGCAAGCAATAAAAGCAAAAATACCGGTTGATGCAGCCAAACCATCTAACCCATCAGTCAAATTATAAGCATTTGATGCACCTGTTATAACAATTACACCAAATATTGGATATAACCAGCCTAAATGTAAAATAAAATGTCCGATTGTAACATCACCAGCTCCGGCTTTTGTCATCATCAAATACAAAATAGGTAACATGGCAATCGCAATTTGTCTTAATAGCTTACCTTTAGCAGACATCCCATCATTTTTTTTGCCTTTAATTTTCAAATAATCATCTTGAAAACCTTCAAACGTATAAAATAAAAGAGTTAAAAGAATTATAAATGCTTCAGTATTCAATCTTTGCGCCATTGCAAGAGCAATTATAGAACCCAAAATTACTGCAACAATTATAAAAACACCACCTGTCGTCGGAGTTCCTTGTTTTTTTGCGTGAGTTTCAGGCGCACAATCCTTTACATATTGACCAATCATGTGTTTTTTTAAAAAATCAATATACGGAACACCAAAAAGCAAACACAATATCATCCCTAGTAAAAACGCAACTGTTAACATTATCATCTTTTATATCTACCCTCTTTAACTATTTTTTTACCTGACATAAATTTATGTCTTTTATTTTTTTAAATTTTCAATTATTTCTTCAAACTTCATTGAACGAGAAGCCTTTAAGAATATTGTAATACCCTCATGCAAATTATCAAGAATGTAACGAGATGTTTCAATGTTGTTATCAAAATGTTCTACCTTAAAACCATATTTTTTTAATTCATCCCCGATATATTTTGCAAGATTTCCAACAGTTATAAAAAATCCGTCTTTCCCTTCAAACTTTTTACCCAAAAATTCGCCTACTTCTTTATGAAAATCGACTTCTCTTTCACCTAATTCCCCCATATTACCTAAAATAACTACAGGATTTTTGTAAAGTTCCAAAAATGTTGAAACAGAAGCTTTCATAGAGTCTGGATTTGCGTTATAGCTATCATTTATGATGCTAAACCCATTTATTTTTTCTTCTTCCCATCTTTTTTCTATCGGATGATAATTTTTCAAACCAGAATTTATTTCATCATAAGTCATACCTAATTTATACCCAATTTCAATTGCTGCAAGGGAATTTTCGATATTATAATCTCCTTCAACATTGAGTTCATATTCATTATTTTTATAAACAAATTTTGAATACCCGCTTCTTTTTTCAAGAATTTGAACATCCTTTAATGAATAAAAAATCTTTTCTCCACCAAAATTAGCATATTTTCTTAATCTGGGATTGTCATTTGCAATCAATGTTTCTTTCAGATGGGATGTAATTTCGCACTTAGCTTTTGCAATATTATCCAAACTTCCTAATCTGCCGATATGCGCAGATCCGGCATTTGTAATAACAGCATAATCAGGTTCTGCAAATCTATCAATCAATTCAATTTCACCAAAACCTCTCATCCCCATCTCAACAATAAGCACTTCTGTATTTTCAGGCATCGTCAAAACTGTTTGACAAAATCCGATTTCATTATTGTGGTTAGAGAAAGTTTTATAAGCTTTAAATTTTTCAGATACAACTGAATAAATCATCTCTTTTGTAGTAGTTTTGCCAGAACTTCCGGTAACTCCAATAACTTTGGGAGAATATTTTTTTCTCGCAAAATTTGCGATTTGCAAATACGCTTTTAAAGTATCTTCCACCTTTAAAGTCAAATTTATATCATGCTCTTTTGTACAAAAACATCCGCTTGCTCCGGCTTCAATTGCTTTATCGCAAAATGCCTCACCATCAAAATTAGCGCCTTTTAATGGGAGATAAATATCTCCTTTTTTAATTGTTCTTGTATCTGTGGAAATCTCAAAACTTCCTTCAACTTCTCCCTTAATCTCGGCATTTGTAGCATTTTTCAAATCTTCAAGTGTAAATCTCATAATTTTACCTATAAAACTCTATCCACAATTTATTTTACCGCAAACAAATTTCCAAACACACAGACGTTAATAAATGTTAATAGTGCTTGACAACTCCTTTTGAGCAATGGATAATAACAGATGTATTAGTATGCGGTAACTCGTTTTAAAATTTCCGAAAGGAAATACGATACCCAAGTAGAAAGGAAAGATAAATGTTCGCAATTGTAGAAACAGGCGGAAAACAATATCAAGTAGAAGAAGGAAGATACCTTGATGTTGAATTACTAGAAGGCGACAAAGATTCAAAAGTTGTTTTTGATAAAGTCGTTATGATTGTAAATGGCAAAAAATCAAAAGTAGGTCAGCCATACGTTGCTGGTGCATCTGCTGAAGGTACAATCGTTAAACACGACAGAGCTAAAAAGATTATTGTTTACAAACAAAGACCTAAAAAAGGTTATAGAAAAAAACAAGGTCATAGACAAGGCTTTACAAGAGTAATGATTTCTAAAATCAGAACTTCTGCTCAAAAGAAAGCAGCTGAAACAACTGAAGAAGCATAAGTTTCGTTAAACAAAACCCGAAATTCGGGAGAGGATAATTCCTCAAAACAAAGTGATACAATTAACACGTATAAAATCAAATATTAATTTTATACGGAGTATAAGGAGAATAAAAAATGGCACATAAGAAAGGTATGGGATCTACCCGTAACGGTCGTGACTCCGAAGCTAAGCGTTTGGGCGTTAAAAAGTTCGGCGGAGAAATCGTTAAAGCAGGTAACATTATCATTCGTCAAAGAGGAACAAAAGTTCACCCTGGTAACAATGTAGGTATCGGATCAGATGACACATTGTATGCTTTGATTGACGGACAAGTTAAATTCGAACCACACAGACGTGACAGAAAACAAGTTAGCGTTTACGCAGTGTAAGAGTTTAATAGCATAATTATCAAAAAAGCTCCATTATAAAATGGAGCTTTTTTATTGTAAAAATTTGTTAACAATAACACTAAAATCCTAAAGTTTTTCTCCAAACTAACCGATAAAAAAAGAGTAATCAGAAAGTAATGGAGAATTTATATATGCTAAAAAGAATTAAAACACCTTCGTGTAATGTATGCGACAGTGTGGAATTTATATTAAGAGGAGCGAGAAAACGCCGCCATATGGCGTTAGCAGCAGCAAAGATGATTAACGCTGATGCAGGTATTCAAACAAGACTGCAAGCAGTCAAATAGTGATTATTGTTTAGTAAGAATTGAGAGTTTATATTTAAAAAGACCGAAAAATTTCGGTCTTTATTTTTATTATTTACACGTCGATTTTCCATTCCACTCAAGTTTATCTGGGCAACGTAAATAATCTAAATTTTCTTTATACATAGCCCAAGCCGTAGTAAACCAACCTTCTTGTGCTGCCCAACTTGTTTCACTAGGCGAATGGTCAATACCAGCAGCTCGTAATTTCCCATTACCATATCCGTCAAAATAAAAAATATCTTTTCCCAATGTATTTGGATATTTTTTGCCATTAGTATCTATATAAAAATTCATACAACTTGATTCAGAACTAATACATTCAGCTTTTGTCTTAAGTTGGATAGCAACTGCAGTTCCATCGTTTAAACGAAATGAATAATAGTCGCTTGAAGAGAAATCTTCAGTTCTTTTTCTTCCAGTTAAATCTTTAAATTTTCCATTATCACCGGGCGCACAATCCGATTTTTCACCTACACCGCAATCTTCAATAATTTTTAAATATGGCTTTAAATTTGAACTAACTAAATTAAGTCCATCTGCATCTTTCGTTATTCCCCAAGTATAAAGCTCTCCATTGTCGTTTTGTGCCATCAATAAAGCATTTGCCAAAATGCTATAATTTTTCTTAATTGTTGAAATAGTTGCTTTTTCTTGTTTTGCGGTAATTAAGCTAGGCATCGTCATTGCAGCAACAACACCGATTATGCCGAGAGTGATTAAAACCTCTGCAAGAGTGAAAGCTCCACACCAATGTCTGAT
>ULUH01003389.1_pt1 | contig 33922 bp, 60 predicted proteins | sample 1958241 | NCBI WGS metagenome assembly ULUH01 (sample SAMEA4835753, study PRJEB28245) | human gut metagenome | biome: gut microbiome; material: fecal sample | place: Denmark | collected 2008 | reverse complement strand
ACATTCCCGCCATTGTCTGGGGTATGGTTATAACCTTCTGCTGTGCTACTTCCTGCTGCATCAGCGGGCGCAGGGAATCAATTCGCCATTGGTCGGCGGCAATATATTTTACATTGTAGTCCAGCATCAGCTTATCAAGATAATTTGCTATGTATGCATAATCGACGCAATTGCCGGGCGTTGCGTGCATATGCTCCGCTTTAACCCATCTGCCAAATGGTACATGGTCACGCTGTTCGCGCTCGCGCATATTGTCCTCCGGTATCCACGCATCCACAAAAAACCGCCATTCCGTCTGCTCCGGTAACGGCGGGAAAAGCACCGCCACGCCCGTAAGGTCAGTTGTGCTTGATAGGTCGATACCCACATAGCACTCGCGCCCCAGCATATCGGACTTGTGCCAGTCGCCTTCGGTATCGTCCCACAGCGTGATTGGCATCCACCCTGTGCGCTTCAACGATACCCATTGATTCAGCCGCAGCCAGCGGAAAAGCTTCTCCGCCGCAGGGCTGTTCCGCGCCTTTAACGCCTCGCTGCGGACATTCTCTATTTTTATCGACACGCCAAGCGAGGGGTTGGCGATGTACCAATTGGCCTCGTCATATATATCCGCAGTTTCAGGCACGGTATATATCTTGGCATAAAATGTCGGGTCTACAAGCTCGCCGCTTATAATTTTTGTGGCTATGTCATGCTGCTCCCAACCAACGCTTTTTCTGTCAGGGTCGTCGCCCGCCGTGGTGATGCACCAGATAAGCTGTTCGTCTCGCGCCGCGCCCGTGCCAAATGTCAGCACGTCCCACAGGTCGCGCTTGGGGTGCGCGTGCAGCTCATCAATTATCACCACGGACGGGTTAAGACCATGCTTCGTAGCCGCCTCCGCTGAAAGCACTTTGAACCGCGTATGTGTGCGAAGGTTCAGCATTTCTTTCGTGCTGTCCTTGATTTTTATAATCTTTGATAGCACCTTGCTCTGTTCTACCATGCTTTTTGCCGCGTTAAATGCTATGGACGCTTGATTGCGGTCAGCTGCGCCGCAGTATATTTCGCCGCCCGCCGCATCCATCACAAGATGGTAAAGACTGAGCGCGGCTATAAGCTCGGTCTTGCCGTTTTTCTTAGCTATTTCCAAATATCCGGTGCGATATTGGCGTTTCCCGTCCTCGTTCACCGTGCCGTAAACGGCATTTATAACATCAATTTCCCATGGCAGCAGCACAAAAGGTTTCCCGTAAAAATCACCCGTATGCTTTAACGCCTGCACAAATTCTATAACTGCAAGCGCTTTCTTTGTGTCAACCACCGTACTTGTTCAGATAGGCCGCCATCGGGTCGCTTTCCGCTTCCTTCTTGGCGGCCGCAACTCCCATTCTTGCGCGGCCTACCGGAGACAGACACAACTGCTCCGCGTATTTCGCTATGTTCTGTCCCTCACGCCGCATTATAGTAATATACGGGTTTTCTGCGGGTCTGCCGTCCGCATTCATATAGACCAGCGGGCGGTTCTGGTATTCCTCTTGCGCCCTGCGGTATATTGCTACGCTTTCGCAGTACGCCATAAGGGTAGATATGTCCAAGTCATTGATTATCTTCGCGTCAAGCTGGCGATACAGCTTAACTATGCGTTTCCACTCTTTTTTCGCCTCGCTTGATATGGTTTTGGGCGGCGTTAATTTATCGGTACAGCCTTCCGGTTCGCCGTTCTGTCGCCCGTCAAGCGTTTCTTTTGTGTGCCTCGCCTTGGCGTTGTCCACCAGTTTCAGCGGGGTTGGTTTTCTCCCGGTCGGCATACTGTTCTCCTTTCTTTTTTTCTGCGTCCAGGCGATTATCTTATGCCATTCACGCCTTTTATATTTTTATGTCCCTTTACGCTATTGCAATGTATACACGCGGGCTGGTGGTTGGCTTTGTCCCAGAATTTCGGGTCGCTTGCGCCATTCGGCGGGTCAATGTGGTCAACGCATTGCGCTACTATAGCGCATCCGTCATCCAGCCGCAGGGCGCAAAGCTGATTCTCCGGTCGGGACAAGAACCATTTTGAGTACTTATCCCACCTTGCATTGTACCCGCGCTCCCTTGACGTGCCGCGCCTGCCGTCACGCCTGCGCAGCTGCTCAAGCTTTTTCTCCCGCTCCGCTGCTTCGCCCGCCTCGCGGTGGTCGGCGCAATATTTGTCGGTCGTGATATTGTTGCACCCCGGCCACCGGCAAAAGTGCATAGCCCTCTGTGCCATCACGATCTCCTTGCAGGATACGGGCAGCGCTTCGCTATAAAAGAAGCGCGGCATTGTCGCCACGCCTTATGGGTGTAAAAGCCCTTGGTATACTCTTTAGCCATCAATCTCCCTGCGCCATCACAATGGCCGCTGTCGCTATATCGTCGTCAATATCTATGACGTTCGCCGTGTCCCCGCGGCTGCAATTCCACGCGGCTATAATTTGCGGCTCGCCGCCATCCGATTCGTTTAATACGACTATTGTTATTTGTTCAATGTCACCGTATTTGTCCACGCCATAATGCGCTATAAGGATATCAGCAATCTTTTTCTTAACGCTTTGCTTAAATTTTGCATCCGGGCTTGCGAGCGTGTACACCACAAGATTGTCCGTATCATCTATGTACCCCGCCACGCCAAAGGAGCTGATAATGTCGTCATATACGTCCGTCCCCTTGCCCGTGTGCGCAATCGCGTTAATCATAAGTGCTGCCACCAGCACGCATAAGACGATAAACCACGCTTGCTTGTATATCGGCTTTTTTGCCTTCGGTGGCTTCCCCTCACGCTCGCGCTGGATTTGCTCCGCGCACTCTTTGCAGTATCCGCTTTTACTTATCCATTCCGTTTCCTTGCCGCAATTCTTGCAGTAAGCCATCCGTCCTGCCCTCCTGAATAATATGATACTCAAACGATACCATACAAGCCGCCACGGTGTCAACGACTTTTGCCCCTCCTTGCCGGATACGGGCACTCCTTCACCCCGCACCGCCTTTTACCCTTGTCATAGTGCTTGCACTCCTTGCAGGTGGCGGGTGTGTGTATCCATCTTATCAGCGCCATATTTCCCCCTATGCAAAAAGGCTCCCTCGCGGAAGCCCTTTTCTGATGATATCAGTATAGCATATAAATCGTGTTTTATCGTGTTGACTTTATGGGGCAATGCGATTTATAAGCCGCTCTACGCCGTGCCGTTCTAAAGCCTTAGCCCAATCCTGCGATACGTGCATCCGCTGTGCCACCTTTTCCCAGTACCCGCTTTTCGCTACACCATACTCCACATACCTAAGCTTTATCACCTCGCACTCCAGCGGCGGCAGGCACATAACCTCAAACTCTATCATCCCTGCATGGTGGTTCAGCTCTTGCAGCTCGGCCTCAATGCGCCGTTTTTTGCGCTCAAGCCGCTTTATCTCGCGGGTGGCTTTCAACGCCGCGTTGTATGTGGCATCAGATACCCTGCTCCCGTGCGGCATACCCGTCAGCCTTTGTGGATGAAGGTCATACTGGCTTTCTATCTCTTCATCCACCGTCACAAGCTGCCGCTCCTTGTCCGTGCGCGTGCGTTCCGCGTTGCCCCAGTACATCAGGAGCCGCCTTACTGCCGCGCGTTCGTTTTGTCGCTTTTCTTTATCGCTTTTATCCATCCTACTGCCTCGCCTGATTTTTCGCAAAAATCGAAATTTTTTTGTTCCGTTGAGGGGCCCGCGGTACGGGCCGCCTCGGCGTAGGGATTTTGATACCCCCTCCCGCCGCGGCATCATCGTCTATCCCCGCACAAATTCAGGGCACTGCCGCACATGGTACGATTGCGTCGGCTTGTCGCTGTATAGCCGCGTCTCGTCCGCGTCCCAACCCTTGACGGGCTTAAAGCTCCTGCTCCATGCGCACCCGCGCTTGCCCGACTTGTCCGGCACAGCATTGGCGCAAGACCAGCACAGTGTCTGGGAGTATAGGGTTTTCTCGCAGGGGCTTGCGCCGTCATAATACTTATGCGCATCGCCTGTCGGCGCGCGAAGCGCCAAGTGCGCCATCATCCTGCGCAAGGTCACGGTAGTCACGCCGATATGCTCGGCAATATCCGTCCATTTCCCCCCCTGCTCGCGCATCTGCTTCACGTCTTGCCAGCCTGGCCAGTCAGGGTCAAGCATGGCATTTAACCTGTCGTACCTGCTGGGGCTAATGGCAATGCCGCGCCTGCCCGCACGCTTTTGCAGCGTCGGGCCACTTATGCCATACGGCTCTGCGATATCGCCCCATGTCTTGCCCGCCTCGCGCTGCTTGCTCACGTCATCCCAGTCCACTGGTGTCAGTGTGGGCTTGCGCACCAAGCGCGTATCTATGCCATGCTCTTGCGCGTAGCTGTGTAGTCGGTCGCGCGATACATGATACTTCGCGGCTATGTCAGCCCATTTTACCCCTTCGCTGCGCAAACGCTGTATATCCTCTATGGACGGCAACGGGTTATAATCTGTGCGCCGTGGTATATCCACGCCCGCCAGCCTTGCATACCTTGCCAGCGCGCCGCCCGTTATGCCGTACAGCTCGCCCACTTGGTCAAGATTCGCGCCTTGCTCGCGCCACCACTTGATATCCTCCCAATCCGCATCGATGATGTCATCTATCGTCCGTATCTTTTTCATAATCTTTCTCCCATGGTTGCTGAAGCCAGTCAGCGATTGTCTGATAGCACCCTTCATTATTTGGAATGTCGGTTAAAAGATTTGCCAATTCCCCGTCGCTCATCGCCCGGATGCGGTCAGCGTTAGTCTTCGCCTTGTGCGGCTTTGGGTAATCCAAATAAGGTGGGTAGTTTTTTACTTCGCCCATAATCATTCTCCGTCTACGCATCCGCACGCAGATATGATTAGCAGGGCTAACATTGCCATCGCTATTGCTCGTTTCATTTTTCTGCCTCCATCTCCAAGCGTCTCTTTTCGCATTCATTTGCGACAAAGTCGTCAACCGCCTTGTAGAATTCTTCACCTTTCCCCGTTAGCCCCGTAACAAGTTTTTTGAGTTCTGGCTCGGTTACAACGTTTGTAGCCTTACCCATCATATATAGCACTCCCGCAAGTACATCGTTCTCGCGCAGCTTCTTTTCCACGTCCGGTACTATGCAATCCTTGATATTTTCGCGTATCACGGGCAGCGGCACGTGGCCGCGCTCGTTTAGCTCTTTCAGTTCATTATCATTTTCATCAAATGTGTACATTGCAAGCAGTTCGTCTGCATCCGCGTACTGTGTCATACTATTACCTCCATGTTTACTGTTCTCGGGATGGTGACTATGGTCTTAGCGCATATCCTTTCTTGCTCGTTTGCTCTGAAATTCCAGGCATTGTATTCACGGGTGCAGTCCGTCTCAATTGCATAATCTATTTTCACGCATACATCGGTTTCATTAAGCATAAAAATTTCGCCTATGCTTAGTGAGCTGAACACAGCTTTGGTACTATTTGATATGTTTATTTTCATACGTCCTCCTTGTTCATCTTTGCTCCGCAGGTATCGCAGTACGGCGCTCTGTAATCTTCCCATTCATGCTCTTCGCCGCATTCTGAGCAAATCTGTATGCCATCCTCTTCGATCCACCGTCCGCGCCGCACCGGCGCAACATCGGCGGTGGGCAACATCTTTATCGCGAATATTGCGCACTCTATTGCACCGCTATGACAGCCGAGCGTCGAACCGCTCGACAGGTCATAATGTTCGAGAACTTTTATCACTTCTTCGCGCTCTATATATTCTTTACTCATTGTCGGTCTCCTCCTTTGTTTCGTCCATTCTCGCCCCACAATTGGGGCAGTAGTTCGCGCCATACGGCAAACATCCGCCGCACAGGGAGCACAGATAAAAAAATCCTATGCCTTCATCTTCAATTTTTCGCCCGTGCACTACTGGCACAACATCAGCAGTGGGGATATCGCTGAATGTGTCTACCAAATCGCCAAGCGGTATGCCGTACTTATCTGCTATCGCCTTGGCTGCGACAACAGCGCGTATATATGTGCTCATGCGTCCTCCTTCGGCGGCTCTGGCAGTGGCATCCAGTGAGTAACCTCGCAATCTACCGGATTGTTGTATACGTCATCAGGTGTAAACTGTCGATTCTCCCACCAACCTTGCGGGACGAAATAATCATCATTATCTTCGCTATAAGTGCCGTAACAGTCTATCTCATACCAATTCCACGTACTATCTTGCGTCAGCATCGTCCCATCTTCATAAATCGCTGGACAAACAAAACGATAGTCATTGCGGTTACACCATATCAGCACTTCTTTTTCACACTCCGGCAATCTCTCTTTAACGCTTATCCAATCCATTTTTAATTCTCCCTTTCTACGCGTTTTTTCTCGCCGTTATTTTTATACTCCCTTATACGGGCATTCGCCCTCTGTGCTTCCGACCGCGCCGCACCGGGGCAACATCGGCGGCGGCGGGGATATCGCTGAATGTGTCTACCAAATCGCCAAGCGGTATGCCGTACTTATCTGCTATCGCCTTGGCTGCTACAACAGCGCGTATATATGTGCTCATTGCTTTCCCTCCTTCGGCGGCTCGGGCAGGGGCACGCGCCCGCGCTCGTTTAGCTCTTTCAGTTCGTTATCGTTTTCATCAAATGTATACATTGCAAGCAGCATGTCTGCGTCTGCGTACTGTGTCATTTCGTTCTCTCCTAATACTTGATAAATCCATCGCCGTATATGGCATTAAGCTCATCAAAAACGTGTCCCATCCCAAGCCCTTCTTTTGACGGTTGCCATATCCCGTCTACATACTCCCCGCCGCCGATGCAGTAGTTATATTGGTGCGGATGCGTCTGCTTGAGCAGCTGGAAACGGGTAGGGCTTTTTTCGAGGTGACACCCAAACGCACAGAAAATACAGCCTGTCCGATTACACCCCGTAGTATAATACTTGCCTATTTGCTCGCCGACTAAATTCGTGTCGTACTTATAGCCATCCTCGTCTTTTTCTACTATCGCCCCATATACCGAGGCGATAGGCAAGTCATTGACCTTGATGTACCGTAATACGTCTTGCTCTGTCCAAAATGACATAGGCTTGCTTATGGGTCTTTTCCCTTCAAATGCATTGCATGCAGTCTGCAGCCACGCCGTCTCGCGCTTTTTGCTTTCTGCCGCCATGATTGCCGTTATTGGTTTTTTCTGCGTTCTCTTTTCATATTCGTTTAGAGGTTTCTCCTTCATAATTCTGCAGCACTTGTCTGATACGGCAAAATCTGCATTGCAAATAGGCTTGTATTTCCCGTACATTCCTTCTTTGAATTTGTGCGGATTCCCTTTTCTGTCAAGCCCGCTGAAGTAGTTGTTCGCCCACACGCTCCCCTTCCTCGCGTAATAAATTGCAAGCGATACCTCCTTGCTTATCAGCGGGTAGCCGTATGTCCTAAGCACATCATCAAACCGCATTTTCGGTCGGAGAATCGTCACGTTGTCAAATGTTTTGACGAATTGTTGAATTTCAGGATACTCAAGCCCCGTATTCACGAATACAGCTTTGACGCCCGGATACATCCTGCGCACTATGTCCAGCAAAACAGTCGAATCTTTACCGCCAGAAAAGCTAACGTATACGCCGTCCTCCCCGTACTCTGTCACCCACTCGCGGATCCTGCTTTCTGTCATGCCGACTTTAGCTGCAAGCGGGAGCGATTGCAGCTGCCTCAGTTCCCACCGTTCTGGCATGCTTCCTCCTCACAATACCGCACACCTGCGGCCTCCAAAGCTTCGCAGTTCTCATCATACACGCCCGCTGGGGCTTTGAAATCGTGGCACATTATGTATGTGTGTACCATGATAAAATCCATCAAAGGGTCGCAATAATCGCAGTACATGCGCTTCGCTTTGCCCCGCGATTGCGCCGCAACATATAGCCCCGCTTCATGCAAATAATCCGTGCAAAAATATAAATTCATGCCTTTCATCCCTCCAAATAGCTTTTAATCATCATATGTATTTCACAGCTTCTTCGCGGGTGATGAAAAAATGTATGCCCGCGGTGCATTCGTTCCAACGGTTTTCGTCAAAGTCTGGGGCCTCTACGATTTCGCCAACATGATAAATAAATTCGTTGCTATAATTGCTTGCGACCTCGGCCAAACCGCTCTCTGACCCATCTATATTAGTTATGCTCAGCACCTTTGCCTTACTGCATCGACATTTACGTGAAGTAGCGCTGCTACGCTTAGCATCGGCACATATCTCCAACATGACGATTTTGCCTATGGCTTTTTTATATCCAATGAACGAACCAGTCCCAGGACACTGTAATGGATAAAAGGCTGTGTTCCTATTCCATGCAACTTTGTCAACATTTCTGGCATCGCGCAGGGTGGCATCGCGCAGGTTGGCACCGCGCAGGTTGGCATCGTACAGGTTGGCATCGTACAGGTTAGCACCGCGCAGGTCGGCATCGCGCAGGTCGGCACCGTGCAGGTTAGCATCGCGCAGGTCGGCACCGTGCAGGTTGGCATCGCGCAGGTTGGCATCGCGCAGGTCGGCACCGCGCAGGTTGGCATCGTACAGGTTGGCACCGCGCAGGTTAGCACCGCGCAGGTCGGCATCGCGCAGGTCGGCACCGCGCAGGTTGGCATCGTACAGGTTAGCACATTCCCCGCCATCCTCGCCTCTTAACCATTTTGCATGCTTTTCTAAAACAATTTTTATGTTCATGTTAGATACTCCTTTATCGTTCCTATCGCTTCGTCCGCGCCCCTGCAAACAACGGCCTTGTAGCCCTGCCCAGTAAGCGCTATTATCCACTCTTTTTGTGCCTCGCTGACCGTGCCGCCCTTTTGCCGTTTAAGCTCGATGTATAGGCCGTGGCACTGCCCACGCGCCACGGGCAAGCACATATCCGGCACGCCTGACTTAACCCCCTGCGCCTTTAACGCGATTGCGGTCTTAATTGCCCGCTTGCCGCCGTTGGGTATGGCGTACAGCAGCCCCAGCTCTGGGTGGGCGGCGGTCTCCATTGCCGCCCATTGAAAGATTATCCGCTGCTCCGCGTCCTCCAAGGGCACGGTTGGCGGGGTATATGTGCGCTTCATTTTTTTCCCCCCCCCCGCGCTTCGGCGGGCGCATGCGCATCCGCCTGATATATCCGCATTGTCTTGCCATCTATCCGCATGCGTACAAGCCCTCCGCGCTGGCATGCCGCACGGTATGCCCTGTATAAGTCTTGGCGGCTGGTTGCGGTGTACAGCGCCTTTGTAACGCCGCAATTTATCTCGATTAGCTCGTATGTGTGCATCTTATCCACCTCCCAGCAAGTCTGTCCCTAAGCTGTCAATCTCTGCCGCACTGTATACGCGGCTGTTCCCAAAATCCCGTTGGCGGTTAGGGCGCGGCGTTGCGGCTTGCTTGCGCTCCGCGTCCCGCTTTTCCCATGTCCGCACAGCCGCCTTCCAGTCCTTCATGGGTGCGCTGCCCACCTTCCAGCCCTTGGCGGCATAAAAATCCACAAAAGCTTGTGCGTCTACGTGATTGCCGCGTTCTGCGCAGTATGCGCGTACCTCGTCCGCTGTGGGTTTGATAAAGCGTTTTTCTGGGGGGCGCTCCCCCTTAGGGGGGATATCCCCGTTAGGGGATAGGGGGATAATATTATTCTCTTTGTCTTTGTCTTTGTCTTTGTTATCTTTCGTTTGCTTTTTTTTGCTTTCTTTTGCTTTCGGTTGCTTTTCCCCGCTTTCGTTTGCTTTTTTCGGTCTGCCGCCTTTGCGCCCGTTTTCGGCTCTTTTTTCAAGTTCGGCTTGCGCCCGGTCTATATTTTGCTTTGCTATTGGCCACACAAATCGCTCGGCTCCCGATAGCGTCCCCGCTTCGCCTGTCGATGCGTATTGCAGCATCGACATGAAAAGACGGCCCCGCTCGGCATCCGAAAGCGCCTCCATGGCCTCGGCAAAGTCTGTATAGACTTTAAGATACTTCATAGCCTTGCTTCTCCTTTTTCGTTGGGGCGGTATCACAGCTCCGCCCCGGCGCTGTTTTTATCTTCAAGCGACCAGACCATAATCTATATAGATTAAATTTGCTAACGTGCGGTCACTTAAAAGCTTTTGTCCGCCGCGGCTTGTGTAAACGGCATTGATGTGATATAATATCAATGCGGTCATTAAGACTGCGGCTTTATCTGGCTCACCGTTGTTAACTCCCTCGGTGGGCTTTCTTTTTGCCCTTCGCCGCCTCCTTGCGGCAGATTTCAAAAGCAATCGCCAGCAGTATAGCCTCGCCCGCCAGCATGTACACCCATAATGCGATATACCATACGTTCATCTTTTCTTCCGCCTTTCTGCGTCGATATGTGCTGACCGCACCCAATACGCTTCCTTCTGTCCGCGCAGCTTGTCCTTCCTTCTATCCGCCACGGCGCGGGCGATAAATTCAGCTCTTGTCAGCTTCGCCATAGCTTACCTCCCTATAATGGCAAAATCGGGGTACTTTTGCTTGCGCGTCCTGCCCGTCTCTGCCATGTGCGCCATGCTACGCACCATCACCAGCGGCTTTTCCCCGCCTGTGCCTGTCAGCCGCCCGTCGGCCAGCATCCGCCGCACGGTAACGGGGCTGACATTCAGCAGTTCAGCGGCCTGTGCGGTGGGGACGTATTCTCCGTGCGCCCGCACCATGCGATCTTCCACCGCCGCGGCATCGTTTATACGCTCGTCCACGGCTTGCTGTATCATCTCGCGCAGCATCTTTTCAAAATCCACTGCTCTCGCCCTCCCATTGTAGCTCCATGATCTTTATTCCACGGTATATGGTCGCTGCCCGCTTCCACTTCTCGCCCACCGGCTCTTGCTCTTCCTTCCACTTCTCGCCGGTGATGCGCTCAAAGGCTTTCCTGCCAGATAGAATCTGAATGTGCTGCCCGTACACTGTGTCCATGATATCGCAGTCATAGTCGAGGGTCGCGCAGGGTACAATCCCGCACTCCCTCAGCAGCCCATCAGCTACGCGCATGGTGGATATGGCATCCGCTATCATCCGGCACGCCCTGTCAAGCTTCCCTCTGTCGCTCTCGCGCTCACAGTCGCAGCGCTCCCCGCTGTCAAGGTTTGCGCCGCAAATCTCGCACTTTCTCATTTCCTCTTTTCTTCCTTCTTTTTTTTCACATCGGCAACTGCCGTGAAAACTCTGTAAGTGCGTCCATGACGCCATTCAAGATGTTGTAGGCGCAGGCGTATGTGATGTGCTTCGACCGCAAAAGGCCGATTATCTCGTCTATGATGCCCTGCGCTTCCTCGTCCTCTAAAATCTCCTTGCAGGTCAAAATCTGCTTTAACGTTTTCATTTTTTCTCCCTTCCTCACTCAAGCCCGTTTTCCTTGAGAAACACTTCCGTTTTCTCTTGTAGGACTTTGTCAAACTCTTTCTTGGTCTTTTCTTCGGCGGCTTGCCAATATCTGGTGCCGTAGAGATTTGACCGCCCATAATTTAGGACAAATGCAACCTCGCCGTTGCGGGTGCCGTTTTCGCGTTTACCCGCCGCGGTAACGTCCACATACTTCCGGCCGTCTTTGTCTGTGCTCTTTATGGTCTTTATCGACCGCAGCAGCGTGCCCGTCCTGTAATGCCCATGCTGCATTATGCTCTGCTCGACATTACGCTTGGCTATCTCGCCGCCGGCCTCCAAGACCTCATCCACAAAATCGTCAACCCCCCCCCGCCATGTCGCGGAGTGCTCTTTCTATTTCGTCAATTCCGTCTACATATAACCTTGCCATTTTACACATTCCCTCACTTCGTGTTATAATCTCCGTAAAAACGGAGGTACTGTTCATGTCATTCTGGGATAAATTGGCGGCAATTGAGATTCCCAATGTGCTTTCATTCGCTGTGACCGTAATAAGCGTATTAATTGCCATTACAACATCCGCATACGCCATTGCGGTCAAGCGTCCGTGCGTCCGAGTAACCTGCATTGAATGGCGTGCATTACGGCGAACGGCTTTTTTCTTGCTGTGCTTTGAAAACACTTCTCAGCTCCCTACCGCCATAACAAATGTATATTTGATGATTGACAGCAAGCCATTTCAATGTGAGCCTACTCCTGCCCTCGTGCGGTCATACACTCAACGCAGGGGCGCGGAAATTGTGGGTTACACGGAAGAATTTTCAGCGCCGCTGCCTATCAAGATTGAAGCTTTGTCGGCGTAGAACGCTCTTGTGCTTTTTCAAGGTCTCCCACGAATTCCATCAGACGATGCCAAACAGGTGACGATTCAAGTTCATGCCATTGGTCACAGGTCAAAAAAATTCGTAGTTCCGCTTGGCCGAAGATATCGGTTATGACTTCCCAATCCATTTTCATCCTTCTTTATGCGTCTTTCTTTGACACTTATAGTGTCACTTTTAGGCAAAAAATATATCTTGCACGGAGTGCCCGTAGTACGATGCGATTTCCATTTTTACTTCATCGCGCGGGGTTCTCGTGCCAAGCTCATACATACCAAGCGCAGCTGATGATATACCGATCTCGGCGGCGGCTGTGTCTCTCGATACTCCTTTTGCCTTGCGATAAGCTCTAAGCCTCATCCCAACCACAGTTTTGTCTGGCATCTTTTTCCCTCCTTTTGGTTTATGGGTACATTATACATCTTGACACTATATGTGTCAACACTTTTCGTGGCATTTTCTTCTTGCTTTTTGTCACGACATGTGACATAATATATAGAGAAAGGGGGTGATTATATATATGGGCGGGTTAAATGACAGGATAAAGGAGCTGCGCATACTAAACAAGGACACCCAAGCAGACTTGGCAGAAAAACTCGGAATGTCGCGCAGCTACATATCTATGCTCGAGTGCGGCAAGCGCGAACCTCAGCGCGAAGAGCTCGAAGCTATTGCCGATATATACAACGTTGATATGAATTACTTATATGGGAAACAAAGCGAGTTGAACTCACACCGGCTCGTTACCGATGCAGAGTTTCAGTTAATACTTGCTTATCGCAAGGCGTCACCGGAAGCCCGCGCGATAATCGATCGGATTGTAGAACGTTGATGATTTCGGCAAGCTTCTGGGGGTCGCGAATGGCATTAAGCAGCGCGTTTTCTTTCTTGGTCATCGTATTATCCTCCGTGAAAAAATTGTTAAGATATGATACCATATCACAGACACCATACATCATATAATCTATGGTGGGTGGAGGGGGCGGCGGAGAAGCAAGGTAAGGATGCGCCGCCCCCGGGTGCGCCCCTATGCGCAAGTATAAAATACTACACACATGGCAAAATGGATATGACCAAAAATGGCGGAGCGCGTCGGAAATGGAAATAGCACATTCAAAAAATAGAAAAGGGTAATACCGAAAATGGGGGAGGAGAGAGAAATGGGCATTTTTGAGGACAATAATCGGAAGTACGCGGAAGCATTTGCACGGATGCGCGAGAAAAGTGGATTGTCTTTGCAGGAGGTGTCTAAACGTAGCGGTGTAGCATCGTCCACGCTTACCCGCACGCTGCAAGGCACAACCGGAACGCCAATGGCAACCTATGAAATACTTGTTACCCAAGGCTTAGGCGCAACAATGCATGAATTTGTGAACGAGATTTACGGGGCCGTGCCGCAGGCCGAAGAGCCTACACAGAGGTACACCAACGCAGTCAGGCTGCTGCTTGCGGAAAAGGATAGGCGTATACAGCAGCTTAGTAAATGGCTCCGGCGGGCGGTGATATACAGCGTAAGCGTGACTGGATTATTGATAGGGGGGTGTATATACGATGTGCTTAACCCCACCGTGGGATGGCTTAGACGGTCATAAAAATTCCGCACGGCGGCAACCGTGCGGAACGAAGGAAATGGAGCGAGAAATGAGGATCTCTCGCCCCTATTATATCATAAAAAGAAGGAAGGGGCAATGAAATGGCAAAGCAAAAAGACGGGAGATACCGTGCAAAAATAACTGTAGGCACGGACGCGAACGGGAAAAGCATAGTCAAGTATGTATCAGGCCGCACGAAAAAAGAGCTTGAAGCGGCTAAGGCGGCGGCGCGGGAAAAGTACGTCACGGGCGCAAACGCCGCACCGGAGGGAATACTTTTTGACCGATACGCGCTAAGCTGGTATGAGGTATATAAGCAGCCGCATATAGGAGTGTCCGCGCAGATGTCATACCGCACGGCACTATATAAGCATATCTTCCCCACGTTGGCGGGGCGAAGGCTGACGGCAATCACCACGGAGGATTTGCAGCGGCTGCTGAACGCCAAGGCCGACACGTGCGCGGCCATAATAGGCAACATATCTACAATCCTGCGCGGGGTATTTCAGCGCGCGTATAGTCAAGGACTTATCCCGCGTGACATCACTGTCGGGCTTACAATCCCGTCCAAGCCCAAGGAGACACGCAGGGCGCTGACGGACGCTGAGACGGATGCGGTTCTGCGCCTGATGGACGAGGACGGCACGCTGATGCTTGCCCTGCTGTACTACACGGGTATGCGCTACGGCGAGGCTTGCGGCCTGCAATGGCGGCACGTTGACTTCAAGGCGGGGACAATCCACGTCGAACAGCAAGCGGCGGGTAAGACGGGCGAGATAGATGCACCCAAAACGGATAAGTCCGTGCGGACAATCCCCATGCCGCGCGAACTGGCTGACAAGCTGCGCCCCGTGCGCGGTCTGCCGCAGTCGTATGTAGTACCGTCGTCCACAGGGTCATATCACCGCAATGCGACGCGATACCGCCTATGGGACGACTTAATGGCGCGGCTGTACGATATCGCGCCGGAGATTGACGCGATTGAAAAGGGCGGGCGGATGATATCGGTTATCACCCCGCATTACCTTCGGCATAATTATGCCAGCGTGCTGTATAACGCGGGCGTGGACGTGCTTTCCGCCCAAAGATATTTAGGCCACGCCAATGCAAAAATTACGCTTGAAATATATTCACACCTTTCGGCGCAGAAGGAAAAATACAGCGCAGAACAGTTACAGGGCGCGTTTGAGAAAAGTTGCCGTAAAGTTGCCAGTCCCAAAGCGCACGGCAACGGCGGCAATTAAAAAATGCCTGAAATACTAAGAAAAAGCACCCATTTTCATGGATGCTTTTCTTCTTTGGTATCCGGCAGCTACAAGGATTTTTTGTCCAACAAAGTACGCCATTGTGCCGAAAAACATAGATATTTAGGCATTTTTGCAAACGGCCGACAGCACAGACGCACAATAAAAAGTTGCCGCAAAGTTGCCGGGGGTTGGTGTAAATAGGTTACGCCTTATACATCTCTTGATACCTTTTTACACGTTCCGTCTTGTCTATCTGCTTGCCGTGTAAATAGTTATACAGCGCCAGCATATCGGCGGGCGGGTCGCCATGCTTGGCCTTGTAGTCCGATATGGCGCGGGCTACAAGGTCGTGCAGCATGGATGCGTGGGTCAGCTCCTGCCCCGATATGGTGTACAGGGTCTGCGCCACGGTCGGCATATCGTCCTTGACCGCGAGCGCCCACTTAGCATACTTTTCAGCGTCCGCGATTTCTTCGCAAATCTGGTCGGCTAAGTCGTTTATCAGCTTCATTGTTCTGTGTCTCCCTTCATGTAGCGGTATATCTTGTCTATATCTTCGCGGCTAAGTGATATTTCTCCGATGGCGGGGATATCTATCTTGATTGCATCGTCCGCGTATGGCAGGACGGCGTTATATACCGCGTCAATGTCTATGTTTTCGCCGTCCGTGACATTCAGCACGGCCACGGCGGGGTGGTCTTTGTACTTTGTTATCAGGCCTCCGGCATTGCGGGCGGCGAGGGCGATATACGCCCCCATGCCCACTTTGCGCCAGCCCGTAAGCTTAGGCATTATCTCGCTATCTATGTAGCGCATTAGCCCTCTTTCGGCTTGCTGTACGCTTATCATTTGCCGTTACCCTTCAAGTCGTGGCCGTGCCGGTAGATACGGTCACTTTAGCTTCGCCCCAACCGGGGCAGACGGAGCTGTTGGGTATAACCATCTTGGTCATGCCCAGCAGGGCGTTGATCTGCTGCTGCAAGCAGCCGATTGTTGCGGAGTTCACGCCGTTGTAAACAAGCTGCTCTTTTTCAAACGCATTCAAGCGCTCTCTGTTGGCGTTGGCCTTGTCGTTTATGGCGTTGTAGACCTCGACAAGCTTCTTGTCCACGTCCGCCTGCGCCTTGAGAATCGCGTTTTCCTGCACGAGCGACAGCTCGTAGCGGCTTACGGGGGCATCGTCGCTGTTGCGGTGATTGGTCATCAGGCCGCTAAGACCGTCAAGCAAGCCAAGCGCAGTTCCGGCTATGCCAAAGCCGAGGCCGGTATTAGCTACTCCCCTTGATGCAAATTCTGCCATTTTTATTGTCTCCTTTTTTGATATTTTGGATAGCTATCCTGCCTTAATTTTCGCAAAAATTAAGTCCCGCGCTCAGGGCGCGGGGAGGGAATTTATAGGGCATTTAGCGGGCAAAAATATTTTTTCAAAAATCTGCAAAAACCCCTTGACGTAGGTATATACCTATGTTATAATAAAGCCACGATAAAGCAAGGGGCCAAAGCCCCAGAGGGAGTTAAAAATTATGAAGTACGATGTAACCTTTTCCTGTGGTCACACTGCAACTGTGGAGCTGTTTGGGCCTGGTAAAGAGCGCGAGCGCAAAATCAGCTGGTACGAGACGCACGGCGAATGCCCCGAATGCTACAAGGCCCGCAAGCAGGCAGAGCGCGAGGCAATCGATGCACAGGCGGCGCAGGAAAGCAAGGAAAAGCAGTGGCCCGAGCTGAGCGGAACCCCGAAGCAAGTCGCATGGGCGAACGCAATCCGCAAGGAAAAGATAGATGAAATAATGGCCGTTGGCGCCAACGAAAACGGAATGCGCTGCATCACATGGATTGTAGAGACCTTCACCGCCGCGAAATACTGGATAGACAACCGCGATAGGTCACTGCGTGGCGAATGGGGTCGAGAAGTAATTAACGCCTATAAAGCAGCAAAATAAAGGAGGAAATCATGAAGTACGAAATGGAATACGCTTGTGGGCATACCACTACGGTGGATTGCACGATGGACGACCGCGACCACATGCGCGACTTGATAGGCCGCACATTCTGCCCCGATTGCTGGGGTAGGATGTGCGCAAGCGGAGATTTTGTACCGATGCGCATGAGTTGCGCAGAGCGCGATGCTGATTACTGGTCATGCAGAGCCAAGCCCGATAGCTATGACAGTGAGACCGATACCATAGTAGTCAATGTACATAAGGATTTGCTACGGGAAAAAGCCGAAATAGCCGCGCTGAAGGTATCGAGCGCGGCTATAGAGGGCATGAGTGAGGTGCGTGCGGCAGGGAAAGCATGGGACGACTACAAGGCCGCAATCAGGCATTGGCAATTTGTAGACCATTGTGGATGTGAAAAACCGGAAGATCCCGCCGTGAAAATGGCAGAGACAGAATCTAAATATCCCCGAGCAGCTGCATTTTTTACTGCGGAAGAATTTACGCGGGGTGCCGATATAGATAAATGCGCCGCAGGGCGCAGGGCGATGGAAAAGATTTTGCGCAGCGAGGACTATGCCGAGGCTATCAGGGGCATGGAAGCAGAGTGGGAGCCCTGGCCATCGTACAGCAAGCTTGTGGGGTGGATGAAAAATGAAAAAAGAGTTTGAGCGGCAAGCCCGCTACGACAAAAAAAGCACCAAGGGCATATACCTTAAGCTTAACATCGGCACAGATGGCGACATCCTCGCCCGTCTTGCCGATGTGCCCAGCACACAAGGATATATCAAGGGCCTGATACGCGCCGACATAAAAAATCAAAAAATCTGCAAAACCCCTTGACGTAGGTATATACCTATGGTATAATAAGTCATACGATAAAGCAAGGGCGACATGCCCGAAGGGAGTTAAACATGAAGGTTTACAAAGCGATTGAAGGCACCGAGACTTATGAGCAGTATGGCGAAGATTTTATCCCCATGTGGAGGGTAGCGGAAAAAGACTTCCCCCGCAGCGAAGTCCGCGCGGCTACGGCAGATGAGCTTATAGCGGCCATAGACGACGATGCCGAGTGGGAACCGAATCTTGTCGAGGCGCTGTGCTTTGAGCTGGATATAGACATTGACAGCTACGAGGACTACGAATCCGCCTATGACGCGGCAGTAGCCAAGCACGCCGCCGAAACGCTGAACCGCTAAGATGCAGAGGGCAAGGGGCGGCAATGCCGCCCCAAAGGAGAGAAAAAATGGAAGTGAGAATGCCAAGAACCAAGGCCGCGCTGATGGCCTTGGCCGAAAAGTACCACATGGAGTTTTTGCGTCACTACATCACGGATGAGGGCTACGGGGTGTACTGCGTATCAGATGAGCGGATACCGGAGCTGGATGCACTAGCGGCTGATAATGAATGGGGTGATGCCTGGATATTCGACTGGCTCAACTGGACAAGCCCGCCCTATATGTACCGGATATTTTGTCCCAAAAGCTGGATAAATCTTTGGGGCTGGGTGGAATAACAGGGGAAAGAAAAAAGATGCACGGCGGTGCATCTTTTTCTTCGGCTTGAAAACCTAAAAGTAGAAGTTTCAATCCACACCCGCAAGCGGGTGGCATGCGTCCCAGACGCAAAAACGAAAAGACAAATATTTCAATCCTCATCCGTTGCCGGATGGCACTATTAAAATACCACAGCATTAGGCATATGTCAAGCCCACCCAAAAAAATAAAAAAGCCCCCTATCAGGGGGCATATTTTATAAGGGTTCTCTCCGCCGCCTTGTATCGGCGGCGGATTTGGTCATACTCTAACGGCGCATCGGTGTACCGCGCCTGATACTCTGCTGTAAGCCTGTCATACGGCACGCCGTCAAGCAAATGCCGCGCCACAAGCCAGCGGTCGCGCTCGCTGAAAATCCGCTGATAGATTATCCCTTCCCACTCCGCACGGGATAGGGTCTGCAAAATGTTTTTGTCCACCACACAGGCCAGCTTCTCAACGGCCTATCACCTCCGGCTTTTTTGTCGCAGAGGGGCGGCGGCAATTTTATTTCCTATCGCGGGCTATCGCGTCATATGCGCCATTCGCGGCAAGAGACACCACCACGGCATTTATCACGCACAGCGCCCCCGCCTCAAGGGTCAGGCCGCCGGTGAAAAATGTGGCCGCTATAAGTACCACAAGCGCGATTACATAGCTGGTCAGGCGCGTGGGAATTTTGTCGATAAAGCCCACGCCCTTGATAAGCTGGGTTACAAGGCTGGTTGCAAGGGTAGCCCCTGCGTAAGTCAAAAGCACCGCCCAAGTAAAAAATTCGTTCGTCATGTTTATCTCCTTTCAATTATGTGTTGCAAAAGTTCTGCACGAGCATTTTTCAGCCCGTCAATCCCGTTTCCGTCTATCTCGTGATTTATAAGGGCCACAAGGCCGGTTATAATAGCCTGATTTGTGACTTCCTGTTGCGCAAATTTTGTGTTGATATCCTCAAACCGTTTCAAGTCGTTCGAGTCATGCTCAAGCACCTTCTCCAGCTTCTCCCGCATAGATAATGCGGGGGCTATGATTTCCCTTACCGCCTTTATGCCCTGCGCGATAAGCACGATAGCCCCCAGTATTGATGCACACCATCCCCACCATTCCACGGGCTAACCCTCCGTATGCGCCGTTGCAAACGCCTTTACAGCCGTCATTGTGGCCTTGCCACAGATTCCATCGGCCTTGCCGCAATCGTAGCCACAGGCGTTCAATGCGGTCTGCATAGCCTTGACATTTTCGCCGTGCATCATGGGTGATGTCAGCCTAAAGACGGTTGGGGCGGTATCCTCAGCCAGCGCGGGGTGTCTGCCCTGATGTGTCCAGCCGCCGAAGGACAGGTGCAGATTCACCACGCCGTAATCGCGGCCTTTAGCCTCTATCACCATGCCATTGCCGACGTATACACCGACGTGTCCCATTTTGCCCTTGGCGAAGCTGTACCTAAATACAAGGTCGCCAGGCTGCATCTGCCACGCGGCAAGCTTGCCCTTTTGGGTACATTGTCTGTACAGTCCTGCGGCACTTGTGTCGCCGTCAATCAGCCCGCGTATGTCCCTAAGCCAATGAATTATAAGGCCGCTGCAATCAAAGGCGTACAGCGGCGTTTTGGTGGCTTTTTTGATGTATGCAAGGGCGCGGTCGGCTTCGCGGCGTGAAGTTTCCTTGCGCCGCACCCATTTTTCGAGGTCAGCGCGGTTGTCTACCCGTTCGCCCTGTGCGCCCCAGACGTAAGCGTCGCCGAGGTGGCTATTCAGGTATGCGACAAAATCATCTATCTTTTTGCCCATACTCTTACTCCCACCATGCCCAGCGCGGCCAGTATCATCACAAATCCCACATACACGGGGGCGGAGCCAGTCTGCGGCAAGTCGGGTGTGCGTACTACCACGCCATCAGCACCCCAAACCGCCGTGGCCTCGGCTTTGATGTGCTGCCCGATATTTGCCACAAGCGCAGCATCGTCCATATATATCTTGCCCGCGTAGATATCATCAAGCGTCATACTCAGCGCGTTCAGCTCGAGGGTCAGGTCGGCAAGGCCGCCCGCTATGGACACATCTACCGCCACGCCATTGCGGCGGGTGAAGGTCAGGCTGCCTATGGTCACGGTATCCCCGCTTATGGTCACGGGCTTGCCGTCATAGGTCAGCTCCGCCAATGGGGTGGTATACTTGTATACCGCCCGCACGGCGGGGTATGCGCCTGTGACTATCGCGGCGACTACATCGCCGTCAAGATACAGCACGTCCATATCCGTAAGATTGATAGTGCCCTGCACGGGATTGCCTTCGGCATCTGCAAATTTTGCCGTAAAGTACACCACCGTGCCCACCGTAGCAGCCTTACCCGGCGCAGGGGTATAGGCCGCGCCGCTGGTGGTCGCCACCTTGTCCAGCTTAGTGACGGTCACGGTATAAGTCGGGGGCGGATTATCCGTGCGCCCCCAGCCCATAGCCATTGCGCCCGTGCATATGCACAGCAGCACAACGGCAAGCACCATTGCAAAGTATCTTTTCATTATTTTAGCCCTCCTTTGGCTTTATAATCTCTCTGATGGTCTCCAAAAATGCCGCCAGCTTTGATACGCTTGGCAGCCCCGTCATACCATCTACCGCCTTGCGGATGCGGTCAAGCTTGGCTTTCAGCTCGTCCCGCTCCGCGCGGTCAGCCTTTATCCTGCGGTTGTACGCAAGGATTTTTTCACGCAGTTCATCTGTCATTCCGTCACCCCCGACAAAAGCATATTTAACGCTTCTTCAAGCGTTGCTATTCTTTCTTCCGGCGTGGGTTCGGGCGTGGGCTGTTCTGCCGCAAGCGCTTCAAGCTCCGCTATTTCTTCTGCGGTCATGTCGCGGATTATACCATTTTCACATATTTTCATGCGCGTACTCCGTAAATTTCAAACATCGTTCCAGCGCCAAGAACCCCAGCTTGATACCCTGATATTCCTAACGACGTATAAGCAAGTAATTTCTTCGCAGTATCGCGAGGAGCATAGTTATATAATATTTTATGAGTTGCTGCATAAGATAGGCCATTCTTGATTGTAGTAGAATTCCCCGCCACGAAAATCGAGGTTATGCGCGGGATTCCTACTATAATTTCCCCTGCAACATCAAAACTGTAGTATGCCTCACCGTTTGCTGCCAATCCATTAGCAAAGGTCTCTGTTAGTTGGAAAGTAGGTGTGTTAAAAACACGAATCCAGCCGGTAGAGTTGTTGGTATTCCCGTACACCTTGCCAACAAGACGGAATTTTTTCAGGGTATAAGGTAGCCCATCTTCGTCTGTTGTCAAGTATATGGATGTCACATCTTCGGGCGCGGTAACAGCACCAATGTATTCCCATTCTTCCCCGCCCGGCATATCCACCGCCTCCCATTCGGTCGGCTTGCCGTCCTGCACGGCCTTGACCTTGATTATCTGGCCGGGTGCGGCAGCGGTCAGGCCGAGGGATATAGCCGTATCAGCCTTGGCAAGGCTTGTCTGCACATCTTCCGCAAGGTCGGATTTGGGTATGCCGGATGCTGGTTTGGTGTACGCTGTTCCCGCTTTTTCAGCTCCGATATTCGTTCTGGCCTGTGACTTCTGTTCTTCCGTCAGGGTTTGTGGGGTGTAAATCACTGCGTCGGCAGTGCCGCCGCTTTCAGCGGCTTCATTTATCGCCGCCACAAGACTACTCTTGTCCTCTGTGGTCAGGTCGGCAAGGTCGCCCATGTCTGCCCGCAGTTGCTCCGCCACCGTCGGCGGGATTGCGGGGAAGGGATTACCCTCCGTGCCGCCTGTCGGGGCTACGCTGATATGCGCAATGTTTGTGGTAATGCGTGGGATTACTTCGCCGTCCCGCGCGGAGTTGCCCACAAGCCATACGTGCCAGTCGCCCGCCGAAAGGTTAAGCTGCTGCTTAGCGGTTATCTCCCCGTTTGTCACGGTCACTTCGTGCACCGTGCAACCCTGCCCAAACATGGCCTTAATCTCGCGCCCTGTCCAGTCCTCCGTCTCGCATATCACCTTTGCGGTAAGGTACTGCACAGATTCAGCCGCAAGGGGGAGATATTCGGCGGTCAAAGATTGGTGGTTGGCGGTTAGGGTGATGTTGTAGGTCATGTGTCCTCCTTATCCGTTGGTCAGCTTGGTACGTGTGCCCATGCCGACCTGATACCACAGGGCATTATTATATTGTGCCCATAGCTGTATATCCTTCGTTTTGTCGTTGGGGGCAAAGGCGTTTTTCAGCTTGGCTGTCCGCAGCGACGTTATACTTATGCTGATATTCGCGCTGCCGTCAAAGTCAGCTGTACCTTCCACGTCGCCAGTCAGTCGGATTTGTCGGGCAGTACTAAGCTTATTCGCGCTGCCTGCGGTGCTTGCCGTCCCTGCGTTGATTGCCTTTATCGGCCGGCCTACCACATATTCAACAACATATGTGCCGTTATCCTCCAAAATTCGCACGCGGTCGCCCGCGTTAAAAACAACGCCGCTGTTAACCTTATAATGCTTTTGGGATTCGCTGCCGTCGTCAAATGCCAGCGTCACCCCGTCGTCATACACGGCCTTTATGGTAGCAAAATTCATTCCGTTATTCTCCTTGCTTTGTGCCGCATCTTGCCGCCCGCACGCAGTTCCATGCTCCACGCGGTCTCTTGATAAATTTCATTTATGCCAAGCACGTCATGCTCGAATTGGTATACGTCCTTATAGCCGTGCATCGGCATAAGCCCCGTGGTAAAGTCTATGCCGTGCAAGTCTGCCTCGGCTTCGATTGCTCGGCGGCGCACATACGCATCAAGCTCCGCCTGTGTGCTTATGTCACGCAGTTCGATTACTTCCGTCACCACTTGCCTGTTTTTGGTGCTTAGTGGCGACTGCGGGTCGGCGTTTTCATACACCGCCCGCATGGGCGCGACTTCCGGAGATGATACATAAGCAATAAATCTATTTGGCGTGTCGAAGTAGTCTACAGCCTCTTTGGCCTCGCCCATTATCACGCTGTCTTGCTTGGTGCTGTACTTGTACGCGATATCGCTCAGTTCGATGTCTCTTTGCTTGCGCGCGATAAAGATTCCGTTTGCGTCGGGATGTATTGGCGTGTAATTTATCGCCGCTAAAAGCTCGTTGATTATGTCCAGCCTATATGCTCCGGGAGCGTATTCGACCGCCTCGGCAATAGTGTCCTCTGCGCCTTCGACGTTAGCGCGGGTTATGCCCGCACCGTACAGCACATTAAGCACTATGTCTGTATAACGCGTCCCTGCCGGATAGTATAGCCGCGCGGATATGCCGTCCGTCTTTAGCAGCTGGTTCAGGTCGTATGCCTCGATCGTGCGCGATACCGTTTTAGCTTTCGCCACGCGCTCCGGCGACGACAACACAAATACCCCCAGCGGCCATTCCGCCCATGTATCACCCATGCGCAGCCCAAAGACGGGGCGGACACGCGCGCTGAGATAGTCTATCTCTTCATCTCGCACTTCAAACAGCGCCGTGCGCATAATCGCTGCGGCGCTGTCAAAAGTTATAGTTCCACTGGATACGGTCGTTATGTCGCGCTTGTACTGCAAGTCGCGCCCCAGCAGTTCGTAGCGCACGCGGATTTGCCGCGTGGGTGCTACAAGCGCCGCCTGTATCTCTGCATCCGTATATCCTGCCCGTGCAAACTGCATCATACTACCTCGCTATATTCGACTTCGTTTATGATAAACGACAGATTATATATCATGCCGTAGTAGTCTGCGGGCTGGTCGGAGGGGCTTATGCACACGCCGTACATTTTCATGCGTGCATTTCGATACAATATCGTTTTGCGCTGCCGTATCACCCGTTCAAGCGCCTTGTATGCGTCCTTGTCATTTGTGGCAAAGGATACCGTCACAGACCTCTGGGCAAGCTGCCCAAATTCTGCCACGGGCTTTTCACGCCCCGAGTATTCCATCATGCTAACGTCATAATCGGTATAATACCTGTCCTGCACGTTGTAGCGCACCTCGAACGGATGCGCGGGGTCGTCCACGGGCGTAAGCCATCCCGTTGTCAGCTCAAATGTCGTGCGCTGCTGCGCGCCCTTGCTTTCGCCGCTATCACTTACAGCTATGACCTTATATCGCACTTCGCCATCCATCACAGACCAGTCCTTATATTTTTTTGTCGTGGTGCTGCCGATGCGAATAAAATCCGCGTCGCCGGGGGCAAAGCGGTATATATCGTACCGCAATATCCCTGTCTGATTGTGGCTTATTATTATTTCAATGCCATCTTTTTTTTTTGAAAGAAAGAAGCTTGGCGTGGTCGGGATTATGTAATTTGCCGTTATGGTGTCCTCCGCCCATGCGCTGTAATGCGCCGCCTCGTCCCGCGCCGATACGCGCACGGTGTACTGTTCCCCGTTTTCAAGCGCGACGGGGATGTCGTAAAATTGGTCGCCGCTCTCGGCGGTGATGTCCACTATGTAGGTCGCGCCCTTGAGAATTTGCACCTTGTATGCGCTCTGCGTAAAGGCGGTCGTCCATATCAAGCGCGGTTTTGCCGCTGTGAAAACGCTTGTCACTATACTTGGCGCGGCCGGTGCCGTGCCGTAGTATGCATATGCTTGGTCGCTGTAATCGCTGGGCGCGTCGTCTGTGTCTATGGTCTGCACGCGCCAATAAAAATTACCGCTGGGGATTTTGGCAATCGGTACATCGGCATATTGGTTAGTGCTTGTCGCGGTGATGGTCTCCCACGTCAGGCCGTCACCCGATATTTGCAGATTGTAGCCCTTTTGCGGCAGATTGCTCTGCGGGCTGGGGTTATGCGCCCAGCTGAAGCGCACCACGCCACCGCTCGGCGCGACCGTCTCGCCCAGTATCGGGCTTTTTACGGCTGGGGTTTGCGGGCAGTCGGCAACTATTGTTTCGATGTAGCTGCGGTTCGGCAGTTCATAGTCGGTGTAATTTGCCCAAAAATGCGAATAAAAATCATAAGCATAGTACTCTACCGTGCCGTCTCTATATTTATACGCCACTTTGCCGGGGACACGATTTTCTATTGGATTATTTTCTGGCGTATATGCCGACATCTGGGCAAGATATATGCTGCCGTCGCTTGGCAAATCTTCCCCCTGTGGTAGCTCGAGCGTTATCCAGTCCCCGCTCGCTATCTCGCTCGGCATGGCGTTATACTCTTTTGCTACGCTCGCATAGCCAGCAATATACCGCATGTAAGCAAAGCCTCTCGCTGGTATCGCTGGCGTTGGATTAACCTCGACCTCCGACGGGAACGTATTTATTGATTGCGTTGTGTATCCATCCGGTGGCGTTACAGATCGGGTAAATCGATTGCCATACTTTTCATTGGATGTACCCAGGTGTAGCTTTATAATGTGGGATATTACCTTTTTCCCCGCGGGGACAATCAGCCCGCTATAATCAAGCCTTGTTATCCCCCTTGCATACTTTTGGCATTGCTCGGCAGAGCCGTCTACCCGGATTATGCTGTCTAACCCGATGCCGCCTGTAAAATATGTTTTTATGGTCGTTTTTGCCATTATTTTGCCCTTTCTGCCTGCCTTGCGCGCTTAAAGGTTGCCGTCATTGCCGCCACGGTTTCCATGTCGCGCGATTGCACGGTCAAATAATAGTTATTCGTGCCGCCCATGTTGCGGCTGTCCTCCGCGTTATATACCCTGCTCCCCCTCGGCAGGGATACCAGTTCCGGCCCGCGTTCGCCTACCCAAGTCAGCCCGCCGGGCCAGTAGTCCGTGCCGTCCGCGTTGCGGCCTATATTTCTCCCAAAGCCGCCGCTCCACGCCCGGGCGCTCGCTCCCTCGTCGCTAAAAACCTTGGCTATATTTTCCCCATAGCGTGTGAGGTTGCTGTCGTCAAAGCCCTTGCCGCTGATAAGGTTAAACAACTGCTTAAACAGTTCTATTACTATGGCAATCGTGTTGGCTACTATGGTCAGCGCGTCGGCCAGCACGCCCAGCGCAAGCGCAAGGGTTTGCAGCACAGGCACGCCATCCTCCGCCGTGCCGAAAAGCACATCAAAAAGCGGCTCGAGCGCGGATACCACGTCAAGCAGCGCACCGAAAACCTCTAAAATGCCCGACCCTTCGGCGGCTTCTTGCAGCCGCACGAATAGGTCGGTTCCTTTTTTCATTAGGTTTTCGACTGCCGGAGCCATGCCGACGGCAATCTGATTCTTGAGGGCTTCACCTGAGCGGTTCATTCGCTGTAGCTGGTCGTCAACCGCGCCCAAAGCATCTAATGCCTCTTCGCCCATTACATAGCCTACATTGTGCGCCTCTTGGGTAAGCTCGCGCAAGCCGTCGCTACCGGCTTTTATCAATGGATTCAGGTCGCGCGCGGAACGCCCGAAGATGGTCATTGCTATCGCGTCGCGCTCAGTTTCGTTGCTTATAGCCCCAAGCGCGTCTATTGCATCGCCAAAGACATCTTGTGCATCGCGCAGCGTGCCGTCCGCATTTTGCACGCTAATGCCCAGCTTGTCAAAGGCTTCCGCTTGCTCTTTGCTGCCGCGCCGTGCCGCATCCATGCTCCTTATCATTTTTGATTGGCTTGAAGTCAGCGTATCCAGCGATACGTCCACAAGCTCGGCGGCATACTGATATTCTTGTAGCGCTTCGGTCGATAGCCCCGTCACCACGGATTGCGTAAGTATTTCGTCCGCGTATGCTGCTGATTCTATAGTCAGGCTTATAAGCGCTTTTTCGGCTTCTACAACCGCCGCGGCCACTGCGGCAAAGCTCCCCGCAAGCACAAGTGTCTGCGCATCAAGGTTAAGCATCCCGTTAAGGGTGTTGGTCATTTCGCTTGGCAAGCTTATCCCAAATTTCTCGCCGATATCGTTAAGCGCGTCGCCAAGTCCCTGCGCTTTGTCTGCCGCGTCGTCCTCGCCCTCGCCAAAGTCGTCCAATGCCTTCGTATTTTCGTCAAGCGCGTGCTGTTGCTTTAGCAACGCAGTCTCTGTTTCTACTACGGCCTTGCGCATACGCTGCGTGCGGTCGTCGCTTTCGCCGTAAGCTTGTGACAGCTCTGCCAACCGCTTTTTTTGCAAGTCCAGTTTGTCGCTAAGAGATAAGACTATCTGGTCAAGATTTTCATTGGTCGCGGTCAGGGCTTCAAGGCTTTTTTCGTTGCCCTTGTATTGCTCTTGCAGCTTCTTGCTCTCTGCGCTCAGCGCGCTAAGTCCGCTGTTTATTTCCTTAAGTGCTTGCCTGTACTCTTTTTCGCCTTCCGCGACAAATCGTGTCCTAATATTCGGCATCGCTTATACTCCTAAGTATTCTGCAAGGCTTACGGGCTTTTCAGCCTCTTTTGCCTTGCCTATCTCTTTATATGCTGTCAAAATCCTCGCCACGCGGTATGGCGTTGCGGTTGCCCAGAAATCGCGTTCGGGCAGCCGTAACGCCATCACCCACACAGCAAGATACCACGCAAAATTCAGCGGTTTGCCGCTGTCTCCGTTTTTTTTTCTGTGTCCTCGCCGCCCGCGCTTTTCAACGCTTCGGTCACAAGGGGCAGTACAACGCCGCTTATATAGCCCAGTTCGCTCATGGGGATTTCGCGGCCTACCTCACGTACGGTCAGGTCGCCGTCCGTAGCGTCATTTATCATCGCCGTCAAAAATGTCAGCGTTGCCCGTATGGTGCGGCCCCTAAAAGCGCGGGATATGTCGCCGCCGTAGGCTTCTTGCACGTCTGCCAAAACGTTCATATTGCAGCACAGCTTTATTTTTTCTCCGCGCCACTCAAACGGTGCGGTTTTAAGCCTAATGTCGTCCATGCGGCCTCCTTACGCGCTCGCGCCAAAGCAAGCGTTTATCCACGCTATAGCCCCAGCAGCATCGTCAAGCACGGCCACCTCCATTATGTCTTGTGTGTCCGCGTCGCTCGGCAGAAATTGCCCCGTTGTCGTCGGGGTCTGAAATTGTATGTTTTCGCCTTTGGTCTGCAAGTTCATTGCGGGCTGGCCGAAAAGCACTTTATGCACAAAGCAAGCCGTTACCTTGTTCGAGCCGTCCCGCATATCGGGCGCATAAAAGCCAAGGCCGACATACTTGGGCGTATCCTTCGCCGTGGTCAAAAGGCTTTTGGTTGCCGTGGTGGATATGGTGCGGGATTTTTCGGTTACGCCAAACATCAGCTTCTGGGCATCGTCGGGTATGTACTTCACGCCCGCGGATATCGTGCCGCCCGTTACCTGTTTCATATATTCAGCAAGTTTGCCTTCTGCATATAGTCTGCCCTCGGCGGACGTAAGATTAAGCTGCACAGTCATAGCGTCGCCCATGCTTGTGGGGGTGTCATATGTCACCGTGCCGCTTGCGTTTTTGTACTCGGCCACTTTCAGGCCGCGCAAGTCAAAAGTAGGCATTTAATTTAGTCCTTTCTCCTTCAAAAAAAGGTTGGTTTTTTGATTCACAAGTTCTTCATATTCTTTTCGGGCTTGTTCTTCCGCTTCTGTCCAAAAGTGTGTGCCGGTGTAGTGTGATCGGCCATAATTCAGGACAAAGGCAATCTGGGCATTGGTAGTGCCCGTCTCCCGTTTCCCCGCCGCTACCACATCTACATACTTTCGCCCCTCTTTGTCTTTGGCTTTTTGGATTTTTATCGACCGCAGTAAGATGCCCGACCCTGGGCGGATGTGCCCATGGCGCAGTATACTTTGTTCTACTTTTTCTTTTGCAATTTCCCCGCCGGCCGCGAGTAAATCGTCCACAAAGTCCGCTATGCCGTCCTCGGTCGCATGCAAGGCGTTTTGTATGGCGTCTATGCCGTCCACATACATCTTAGCCATATATACCGCCTATATGTGTCGCCGTCATGGGGATATGATATAGCCCCGTATCCGGCTCGTAGTCCTCGGCGTTCACGGTGCAAGTCCATCCCGCCGCCTGCAAAAGTCGCTTGATTTCAAGCAGTTTCTCTGCATACGGCACGGTCTTAGTGTAGTAGTCTACCGCGTACAGCACAGACGTTTCAGCCTCGGTTCCTTCGGCGTACAGTGTTGTCGATTGGGTTATAAGCTGATAGGTCACGTACTCGGTTGCGTCGCCCATGTAGGGCGGGTGGCATACGGTGTATTTGTTTTGCAGTATTTCCGCAATCGTCATGCCGTCACCACCCTTTGTACTTTGATTTCCAAAAATTCGCAGCGGTCGTTGACGTTGTTGATGCTTATCACCTCATATGGTTCCGTGTCTCTCTCCCGCCATATGCGGCTTTTGACCGTCACCAACGGCGAATAGCGCATGGTTATCGTTGCGGGTTCGCGCAAATGCAGCTCGGCGGCTTGGTATATCTCCGCGCCGTGCGCGTTAACCCACTTGCACCACACAGGCCGCGTAAATGCGTTCACAAATTCTTCGCGGCTGAAGCCGTCCCTTATGGTATATACGGGGTTTTTTATGGTGATTTTTGTTCGCATCTCACCCGCGTTTGCGCGTGCCGCCATCAAAACCACCAGCCTTTGTATTGCCGCAGCATGGCCTGCGCCGCCGTGTCAACTTCGCTTGTATTCGCGGTTGTGACGGCCTCGCGGTTGGCGTACCAATGCCCAATCAGCAGCAGCATTGCCTGCCGTACCATAAACGGCACATACCCGCCCGCCGTGTATGTAATAGTAGCATTGGGTTCGTTGACCGTCACCGTTCCGCGCCGCAAGTCCGCCGTATACTCCACGGCCTTGCCATCTGCCGTCACGCTGTCAATGCTTTTTATCGGGCAACGCGGCAGTTCGGTTGTTCCTGCCGCGTCCGTCAATGCGGTTATTTTCTGCGGCGCAAACGCGCGGCCCGTATAGTTTTCGCAGTATTCCCGCGCCGCAGCGATAAGCGGCAAAATTATCAGCATATCCTCGCTGTTATCGTCGGGGTTAATGCGTAGATGCATCTTTGCCGCGTCGAGCGTTACAGCCTCGTTTATTATTGTTTGCGTCAAAATTTGTGCCGCCATATCTAACCTCCGTTCTTGCGCGGGGCAAAACGCCCCGCGTGTCTCTTATGCGCCCTTGATTTTAAGGCGGGCAAACGCTTCGCCTACTACGGGCGCGCCGTCGCCAAAGTACTCGACCAGATAGCCGATTGAGTTATTAGGCGCATATAGCTCGTTGAGCACCTGTATGTACAGGCCGTCGCCGTCGCAAATCATATAACCCGTCCTAAAGTCGCCGTATACCGCGGCGTACTTGCCCGCCGTATAAGTATTGGGCGCGTATTCGCTCATGTAGACGGGTGCTCCGAGCAGCCTGTCAGGCTGTCCCATCTGTACGGACGGCTGCCATATATACTGGCCGTCGCTGCCCTTGAGCTTGGCCAACGTCTTGCACAGGTCGCGGTGCATCACCCAGGACGCATTGCGCGTATACTGCCCCTTAACCGCGTACTTGGTTTCAATCATATCGTCTGCGGTTATTGCAGCCGCGGCGCTTGTAATGTCTCGGGCTTCGGGCACGCCGTTGGCACTTGCAACGAATACGCCGAGCGGGCCGTTAGTACCCGCGCCGTTCATGTAGGCATTCTCCTGCGCGGCTTCGACCTTATAGAGTATCCTGTCAAGCACCGTCTGGTCGGGCGAGGGCGCGTGCCGCATAAGGGTTCGGGATATCTTTATCAGCTTCGCAAGGCGCTGAGGCTTGAATTCTCTGCGGCCAAAGGAAATAGCCGCTTCTTCGGGCGCTGCCGCAATTTCGGTTGTCCATTCGATGTCGGACGCATCGGCGGTGAGCGTCGGGTAACCAAGGCTCTGCGCATTGCCGATGGGGCCGACAACATCACAGATCTGGCGCATGAACATGTCGTTTTTAAGTCCGGCTATCAACCTGTTCACAAATTCAACGGGGGCGGTCAGATAGCCCGCGTTGGCATTCGTGCCGAGGGTCTGCGTGGTGTTGCGATACGCGGCTATGTCGCCCTGATCGCCCCTCAAGGCGCGGCCAAACATTTCGCCCACTTTGTTCTTTGCATTATCCTGCGGCTTTTCGATGATTTCTCCGGCAGCCCGCTCGCGCTCAAGCTGCTTCTGTTCGCGGGTTATGCTCGCGTTAAGCTTGTCAAATTCTTTTTCAAGTCTGTCATACGTTGCCTTGTCGTCCGCGTTCATTTCCTCCGCGTCATTGCGGTTCATCACCTCGCGCAGCTGGGCAGTTATCTTAGCCCTTTCCTGCATCATCTCATAAATTTCTTTTGCCATTTCATACCTCCAAAATTTTTAATCTCATGGCCTTAAATCTTTCGCGCTGTTCCGCCAGCGCTGCGTTTGTTGTATCTGTTGTGGGCTGGATTTCTCCCCCATTATCAGGCTCATTTATATCGGGCGCGTGCTTATAGCGGGCAAAATACTTGTCCGCGTTTGCGCACGCCGCTATTTTTTTATTCTCAATCAGCTCATCCGCAAAGCCCGCTTCCTTCGCTTCCTTACCGCTCATCCACGTCTCCGCGCTCATCATGGCCGCTATTTCGTCCTTGCCCTTGCCCGTGCGGGCGACGTATATGTCCGCAATCTGCCCGTTAAGGCGCTCAAGCTCATCGGCGGTTTTCCGCAAATCCTCTGCGCCGCCGCCTGTGTATGTCCATGCGTTGTGTATCATCAGCGTGGCGTTTTCCGGCATTTTTATGACATCGCCCGCCATTGCTATGACGGATGCAGCGGAGGCCGCAAGGCCGTCTATGTGGACTGTCTTTTCCGCTTTATGCCGCCGCAAAATGTTGTAAATGCTGAATCCTGCAAAAATGTCGCCGCCGGGGCTGTTTATGTAGACATCAAGCGCGGATATATCCCCAAGCGCCGCAAGGTCTTTCTGGAATTGCGCGGGGGTAACTTCGTCACCAAACCATGACGTATCGCTTATTTCGCCATATAAAAAAAGCTCTCCGGCATTGCCGAGGGCTTTGAACTCCCAGAATTTATGCACCTTTTGTATCTCCTTTCACCTGTGCGCTCTTTGGCGCGTTTAGTTTTGCATTTTCCAGCGGCAGCATATTGCCGTTGATAAAGTATATCCGCCCCAGCCCGTCAGGCAGCGGGTTCATGTCCTCAAGCTCGCGTATATCGTCTGCGTTCATGATACCGTTCTGCCGCATCGAGTTATAATAGCTCGTCCGTGACGCAGTATCGCCGCGTAGGAGGCCGTTTGTGTTAAATTTGTAGTAATATTCACGCTGCTCTGCCGTTGTCAGCAAGTCGCGGTAAAGCGCTTGCTCTATGCGCACGGATAACGGGTTTATGCAGTCACGCACAAATTCCGCGCTCTGCTGCTCTATATTGCTAAATGTGGCCTTTTCCAAGTCCATGCACATATGTGGCGGCACGCCAAATATCCTGCATATTTCAGTTACGGCCCACTTGCGGCTGTCAAGCAGCTGCGTCTTTTGCATATCCCTATCCCACGGCTGTGCCGTGGAGCCGTTCTCCAAAAACATCCACTTCCCCGCGTTCTCCACGCCCGCGTAGTTGGCCTTAAAGTCCTCCTTAAAGCGTTCGTATGCGCTATCGGATAATTCGCCGGGATATGTTATGTATCCGCCCGGTGATGTGCCGCTGAATCCTCGCTGTGCATACTTTGTCATGCTGTCGTTCAGGCCAAGCACCCCCGCTGCTATGTCCATCGGATCTTCCGGCGTTCGGCTTGCAAACCTAAACCCCGGTATAAACACAAAATCGCCGTCCCGCAGCGTTTCGGTTATGCCGTCCGCCGTGGCGTATATATACTGCTCCCCGTTGCGGCTGTTGGTATAGACTTGCGAACAGTTTGCCGTGGGCAGATTCTTAAGCGCCGTTATTACTCCGCTGCGGTTGCGCACTATGCGCAGATATCCGCCGCGTGTCAGCAGTATGTTTGCCACAAGCATCTGCATCATTTCATACGCCGTCGTGGTCGGGTTTGGCAGTATATTTGTAATCTTGTATAACGGATGATCTTTGGCCTTCTGCTTGCCGTCGTTACGGTCGCGATACATATGTAGCGGCAGCGCCGCCATTGTCTTACTTATCAGGTCAACGCACCGGAAAACCGCCGCAACCTGTAATGCCGTATCTGCGCTTATGGAGCACCCGTTGCCCACAAGGTAATCCTGCCATGCCGTATCGCTGGATACAGGCGGCAGTTTTTCTACACCTGCCGCGCGTATCTCAATTATTTTGCCGAATAGCTTGATTTTTTTCATTCTCACCTCATATTACGCGCAAGCCGCGCTGTTCGTATACGCTTCGTTTGGGTTCCAGTTTGACCGCCGCCGCCATTGCGTCTATAAGTGCGCACATGGGGTCAATTCGCTCGATGCTCTTGTTTTTCATCGGCTTGATGTTCTCGTTGCCGTCCTGCGCTACCACAACGTTGCCAAATGTCCACCGCCCGCACGGGTTATGCTCGTGCGTTATCTCGCCGTCCAGCATCAGGCGCTCCAGCTCCTTCATGGCGGG
>ULUH01063224.1_pt1 | contig 34014 bp, 24 predicted proteins | sample 1958241 | NCBI WGS metagenome assembly ULUH01 (sample SAMEA4835753, study PRJEB28245) | human gut metagenome | biome: gut microbiome; material: fecal sample | place: Denmark | collected 2008 | reverse complement strand
AGACCTACAAGTTGAAGTATGGCCACCGCAGCCATAATCAGCCGGTGCGTCAAGTGGGCACCAACCGTTGCTTCATCACGTCACAGAACCATGGCTTTGCTGTAGACAACGAAACTCTTGGCGGAGATTGGGAACCGTTGTTTGTGAATATGAATGATGGGACCAACGAGGGTATCCGCCACAAATCCAAACCGTTCTTTTCCGCTCAGTTCCACCCGGAAGCGTGCAGCGGTCCGCTTGATACGGAATTCATATTTGACGATTTTATAAAACTGTTGTAATGACCAAAATTTCTCAACAAATGGCAGATTCAAAGAAAGAAAATATAAAAAAAGTTTTATTGCTCGGTTCCGGAGCCTTGAAGATTGGAGAGGCTGGTGAGTTTGACTATTCCGGTTCTCAGGCGCTGAAAGCGTTGAAAGAAGAGGGTATTGAAACCGTGTTGATAAACCCGAATATTGCAACAGTACAGACCTCGGAGGGATTCGCCGATAAGATATATTTCCTTCCGGTGACGGCATTCTTTGTCGAAAAGGTTATCGCAAAGGAGCGCCCGCAGGGAATATTGTTGGCGTTCGGCGGACAGACCGCGCTCAACTGTGGCGTGGACTTGTATCAGAGCGGTGTGCTTGAAAAATATGGAGTGGAGGTGCTCGGAACGCCGGTGCAGGCGATTATGGACACCGAAGACCGTGAGCTCTTTGTCAAGAAACTTGACGAAATCGATGTCAAGACAATTAAGAGCGAGGCTGTGTCGACAACCGACGACGCCATTGCGGCGGCGGAAACTTTGGGCTATCCGGTGATTGTGCGTGCCGCTTATGCGCTTGGCGGTCTCGGCAGTGGATTCTGCGACAACCGTGAGCAGTTGGTTTCGCTGGTGGAGAAGGCTTTGTCGTTCTCTCCGCAGGTGCTTGTCGAGAAGTCATTAAAAGGCTGGAAAGAGGTCGAGTATGAAGTTGTCCGTGATAAATTTGACAACTGTATCACAGTCTGCAACATGGAGAATTTCGACCCTCTTGGAATCCACACAGGAGAAAGCATCGTTGTCGCGCCTTCTCAGACGCTGTCGAACGATGATTATCACTTGCTCCGCAAGCTGGCGATAAAGATTATCCGCCACATAGGAATTGTAGGAGAGTGCAACGTGCAGTATGCCTATGACCCGATGTCGATGGACTATCGTGTCATCGAGGTCAATGCCCGTTTGAGCCGTAGCTCGGCGCTGGCGTCAAAGGCAACAGGATATCCGTTGGCGTTTATTGCGGCAAAATTGGGCTTGGGATACGGTCTCTTTGATTTGAAAAACACCGTTACCAAAGTGACTTCCGCTTTCTTTGAGCCGGCTCTTGACTATGTGGTCTGCAAGATTCCGCGTTGGGACTTGGGTAAATTCCATGGAGTGAAGAAAGAGATTGGCTCGTCGATGAAGTCGGTTGGTGAGGTGATGGCAATAGGCAGAACTTTTGAGGAGTCTATTCAGAAGGGTCTGCGTATGATTGGCCAGGGCATGCACGGCTTTATCGAGAACAAGGAAATAAAAGTGTCAGACATCGACAGCGCTTTGAAAGAACCGACCGACAAGCGAATTTTTGTGATTGAATCGGCTTTCAGAAAAGGATATACTGTAGATAAAATCCACGAACTTACAAAGATTGACAAGTGGTTCTTGAACAAGTTGAAAAACTTGCTCGACACCGCTGTCGAGCTTGAAACATACTCTGATTTGGATTCTGTTTCTCCGGCGTTGCTCCGACAGGCAAAGGAGCAGGGATTCTCCGATTTCCAGATTGCGAGGGCTGTGCTTAAAGACGGAATGACAGAGTCGGAAGCGGCAAACAGAAAGGTGCGTGCATTGCGTAAGGCATATGGCATTCTTCCTGTTGTAAAGCAGATTGACACGCTTGGCGCGGAATATCCGGCTAAAACCAACTACCTGTATCTTACCTACAATGGTTCCGCTCACGACATTGACTATGAAAACGACGGAAAGTCGGTTGTGGTGCTTGGCAGTGGCGCTTATCGAATCGGAAGCTCCGTGGAGTTTGACTGGTGTAGTGTAAACGCCCTTATGACCGTGTCAAAGGAAGGCTGGCGCTCAGTGATGATAAACTATAACCCGGAAACGGTGTCGACAGACTACGATATGTGCGACCGTCTTTACTTTGACGAGCTGACCTACGAGAGGGTTATGGATATTATTGATCTTGAAACTCCTCATGGCGTGATTCTGTCGACAGGAGGTCAGATTCCTAACAACCTTGCCACCCGCCTGGATGAAGACGGGGTCAACATCCTTGGCACATCGGCAAAGAGCATCGACAATGCGGAAGACCGTCATAAGTTCTCGCAGATGCTCGATGAGCTGCACATTGACCAGCCGCGTTGGCGCGAGTTGACGTCGATGAGCGACATCAATGAGTTTGTCGACGAGGTAGGCTATCCTGTCTTGGTGCGTCCGTCGTATGTGCTTTCAGGTGCGGCGATGAATGTATGCTCTAACGATGAGGAGCTGGAGCGTTTCTTGAAGCTCGCAGCCAATGTGTCTAAACAGCATCCTGTTGTCGTTACTGAATTTATTGAGCATGCGAAAGAGATTGAGATGGACGCTGTCGCTCAGAATGGCGAGATAAAGGTGTATGCAATTTCAGAGCACATCGAGTTTGCCGGAGTGCATTCCGGTGATGCTACAATTCAGTTCCCGCCGCAAAAATTGTATGTTGAGACAGTGCGCCGCATCAAGAAGATTTCAAGCCAGATAGCAAAGGCTCTTAACATCTCGGGTCCGTTCAATATTCAGTATCTTGCAAAGAACAACGACATAAAGGTGATTGAGTGCAACTTGCGCGCATCCCGTAGTTTCCCGTTTGTATCAAAGGTGCTTAAGCTCAACTTCATTGATTTAGCGACAAAGGTGATGCTTGGAATTCCAGTGGAGAAGCCTAACAAGAATGCGTTTGATTTGGACTATGTTGGCATAAAGGCTTCGCAGTTCTCATTCTCACGTTTGCAGGGAGCCGATCCGGTGCTTGGTGTCGATATGTCGTCAACGGGTGAGGTAGGCTGCCTTGGCGACGACACATCGGAGGCGATTTTGAAATCAATGCTTTCTGTCGGATATAAATTCCCGAAAAAGAACGTGCTCCTCAGCACGGGTTCTGCAAAACAGAAGGCCGATATGCTCGACGCGGCTTCAATCCTGCATGAGAAAGGCTATAAGCTTTATGCCACAGGCGGTACATATAAATATTTGACAGACAATAATATCCCGGCTATCCGGGTGTATTGGCCAAGTGAAGAAGGTCAGCAGCCACAGGCCCTGGATATGCTTCACAATAAGGAGATTGACCTTGTTGTGAACATTCCAAAGAACTTGAGCAGCAAGGAGCTGAGCAATGGATATAAGATTCGCCGTGCGGCAATCGACTTGAATGTGCCGTTGCTCACCAATGCGCGTCTGGCATCGGCGTTTATCGATGCAATTGGCAAATATGGAATGGACGACATTGAGATAAAATCGTGGGATGAATACTAAAAAATAAAAACAATGAGAAAGAAAGCAATATTTTTGATGATGGCGTTGGCTCTTGCATCAACGCCGGCGATGTTGGCTCAGGAAGCTGCCGACACTACATTCGTTTTTAAAGATATAAAGGTGAATCCGACCACATCGGTCAAAGACCAGAACAAATCGGGTACATGCTGGAGTTTTTCGGGCGTCTCGTTTTTGGAGGACGAACTCCTTAAAAATGGCAAGGGCGAATTTGACTTGTCGGAAATGTATATAGCCCGTCAATGCTATATCGACAAGGCAATACACTATGTGCGGTATTGCGGCGCCACAAATTTTGGACAGGGCGGCAGCATCCTTGATGTGCCGTATGTTTACGATGCGTATGGAATGGTTCCGGAAGAGGTATACGCTGGCCTGAATTATGGCGAGGAAAAGCACAACCACGGAGAACTTGCAGCTGTGCTTGAGGCGTATCTGAAGGAAATTGTGAAAAATCCAAATGCGAAATTGTCGGAAGCGTGGCTCAACGGATATATCGGAATTTTGGACGCTTACCTTGGAAAAGCGCCTGAGAAATTTATGTACAAGGGCAAGGAGTACACTCCACGCTCATTCGCCGATATGCTCGGTTTGAAAATGGATGACTTTATTCCTGTGACATCGTTCACACATCATCCTTTCTATAAGCCGTTTGTGCTTGAAGTGCCCGACAATTGGTCGAATGGTCTGTATTACAATGTGAAACTTGACGAGTTGAAGAAAATCGTTGACGATGCCATTGAAAAAGGCTATACTGTGCTTTGGGCGGCTGATGTCAGTGAAAAGGGTTTCAAATGGTACGACGGTGTGGCTTTGATGCCGAAGGTTGACCGCAACAAAGAGCGCACGGGAACCGAATTGGCAAAGTGGGTCAAACTGAAATCGTCGGAAAAGGAAGAAGAACTTTATGACTTCAAGGGCCCGGTTGAGGAAATTGAGGTGACTCAGGAGTCGCGTCAGAAAGGATTCGACAATTATGAGACAACTGATGACCATGGTATGGTGATCATTGGAAAGGCTGAGGATCAGAAAGGAAACAAATATTATAAGGTAAAAAACTCGTGGGACACAGACCAAGTTTACCAAGGCTATTTCTATGTTTCTGAGGCATATTTCTTGTCGAAGACAATGAGCATATTGGTCAACAAAAAGGCTGTGCCGTCTGACCTTTTGAAGAAAATGGGTTTGTAAGCCATTGAGATTCTATGATTTCTATACAGAATTTAAGCGTAGAATTTAATAGTACAGCCCTTTTCAGCGGCGTGAATTTTGTCATAAACAAGCGTGACAAAATAGCCCTGGTCGGGAAGAATGGAGCCGGCAAGTCAACGATGTTGAAGATAATAGCCGGACTCCAGGAACCGACAGGCGGTGTCGTCGCCGCGCAAAAAGACATTACAATCGGCTATCTCCCGCAGCAAATGATTCTGACTGACGAACGTTCTGTTGTGGAGGAGGTGCGCACTGTGTTTGGAAAATTGGACGAGATGAAGGCTTCTCTTGCCCGTATGAACACAGAGCTTGCCGAACGGACGGATTATGAGTCGGAATCGTATGCCGAACTGATTGACCGCATCTCTAATCTGAGCGACTTGGTTCAGATGGAGGAGAGCGAGAACGGGGAGGCGGAACTTGAGAAGACGTTGCTTGGCCTGGGATTTGTCCGCTCTGATTTTGACAGAAACACATCGGAATTCAGTGGCGGATGGCGCATGCGTATAGAATTGGCAAAACTGTTGCTGATGCGTCCGGATGTGTTGTTGCTCGATGAGCCGACCAACCACCTCGACATTGAGTCTATTCAATGGCTTGAAACGTTCTTGAAGCAGAAGGCTAACGTTGTGGTTCTCGTGTCGCACGACCGTGCATTCATTGACAATGTGACAAACCGCACGTTGGAGATTTCGTGTGGCAAGGTCTACGACTATCAGGTTAATTATTCGAAGTATGTCGTTCTGCATCAAGAGCGTATAGAGCAGCAGATGCGGGCGTATGAGAATCAGCAAAAGCAAATACAGCAGACTGAAAGATTCATTGAGCGCTTTCGCTACAAGGCTACTAAGTCGGTGCAGGTGCAGAGCCGCATAAAGCAGTTGGAGAAAATAGAGGAAATAGAGGTTGACGAGGTCGACAATTCGCGATTGAATCTGAAATTTCCTCCTGCTCCACGGTCGGGCGACTATCCTGTAATCTGCGAAGGTGTTGCCAAAAAATATGGCGACTACACGGTGTTTTCCAATGTCGACCTTACAATCAAACGCGGCGAGAAAGTCGCTTTTGTGGGCAAGAACGGTGAGGGAAAGTCAACGCTTGTGAAGTGCATAATGAATGAAATTCCGTATGATGGGAATCTGAAAATCGGGCATAATGTAAAAATCGGCTATTTCGCTCAAAATCAAGCGTCTTTGCTTGATGGCGAAATAACGGTGTTTGACACGATTGATCAAGTGGCGGTTGGCGACATCCGCACGAAAATAAGGGATATCCTCGGTGCGTTTATGTTTGGAGGCGAGGCGTCTGACAAGAAGGTGAAAGTGCTTTCGGGTGGAGAAAAAACTCGATTGGCAATGATTCGTCTGTTGCTTGAGCCTGTCAACCTCCTTATCCTTGACGAGCCTACCAACCATCTGGATATGAAGACAAAGGATGTGTTGAAACAGGCAATAGCCGATTTTGACGGAACAGTGATTGTCGTGTCGCACGACCGTGATTTCCTCGACGGATTGGTTGAGAAGGTTTATGAGTTTGGCGGAGGCAAGGTGCGCGAGCATTTGGGTGGAATTTACGACTTCCTGCAGCACAAGCAGATGGAATCGTTGCGCGAGTTGGAGAAGTCGGTGCCCTCCAAAACCGACAATGACCAAATTCAGGAGCCGGCAGTTTCTTCCGGAAAGCAGTCGTATGCGGAAAAGAAGGAGTTTGAGAAACAGATAAGAAAAGCGGAGCGGCTCGTGAAGGATGCGGAAGCGAAAGTTTCGCAACTCGAGGCGGAACTGAAAGTTGTTGAGGACAAACTGGCTGCCGGTGCAACTGACAATGATCTCTTTGAACGGCATGGCGAAGTCAGCAAGAGTTTGGATGCGGCTATGTCGGAATGGGAAGATGCTACAATGGAATTGGAAAATTTGAAAAACAATTAAATAAAAGGACATTATGAAACTAAAGTACAGTTTTATGTTGTTGGCTTTGGCTGGCGTGATGAGCGCCAATGCCGGTGAGCCGAAGACTGGTGTGTCGAGAGAGAATCTGGATGAGTCTGTTTCTCCTTGCACCGATTTTTATCAATATGCATGTGGCGGATGGCAAAAATTGAATCCGCTGAAGCCTGAGTACTCGCGCTATGGCTCTTTTGACATGCTTGGCGAGAACAATAAGAAGCAGTTGCATGATTTGGTTGAGGGTCTGTGCGGCACCGCTCACACGTATGGCTCTGTAGAGCAGAAAATCGGCGATTTGTATTCTATGGGTATGGACAGCGTGCGCTTGAACAAAGAAGGCGCAAAACCAATAAAGGCTGACATCAAGCGCATTGAAAAGGCAAAACGCGAAGATATTACAGGCATTCTCGGATGGATGCACAGCTTCTCATCGGCATTCTTCGGAGTGGGCGTTATGAGCGATCTGAAAAATTCTGACATCAACATCCTTTATTGGGGTCAAGGCGGCCTTGGCTTGGGCGACCGCGACTATTATATGAATGATGATGCCCAGACATTGAAAATCCGTGAGGCATACAAGCAATTTATCGTGAAGCTTCTGATGCTGTCGGGTTATAAAAAGGCCGACGCTGAACGTATGCGCGACAACGTTATGGGAATAGAGATGGAACTTGCAAAGGTGGCAATGACCCGTACGGAGCAGCGAGACTACATGGCGCAATACAACATCCGTACTCTCGCAGAAGTTGAAAAACTTTGCCCCAACATTGATTGGAAGCAGTATCTGACGGCTCAATATCTTCCTATTGTCGACAGTATGTGCGTAATGCAGTTGAAGTCGTTGGAGAAGGTGAACGAATTGATTGCAAACAAAAGTATGCGTGAAATCAAGGACTATCTGATTTTCCATTTGGTTAACTCTGCGTCGGATTATCTTGGCGACAATTTCCGCAAGGTGAACTTTGAGATGAGCAGCACAATTTCAGGTGCGGAGCAGGACAGACCACGTTGGAAACGTGCATTGTCAGTTCCTGACGGAATGCTTGGCGAGGCATTGGGACAGATTTATGTGAAGAAATATTTCCCGGAGGAGTCTAAGCAAAGAATGCTTGAGCTTGTCGGAAATCTGAAAACGTCGCTTGGCGAGCACATCCAGAACTTGGCTTGGATGAGCGATGCCACCAAGTCGAAAGCAATGGAGAAATTGTCGGCATTTACGGTAAAAGTAGGTTATCCTGACACTTGGAAGGATTATTCAGGAATCATCATCGATCCGAAAAAATCATATTGGGAAAATGTGAAGTCGGCAAGCATCTTCCATGTGAAGGACTCTAATGAGAAATGTGGCAAGCCGGTCGACAAGGCAGAGTGGGGTATGACTCCGCAGACAGTAAATGCATATTACAATCCGTCGACCAATGAAATCTGCTTCCCTGCAGGTATCCTTCAAGCTCCGTTCTTCTCTCCTGACGCTCTCGACTGCGACAATTATGGTGCAATCGGTGTTGTAATCGGACATGAGATGACTCATGGATTTGACGACAACGGACGTCAGTTTGACAAAGATGGAAATATGGAAGACTGGTGGACTAAGGACGATGCAGAAATGTTTGACTCTCTTGCAAACAAATTGAAGGCTCAATTTGACAAGATTGTGGTCATCGATTCTCTCCATGCCAACGGCAAGTTGACTCTTGGCGAGAACATCGCCGACCAGGGCGGTTTGCGAGTTGCCTACACTGCATACCTTAAGACAAAAGAAGCGAAGGAAAACAAAGTTGTTGACGGTTTCACGCCAGCACAGCGTTTCTTCTTGTCGTATGCCAATGTGTGGGCAGACAATATCCGTCCAGAGGAAATCCGTCGTCGCACGACTACCGACCCTCATTCGCTTGGTCGTTGGAGAGTGAATGCAACCTTGAAGAATATCGATGCTTTCTATGAGGCATTCGGCATCAAGGAAGGCGATCCGATGTATATAGCGCCGGCAGACCGTGTGGTAATCTGGTAATCGACAAGAAAAAGACAAAAAAGCGTTGGATTCATTGAATTCAGCGCTTTTTTTGTATCTTTACGCAATGAAGACGTTGGATGTGTTTCAATTTAAGCAATTCTCTGTGCGGCATGCAAAGAGTGGAATGAAAGTCGGGACAGACGCTGTCCTGCTTGGGGCATGGGCTGATTTTGTGGCAAGAAACCGAATATTGGACGTCGGAGCAGGAACAGGAATTTTGGCTCTTATGGCGGCTCAGCGCAATGCCGACGCTATGGTGGATGCTGTGGAGATAGACGCCGTCGCAGCGCAGGAGGCTTTGCAGAATGCTGAAAACAGCGCATGGGGTGGACGGATAAAAATATTCGAATGCGACTTCCTGCGCTTTGAAAGTGGCTCAAAGTATGATTATATAGTGTCCAATCCACCATTCTTCGATTCGGGTGAAAGAGCGCCCGATGCACGCAGAGCTATGGCGAGACATACAGACACGTTGCCTTTCTCTGAGTTCTTTGGCAGATGCAAATCGTTGCTGTCAGACGACGGACTTGTTGGCTTGATTGCTCCGGCAGAGGTAAGGCAGACAATAGAGTTCTGGGCAGGAGAGGCAAATTTGTGGCTTCGGCGCCGCACTGCAGTGAGAACAACTCTGAAGAAACCCATAAGGCGTTACTTGTGGGAGTTCTCAAATTTGCCGGCGGCATTGGAGGAGTCGGAAATCGTGCTTCAGGAAGGACCGGAGCGAAGCAGGGAATTCAAAATGCTTACGGAAGCTTTTTATATCCACTGACTTAATAAGTTGTAAAAATATATAAATGCGTCAATTCTGATTAAACTAAATGAAAGTTTATTTGTCATTAGAATAAAAGTGAAAGACTATGAAACGGAATTATCTTTTAATTTTGGCAAGTGTCTTGACTCCGTTGTTGGTGTCAGGACAGAGCTATTATGACGATGATATTTACTACAATCCATCTAAAGTAAAGAAGACGGAGAAGCGTGAAGTCAAAAAGCAGGTAACTGAGGGAACTGCGGATTTTGAAGAACCGACATACCAGGTGTATACAAGCAATCCTCGCGATGTCGATGAATACAACCGCCGTGGCGCATACAAAGTTTCTGCCGACACAATTTCTGCCGACACAGTGGTGGCAAATCCTGATGTTTTCCAATACACAGAGCGTATGGAGCGTTTCGACAATCCTACAATCGTGGTTTCGTCTGACGACAGCAGATTGAAGGAACTCTACTATGCTGACAATGTGAATATATATGTAGGGACACCATCGGTTACATGGTCGATTGGCGGATTCTATGATCCGTGGTATAGCCCGTGCTACAGGTCGTCATGGTACTACAATTCGTGGGATTGGTCATTTGGATGGGGATGTTATCGCCCGTATTACGGATGGTATGACCCATTCTGGGGACCGTCGTATCCATATTACGGTTGGGTATATGGATGGAGTTATCCGCACTATTATCCATACTATCCATATTATCCGGGCGGACATCATTACTATTCTGATGGCGGACGCAGACCGTTCAGTGCATCTCACAGCCCGAGCGGACGCAGACCGGAATTGAGCAGACACGGAAATTATAGCGGGTCCGACAGTTACAGATCAACAGGCCGCCGTCCGTCGTCTTCTTATTACACTCCGTCGACAAGACCTTCGGACACCGCCCGCCCGTCGACAACCTACAGTGGATATCGAGGTGGCTCGACAACATATACGTCGCCAAGCACTAATCCGGGACGCCGTCCGTCGGTGAGCACAGAGCGTACCACTCCGTCGTATTCATCTCCGAGCCGTTCCACAGACCGTACGCCTTCATACAGGCAGCCGTCGACATCTTCGCCAAGCCGTGGCAGTTCTTTCGGCGGTTTTAGAGGCGGTTCGTCAAGTGGGGGCAGAGGCTCTTTCAGCGGTGGCGGTCGTGGTGGCAGACGATAACAATGTTTGAAAACAAAATCTAAAGAAAATGGCTAAATTAAGAAATTTATTTCCTTTGTTGTGTGCCCTCTACGCTGCATCGGCAGGAGCTCAGGGTGCATTGGATTTATATACAATATCGCAGACAGACTTGAAGGGTAGTGCCCGGTTTATGTCTATGGCAGGCGCGTTTGGTGCGTTAGGCGCTGACTTGTCAACGCTCAATCAGAATCCTGGCGGCATCGGTGTCTACCGCAGTTCCGAGGTGGGAATGACAATGGGCGGTGTCAAGAAAAATGTCACTATGAATGGGTTTAAAACATCGAACTCTAATTTTAATTTTGACAACATTGCCTATGTCGGGACATTTAAGACGGGAAACGAAACAACGCCGACATTCTCTTGGGGTGTATCGTATACCAAAGCCTTGGATTTCAAACGTCATTACAATGGCGTGATTCACGGAATGCGTAATTCAATGACAAATTATGTGGCGGAAAATTCAAAAGGTTGGACCACATCGGACCTTGGCGCCGTTAAAGGCGGATATGATCCGTATATGGACTCCAACGCTCCGTGGATAAGCATTTTGACATACAATTCATATTTAATCAATCCGATGTCGGCAAGCAACGATTCTTATAGCGGATTGTATAAGAATGGCACCACGGGATATGCGGAGATGGAAGTTCAGGAGTCTGGACATATGAACGAGTATAACGTAAGTTTTGGCGGAAATGTGATGGACATGGTGTATTGGGGTGCTTCTGTGGGTATCTCGGATTTGGAATACAGCATGTATTCATATTATGGAGAGAGCTTGGAAAAAGCTCGTGTGCCTTATATTTATGGCGACAATACTTACCTTGCGGAAGGAAATGCCGCATGGGGTATGGAAAACTATCTGAATATGACGGGCACAGGCGTGAACTTTAAAATGGGCTTGATTGTCAAGCCTATAAATGAACTCAGGCTGGGTGTGGCTTTCCATACGCCTACATTCTACAATGTTAATTCTTCTTATTATGCAAGCACGTCGTATGCATTTGATGCGAATGTTGCCGGTAGCGGAGTATCAAACATAAAAGGTACGGCAGAAACGAATGCCGGATATGACGGCAAGACGGAATTTGACGCAAGGACTCCATGGAAGGTGATGGGAAGCGTTGCCGGAGTGATTGGCGGACGTGGCATCATCAGTCTTGACTATGAAAGGGTTATGTATGGTGGTATGCGCACGTTTTATAATGGGCGGGAGGATCGTGTCGTGGCCGACAATGTAAGGGCAACCTTTAAGGCAAGCAATGAAATCCGCATCGGTGGAGAGTTTAAGGTGACGCCAAGTTTCAGCGTGCGTGCCGGATATTCGTATAAGACATCACCGGTTGAAGAGAATCTTGCACAGGATCCTACTGCGGGAACTTCGATGTCGTATACCCTGGACAATAAAACTCAACGCTATACGGCAGGTGCTGGATACCGGTATAAAGCATTCTATGCTGATTTGGCATATGTGAGAACGAGCCGTCAAAGTGATTATTATGGATTTTTCAATGCTGAGGCTCCGTCGTCAACACTGAAGGATGCCAACAATGAGGTGGCTGTTTCTGTAGGATTCAAGTTCTAGTAGAATATAGGAGAATAAAAAATCGGTTGGAGACGCGTCTCCAACCGATTTTTTATTGCCAAACAGTTCGTGTGGCTTAGAACCATTTCAAGTAAGCGAAGCTCTGACGGTGTGCGAGCTCTGCATTCTTAGGATAGATGCGGAATCCATAGTGGAACACGCCTGGAACTGCAATTTCGTGCTTAAGTTCGTAAGAAACGATGTCGCCTTCGCGCTTAACCTCTTTGAAATCGTAGCGGTTGAGGAATTTCTGCTGACCTTCTTCAACGGAATAAACCACCATTTCAACACCAATGCTGTCTGCAAGACCGTTGGTGTCAATCTTTGCGTCAACTTTGATCTTGTCGCCGAAAGAGTTTGCTGAAGGATCGAGCGGAGTGGCTTCAAGCACCTTGATGCCGTCCCAACGGGAAACCACATTGTCTTTCCATTCAACCAATGCTTTGGCTTTCGCAAAATTGTTTTTCTTGAGATCCTTGCCGTATTTTCCTTCTTTCAGATAGAAGCGTTCGATGTAGTCATCAATCATACGCTTCATGGTGAAGTTAGGAGCGATGTGGGCAATGGAGTTCTTGATGTATTGAATCCATTCTGGAGAATATCCCTTTGAGTTCTTTGCAAAATAAAGAGGAATAATCTCGTTTTCAAGCATAGAGTAGATGGTTGCGGCATCGAGCTTGTCCTGCTGACCTTGGTCGGTGAATGTGCGCTTGTCAGTCAACGCCCAACCAGCATCTTTGCGGTAGCCTTCATACCACCATCCATCAAGTACGGAGAAGTTGAGCACGCCGTTCATCTCCGCTTTCTCGCCAGAAGTACCAGAGGCTTCCAATGGACGAGTCGGGGTGTTCAGCCAGATGTCGACACCTGAAATCAGACGTTTTGCCAATGTCATGTTGTAGTTCTCCAAGAAAATAATCTTGCCAAGGAATTGCGGCATTCTTGAAATCTCTACGATTCGTTTGATGAGTCCTTGTCCTGCACCGTCGGCTGGGTGAGCCTTTCCGGCGAATACGAATTGCACAGGGAACTTCTCGTTGTTAACGATTTTAGCCAAACGGTCAAGGTCGGTAAACAACAGGTGCGCACGTTTGTAAGTCGCAAAGCGGCGTGCGAAACCGATAATCAATGCGTTTGGATTGATTTTGTCCATGATGGAGACGATGCGTGAAGGGTCTCCCTGGTTCTTAAGCCATGTCTCTTTGAACTCGCGCTTAACGTAGTCGATAAACTTGTTTTTCAACGCAATGCGGATGTTCCAGATATCTTCTTCTTTGGCTTTCAGGATAGGAGCCCAAGTCATTTCGTCCGACTGAGTTTCCCAATAGTGCTCGCCGAAAGTCTTCTTGTAGAAATCTTTCCATTCAGAAGCAGCCCATGTTGGCATGTGCACACCGTTTGTCACATATGAAACGTGTGACTCTTCAGGAGCGTATCCTTTCCATACACCTTGGAACATGCGTTTTGACACTTCGCCGTGCAACCAGCTTACACCGTTGGATTCCTGGCAAGTGTTGAGTGCGAATACACTCATTGAGAACCGTTCGTTTGTGTCAGGGTTCTCACGGCCCATATTCATAAGGTCTGACCACGAAATGCCAAGTTTTGCAGGATATTCACCGAGGTATTTTCCGAAGAGGCTCTCTTCGAAATAGTCGTGTCCGGCAGGCACTGGAGTGTGTACGGTGTAGAGACCTGTGGCTTTAACCAATTCAAGTGCTACATCGAAGCTCAAATGGTCGTTCTGTACGTATTCAACAAGACGCTGGAGGTTGAGCAGGGCTGCGTGTCCCTCGTTGCAGTGATACAACTCTGTGTTGATGCCCAAAGCACGGAGCATCATGACGCCGCCGATACCGAGCAGGTATTCCTGTTTGATGCGGTTTTCCCAATCGCCACCATAAAGTTTGTGTGTGATTGGACGGTCGAACTCTGAGTTCTGGTTGTTGTCTGTGTCCAACAAGTAGAGTTTCACTCTACCCACATTCACTCTCCAAATGTTGCAGTAGATGTTGCGGCCTGGGTAAGGAACGGCAAGAACCATCGGAGTTCCGTCGCTGTTGAGCACTTGCTCCACAGGAATTTGGTTGAAGTTCTGCGCTGGATATTCAGCAATCTGCTGTCCGTCCATTGAAAGAGACTGGTCGAAGTATCCATAGCGATACATGAATCCGACAGCAGTCAAGTTTACACAAGAGTCGGAAGCTTCCTTGATGTAGTCGCCGGCGAGGACACCAAGACCTCCAGAGTAGATTTTCAAAGCGCTGCAAAGACCATACTCCATACTGAAATAGGAGATTGAAGGCACATCCTTGCGGTATGGCTTCTTCATGTAGTCTTTGAATGCCTTGTGCACTTCATTGAGACGTGCGAGGAAGGCTTCGTCTTTAGCCAATTCCTGACAACGCTCCAGACTTAGTTTTTGCAATAACAAGACGGGGTTCTCATCCGTCTGCAACCATAGGTTAGGGTCAATGTCTTGAAAGAGATTTCGCGCCTCGCTGTTCCACGACCACCATACGTTGTGTGCCAATTCGTCAAGGCTCTTGAGCTTGGCTGGTAATTCTGCATGGATTGTGATGTCGCGCCATACAGGGGCATTTGTGTTGCTTACTTTCAATTTCATAGTTAAAATATTAAAATTAGAGGCACTATGCCAAATTGTGTTTATTGTTTTCTAAAGCCATTGTATAGGCTGTGTCATAATATCTTATAAAGTCAGCCCAAGCTGTACCCTTTGAGGAGCTGATGGCTGCTTTTCTGATTTTCTTTGTCAAAGAGACATCGGCGGTCAGCAGATATTTGAGTTTCTCGGCAATGTCGTTGACTGCCATTTCGTAGTTCGAGTCTGACCGGTGGGTAACCTCGACGCCGCACTTGCTGAAGCCTCCTCCGAATGTGGACAGAATCCATTGCCCGAAGCCTGCAAGGTCGGTAGTGATTGTGGGTATTCCGAACGCCATGCTTTCGTGGGGAGTGTATCCCCAGGGCTCGTAGTAGGATGCAAAAACGGCGGCGTCAAAGCCAATGAGCAAATCGTAATATTGCATATTGAAAATCCCGTCAGAACCATTGAGGTAGCAGGGCACGTAGATTGTGTCTACTTTGCTGTCCGCCGAATTGTGCATTCCCAGATATTCCAATTTGTTGTATATTGCATCTGAGGAATAGTCATGAAGGCGGTGTGTTATGATGCAGTCTTCCAAAGCGCCTTGCGTCTCGCCTTTTTCCAAACGGCTTTTTAAATCTTCGCGCGCGCCGTTTTCCCATGCGGGGACCAGTATGAAGGCGATTGTCTGCCGATTCATGTCGTGGCCGTTGCGGAGAGCGTTTGTCGCATCGATAAACATGTCGAGACCTTTGTTGCGGAATTCATTGCGTCCGGCGGTGGCATATAGGAATGTGTCGTCGTCATAATGCTTTCCGGTCAGGGCTTCTGCCACTTGCAGCAATTTGGCGCGGGCTTTCTTTCTCTGCGCGGTGTATTTCTGACGTTCCGGCACAATTGAGAGCTCGAATCCATTCGGTGTGACAAGTGGCTTGATTTCAAGCAGCTGCTCGCATTCCCGGGCGGTTATATCGCTTACGGTGGTGAAACAGTCGGCATTGTGAGCGGCTGTTTTTTCCAGTGAATGTTTCGACTGCATATTGAGCTCGGATGCCATCTGGTCGCCGTTGTAGCCGTTGAAGTAGTCGTAAAGGGGCTTTCCGTTGCCGCAGATGCTTCTTCCGATGCTTGTGGCATGCGTTGTGAAGACGGTCGCAATCTGTGGCGAGTTGGCTTTCAGATAGAGCAGTCCCATGCCGGTGGTCCACTCGTTGAACTGAGCGACAACACGGTCGTTTTTTTTCGCCAAGAATTTTGACAGGCTGTCAATTACTATGGCAGAGGCGATGGCAAACGCGCAGCCTTCGCCGTAGTCGCCGTAGGAGTGCAGCGAGTCGACTTTGAATTTCTCCCACATCAATGCGTAGAAATCATCCAATTTGGGGTAGACGCCGTCGAAATTGACAAGGATTGCAACCGGATTTCCCGGAACCATCCATCTTCCCACTCTGACAGATATGCCATAAGGAAGATTGGCGGACTGCCGCCAATTCTTAAGTAGTGCTTTTGATTCTTTAAAAAAAGGAGAGGGGTTTTGAGAAGTCCAAACGTCAGGACCGACAAAAATCATTTTGTCGCCTAACCGCTCATTCAAAACTTTTGCTTTTGATGATAATACTGTATATATTCCTCCAACTTTATTACAAACCTCCCAACTTGTCTCAAACAAGATGGTCGGGCTTACATTCTTATTAGACATATAAAAAAACGTGACATCTATTTTGGCGCAAAGATAGCGATTTTATTTCTAAAACAGAAGAAATTAGAGTAAAACAACGATGTCGTCGACGGTGATGTGTTGTAAAAAATGAATTGGAAGGGCTATTATTTCATAAAAACGCATTACCTTTGTGTGGGAATCCCACAGACCGTCAATGATGTTGGATTTTGCAGTGTCGTTGGTGTGGTTTGAGGTGCCTTTGTAAAAATAATAAAGAAAAACTGATGAACGAAGACGTTTTGAAAAAGTTGAAAAAAGACGAGGATGGGCTGGCTACATATGAATATATAGCCAACAACATCGGTAGTTGTGACGGTGATATGCCGGAATTGGTCGATAATATAATAAAAGTTGACCGCAACGGTCAGTTTATTGTAAGCACGGCTCGTTATCTGGCTGCGATTGACAAGGAGAAATATTCTGACAGCATATCCAAATTGCTTGACGCTTCTATAGAAAAGGATCGTGACAGAAAGTATATGCCGAGTTTGTTGGCAAGCATTTGGGGTGAGGATTATGTTGAGAAAGCGGAAGAGTTGAGTGCTTCCGACAATAACTTCCGACGTATATATAAAAGAGTGTACCCTAAAGGTTTCTGATTTGAAATCAGGTGTTTTAATGGCGGTGTTGGCGATGGCTCTTTTATGGATGCCGTTGTCGGGAGGTGCTGTCGAATCTTCAAAAAAAGAAAATAAGGCAATGAAAGTGCTGTTGAAAACGTCCGAGGGCGATGTCGTGATTCTTTTATCGGAATTGACTCCCGGACATCGTGATAATTTTGTGAAAAATGTAGAGGCCGGCGCATACGATGGTGTGCTGTTCCATAGGGTGATAAAGGATTTTATGGTTCAGACCGGTGATCCGACGTCGAAGACGGCGACACCGGATGCGGTTCTTGGCGCGAATGATTATGGCGAAGAGATTCCCGGTGAGTTTGTTCTCCCTGAATTGTTCCACAAGCGTGGCGCTGTTGCGGCTGCCCGCACGGGCGATGCTGTCAATCCGGAAAAGAAATCGTCTGGCTCGCAGTTCTACATTGTCACGGGAAAGGTGTATAATGAATCGGAGCTGGTGGCGATGGAAAAGTCGTTGCAGAACCAGCAAAAGCAATCGGTGTTTCAAGCGTTGGCAAAGGAGCATCGCGCGGAAATAATGGATTTGCGCAGAGCTCGTAACGCAGCGGGGCTGCAGGAGCTTCAAGACAGTCTGATTCAAGAAACGGAGGCCTCGTTAAAAGGAAAACTGTTCAAGTTTACTCCGGAACAGAAGTCGGTATATACAACTGTCGGCGGCACTCCGTTCTTGGATGGCGGATACAGTGTCTTTGGCGAGGTTGTTTCTGGAATGGATGTGGTCGACAAGATTCAATGCGTTGAGACAGCGCGCAACGACAGACCCAAGGAAGATGTCAGAATCCTGAAAGCTTCGGTGATTGAATGACAAAGACGTCGCGCTATCGGTTGGGCAATGGGCTGCAGGTTGTGCACAGCAGAAACTGTGCGACAGGAATGGTTGCGGTCAATTTGCTGTATCGTGTCGGGGCTAAAAACGAGTCGCCAGAATATACTGGGCTTGCGCATTTGTGCGAGCATCTGATGTTTGGAGGCACTGCGGCTGTCCCTAAATTCGATTCTGTGATGGTGGAGGCCGGCGGTGACAACAATGCATGGACAAACAGCGACATCACCAACTATTATGACATCCTTCCTTTTGAAAACGTGGAAACGGCGTTTTGGGTGGAAGCCGACCGGATGCAGAATCTGTTGCTGTCTGACAAGTCGGTGGAAGTGCAGCGCAGCGTCGTGCAGGAGGAATTCAAGCAGCGCTGTCTGAATGCTCCGTATGGCGATGTCGGACACATTCTCCGCGAAATGGTCTATAAGGTGCATCCATATAAATGGCCGGTGATAGGAAAAGCATTGTCTGACATTGAAAATGTGCCGGTCGAGGCGATAAAGGCTTTCTATCGACGCTATTACAATCCGGGAAATGCCATATTGTCGGTAGTGGGCAATCTGGACTCTGAAGATGTGTTTGCGTTGGCTGAAAAATGGTTCGCTGGCATCCCGTGTGCGGAAATGCCGGAGCGTACACTCCCTTGCGAGCCGACTCAATTGTCGGCGAGGGTGAAGGAGGTTGAACGCGACGTTCCGCATAATATGATAGTGAAGGCATACCGGATGTGTGGACGCCTTGACAATGACTATCCTGTCTGCGATTTGTTGAGCGACGTGCTGTCAAACGGCAGGTCGTCTAGACTTTTCCGCAACGTCTATGCGAAAGGCAATCTGGTCGCGTCGATAGACGCGTCGATAACTGGCGATGAGGATCCTGGAATGCTGATTGTCAAGGCGCAGCTGCTCCCTGGCGTTCCCTTCGACAGGGTTGAGGCAGCGATTGCCGATGAACTTCGCAAGGTGGCTGATGGCGATGTGAGTCAGTATGAGTTGGACAAAGTGGTCAACAAATATGAGTCTAATGCGCTGTTCAGTAATCTTAACAACGATGAGCTGGCTTCAAATCTGGCTTATTTCGAGATGCTTGGCAATGCGGAGATGATAAATGAGGAGGTGGAGAGATATAGGGCTACGACCCTTGGGCGAATGGCAGACGTGGCATCGGCTTTGTTTGCGGAGTCGAATTGCTCCACTCTGTATTATAAGGCGAGAAATAGTTGATAAAAAATGGGAGTATACGTTATCCTGTTTCTAGGAGAAATTATTACTTTTGTAACGAAAAAATAAAGAAAGAAAACAATGGCAACTTGGTTTGAATGTAAAGTGAAATATGAGAAGTTGACAGAAAATGGTCAACAAAAAGCGGTAACTGAACCATATTTGGTTGATGCCTTGTCGTTTACTGAGGCTGAGGCTCGAATTATAGAAGAGATGACTCCGTTTGTGACAGGCGGTGAGCTGAAGGTGACGGCTGTAAAGCGCACCAATATCGCAGAAATCTTCTGGGACGAGGAGGGCGATAAGTGGTATAAGGTTAAGGTGAACTTCGTGACCATTGATGAGAAAACTGCAGTGGAGAAGAAAACTGCCAATTTCATGATGGTACAGGCTGCGGATTTCAAGAAAGCCTACGACAACTTTATGGAAGGAATGAAGGGTACGATGTCCGACTTTGAGGTGGCCTCTATCAATGAGACAATGATAATGGATGTCTATAAAGAGGATTTAGGCGGAAACGAGGGCGCACAGGTATAATAAATAATTATGATTGATGTTGCAGAAAATATAAAACAAATGAAAAAGGAACTGCCACAGAGTGTGACTTTGGTGGCAGTTTCTAAATTCCACCCTACGGAGGCCCTGATGGCGGCTTATGATGCCGGACAGAGGGTCTTTGGAGAGAGCAGGGCTCAGGAGCTTGTGCAGAAAGCGGCGACGATGCCGTCTGATGTGCAATGGCATTTCATCGGGCATCTGCAGACCAACAAAGTCAAGACTGTGGTCCCGATTGTGACTCTGATACATAGCGTTGACAGTGGCAAACTGCTGACGGCAATCAATGTCGAGGCTGAAAAAATTGGCAAGATTGTGGACGTGTTGCTTGAGCTTCACGTAGCGCAGGAGGAAACAAAATATGGCTTTGACATGAGCGATCTGGTATGCCTGGAGAAAACGGGAATGCTTGATAATTGCCGGAATGTGAGGGTCAGAGGTGTTATGGGAATGGCTACGAATACCGACAATGAGACAGAGATACGAAAGGAGTTTCAGCGAATTGTCGGGGTGTTCAGAGAAATGAAGTCTGGCATAATGGCGAAAAATCCCGCGTTCGACATTGTGAGCATGGGAATGAGCGATGATTATCGGATAGCCGTTGAGGAAGGCTCTACCATGGTCCGCGTAGGAAGCCATATTTTCGGACCTCGTCAATACTGATTATGAAATTAAACAATAACTACTTTAAAATCTAAAAATTATGACTCAAGAAAAGAAAAATTACACATTGCCTATCGTGGTGATGTTCTTCTTGTTCGCGATGATTTCATTCGTGACTGGATTCCAAAATCCGTTTGGAATAATCCTTAAAGAGCAGTTTGACCTGACTAACTTCGAATCGCAGTTGGGTAATGCCGCCAACTTTATCGCTTATGCGTTCATGGGTATTCCGGCTGGCCTTATTCTTCAAAAAAAAGGTTATAAATTCTCAGCCATTGCAGCCGTCCTTGTCGGTTTGGTGGGCGTTGCGTTGATGTTCTTGTCGAGCACGCTTGATTCAGGTGTGTTTGCGGTTTATTTGACTGGCGCGTTTGTGGCTGGTTTCTCTATGTGTATGCTTAACACTGTTGTAAACCCGATGCTCAACACGCTTGGTGGTGGTGGCAATAAGGGCAACCAGTTGCTGCAATTCGGTGGCTCTGCCAACTCTTTGGCTGCGACAATCTGCCCGGTGCTTGTCGGCTATCTTATGGGCGACACTCTGAAGGGCCTCACGCTGAGTGCTGCACGTCCGGCATTGTTTATTGCAATGGGCATTTTTGCATTCGCATTGATTGTGCTTTTCTTCTCTAAATTGCCGGAACCTATTCTTGAAGAGGCAAAGCAAGGCGAGATTAAGCATGAGGAGAAGGCTACTATTGGCGGCGCGTTGAAATATCGTCATTTCGCTCTCGGTATCGTTGCAATCTTCTTGTATGTAGGTATCGAGGTGGGCATTCCCAACATGGCAAATCTTTATATGACCACACAGACCAAGGAAGAGGCTGCCGCTACTGTCGACGAATACAACAAGCAGCAGAATGACCCTGTCTATTTGGCTGAGCTTCAAGCAGCCGACAAGGCAAATGCGGATGCGCTTGTAGCTTATCAGCAGGACAAGTCGAAATTCTCGGAAGAGGAAGCAAAGGCTATGATTGGATATGAAAACAAAGTAATCGGTGAGAAACAATATGAATCGGCTTATGAAATTTATAACGACGTCAAAAAACCGGGTAAAGGAATGAACCCTTCTGCTGCCGGTTCGCTGGTGGGTATGTATTGGTTGTTGATGCTTGTCGGACGTCTTGTGGGCGGATCGTTTGGCTCTAAATTTTCAAGCCGTGCGCAACTCTCAACAGTTGCCACTGTGGCAATCGCTTTCTTGCTCTGCGGATTGTGTATGCCTGATTCGACAATCAGCATTCCTGGATTCCAGAACATGTCGTTTACAATGATCGAGGCGCCTACATGCGTGCTGTTCTTCGTGCTTTGCGGTCTTTGCACATCAGTTATGTGGGGCGGCATTTTCAACCTCGCAGTTGAAGGCCTTGGCAAATACACTGCAGTTGCCTCAGGATTGTTTATGGTGATGGTGTGCGGCGGTGGCATACTTCCGCTGATTCAAGGCGGTGTTGCCGATGTGGCTGGATATTTGTCAAGCTATTGGGTGCTCATTGTAGCCGTTGCCTATTTGTTGTTCTATGCAATGGTTGGAAGCCGTGTGAAAAAGGCTTAAGACATAACGATATTTTGAATCAAGGTGCCGGCAAATCGAATTTGCCGGCACCTTTTTCGTTAGGTGACTATATACGACAATGCCCTTAATATAGGGTAGCCGAAAATTTCCGTTTACAAAGTTTAACCATCCCTCAATAACGATTGATACACTGATAGTTGCGTATTTATAAAGGTTAAAATCACAAGATTTTAGCCTTTTTCTTGCTCAACGCAAAATCTTGCCAAAGTTAATGTAACCAAGCACCAATATGTTTGGATTATGAAGACGATTAGCTTTGGTAATTTCAACTACGCATTCACACTTATGCAAGTGTTCAATACAGAGAAGAAATGTATCCGTTACCTTGAAAGTAAACTTTGGAAGAATAGCGAGCCAGTATCTCCATACGACCCAACTTCAAAAGTTTACCGAAGGGGGTGATGGTATGTATCGTTGTAAGAACACAGGCAAGGACTTCAACATACGGATAGGTACGCTGTTTGAAGGCTCTAAAATCTCTTTGCGTAAGTGGTTTTATGCCGTCTGTATGGTAACTTGTCACACGAAAGGTATATCTCTGCGCAATTATCTAAGGACATTCACGTTGCACAGAAAACAGCTTGGTTTATGACGCACCGCATACGTGAAGCCTTCAAGCAAGACTACAAAGAAAAGTTTGACGGTGAGGTTGAACTTGATGAAACATTCGTTGGTGGCAAGAACAAAAACCGCCATTGGAATAAGAAAGCGAAGAAATGCCAAGGCAGAGCATTCGTTGATAAAGTTCCAGTAATGGGCATATTGCAGCGTGGCGGTAAGGTATTCTGCAAGGTTGTTGAGAATACGAATTACAAGCAGCTAACACCTCCTATTCTATGTAAGGTTAAGCACTCCGCCACGATATACTCTGATGAGTGGCACGGATATAGGCTTATATGGAATACTTACAAAAGCCATATTGTTGACCACGGACACGGTATCTATGTTAGTGGTGGCGCACATACGAACACGATTGAAGCCTTTTGGGGGAATTATTGCAATCGTGCTATCAACGGCATATACAACTGGGTTAGCCGTAAGCATATGCAACGGTATTTTGATGAGTTTTGTTTCCGCTATAATACCCGCAACGTTTCTATAAACGAACGCTTTGCGGAGGCTATTCTGCATTGCAAGAGTAGATTAACGTACAACAAACTCACAGCATAATGATAGATAGAACAAAATTGCCTGATTTTCTTCAAGAGATGCCTGAAGAACGGCTGCGGGAACTAATGAATGTTGATGACAATAGCGGAAATTTCGACAAGACTATGGATAAGATGCTCCATACCAACAAGAAGAAAGGCAGCAAGAAAGGCAAGAACTAAATTCTTCCCTTATGGCTCTGTGGATTGAATTAACTCCTCATCTTCAGAATATATGGCTCCAACTGCATGAACTCCATAGACTTTTTCAACAGCTGAGTTTAAACGTTCCATATAAACATCAGCTATAATACTTAACATAAGATTTTCGTATCTCATAATTCTAATTCTTTATGTTTGGCGACACAAAGGTATAAAAGAATTATGAGAATAAAGAATGCGAGCAATCCGTGAGGACGCTCGCATTTGCTATATTCCCAAGTAAAATACTGGGTTAAGTCGGGATAGTTAAGAATGTGTAAATCGTTACTCCTTTTGCTTTTTGGTAACGATTTTCTTACATTTAGCAATCTCATCAACAGTAAAACCAAGTTGTTTCCAGCCGTCAGTGCCCCATTTCTGATATACGGCATAAATGAAGTTCTCAGAATACTTAGGATATTTCGACAATGATTGCAGCACCTTCGTTCCCTTACCTTGTGCAATATCTGAAAATGAAAGATACTCGCTGTTAGAAGTAAAGAATATGGTTTTACCATACCCTTGCTCATAAAGACACATATAGGCAATTTTATCCGCCATAGCCTTTGTCACAAGGGTTGTAGGTTGCTTGGCTTTATTCCGTGTCGTTGTTCTCTTCTGTGTTGATACGCTCATAGAGAATACGCATAGCAACAAAACTATGATGATGTTTTTCATCTTGTTTCTCCTTATCTCCCAAGAAAGAAATTCCAAATCATTTGGTCATGCACAGCCTTTGCTGCGTTCCAACCATACCAAGCAGTAAGCCCAAGCCAAATAAGGGCAACAACAAGCATAACATAAGAAAGCGTATCACTTTCTTTGAAGTCTAAATCCTCATCGTATTCAAGTGTTTTGGCACAAGCAAGCGGTATCAAACCTAATAAACCACAAAAGAAACAAATGAAGAACCAAAGCACAGAGTTTCGGTTTTTCTTGTTGGCAAGGCTACAACCGCCTATCCCCATAAAAAGGGCTATCATAAAAGGCAGTCCCAATGTAAGAAATGTGTTACTCATAATGGCGAATTTTAACGAGTTCTCCACGACAGCCATAGGAGAAGTTTAACAATGTTAGTTGTTAAAGAAAGTGGGCTGCCCTCCATATTCTCTTGTAGGTATCGCCAAACACCTGAATATACAACACGGATAGGCAGCCCACGTATATGAGCTGCTCCGTGCCTTGTATATTCTTTGTTGAGATTTGGCGATTTCACAAGAAGTAAGGCACTCTCTTTTTCCACTAAAGTTTTGTCCCGAAAGACTTTGCAAAGATACTGCAATTTCAGCAGTTCTGCAAAGAATATCAGATGCTTGTGTACACTACTTATTGATTTTTCATATTCAATAGGCTCTTTATGTAGGCTCTAAATTCTCTGCGATTGTGAAACCTATTCCAATCGAACTCAATACCAGCTATCTCTTCAAACCGTTTGATGATAGGATAATCTGTGATTTGAGATTTCAAATCCAATTCTTCTTGGGTAAATACCCGTGCTCTCATCTTTAGGCTGTTACGGATAAGTTCAGTAAGATTAGATAGGATTTGCTCTGTACCACTTTTAGCAGCATTCTCGCTGAGTATATCTTTATCTTTGATAAGATATACACTTAATGGCTTTTCCTGTGTGGAGAATGCTTCCGTAAAGATTGGAGTGTAATTCTGTTCTGCCGTAAGGCTTATGTCTGTAATGTGGTCTTCACCTTCCCTACAGACGATTGTTATCTTTGTATCTGTCATAATTCTGATGTTTTTCTTCAATTAACCTTGGAATGTCAAGAAGGCAGAACTGACAGACAAATTGTCGTTAAATGTGTCCAACAAAGTATAATACCTATTGGCACGGCATTTGTATATGCTATATTGGTGCTTTAGGCACTCGCAGCCTAAAGCCTAATGCTAATGCGAGAAGGCTCTTATAGATTTCTCCCCTTAACTTACTGAGAATACGAGAATTGTTAATGAAAAGCCTCCAAACCTATTTGGAGTATAGGTAAGGAGGCTTTTCCATGTATAACGGTGGCTTGTGCCACCATAGGACAGAAAGGAGGAATTTTATGAGTCCATATGCAAATTTGCGTGGAAACTCACCTGTGGTTGGTTATCAGATTGAACCCACTCGCATTATAGTTTGGTTCAAAGGATATAAGGCATATTCATATAGTTATGCCAAAGCAGGTAGAGCCAATGTTGAGGAAATGAAACGACTCGCATGTAATGGAGCAGGTCTAAGTGCATATATCACGCATAATGTCCGTTTCCTTTACGATTAACTTCTTTTAGAATGCGCCCCGATAGAGTTGCCGCTCTATTGGGGTTTTCCTTTCTATTCCTATTAACTTTGATAAATACTTGATTTATTGTGTAATCTTACAAAGTTTACATACTTGACTACCCTATTTTAGGGGTATTGTTGTATATAGTCACCTTTCGTTATATGCCGTTTGGCTCAGCCACTGCCGTATTGGGTGAAAGCGCAACCTACTGGTTTCGTTGTGAAACGTCCGTGGTCTTTTGTGTGGTTGTGCGGTCGCGATATTAGTAAATAATTGGTGGAGTCGTTTTGCAGGTGTGGATATTTGGATATTGGAGGCGGAATAACTATATTTGCATCGTGTTAAGACGCAAGATAAAGGCATCGCCTATATGTTTTTTGTGGGCTTTTTGTGTGAAAATGTTGCAGGGCAAAGCCTTGTGATAGTTTTTAGCTTGTTTAATTGGCACGAAAACAAAGAGTGGAAAAATATATTAATTCGCATAAAAATCATAGAATAATATCCATATCAAAAATATTCAGTGGCAATGGATGCAAAAACAATGAGAAAGGTTGCGGACAATATCCGCATATTGGAGGCCGCAATGGTGGAGAAGGCAAAGTCTGGACACCCTGGAGGCTCGATGAGTGGCACAGACTATGTGAATACTCTGTATTCCAAATACATCGTCTACGACCCAGATGATGCGAAATGGTTTGCCCGTGACCGGTTTTTCTTGGATCCCGGACACATGTCGCCGATGCTTTATGGCGTTTTGGCTATGTGTGGTAAATTCTCGATAGAGGATTTGAAGAATCTGCGTCAGTGGGGCAGTGTTACGCCCGGACACCCTGAAGTGGATGTTTGCAGAGGCATCGAGAACGGTTCTGGTCCGCTCGGACAGGGACATGCAATGGCAGTTGGCGCAGCCATCGCCGAGCGTTTTATAGCAGCCCGTTTCGGTGAGGTCGTTTCGCATAAAACTTATGCTTTTATCTCTGACGGCGGTGTCCAGGAGGAGATTTCGCAAGGAGCAGGACGCTTGGCTGGATATCTTGGATTGAGCAACCTGATAATGTTCTATGACAGCAACAAGGTGCAGCTGGCGACAATGGTGGATGATGTTACATCGGAAGACACCGCTGCAAAATATCGTGCATGGAATTGGAACGTAATTGAGATTGACGGCAACGACTCTGACGAAATCTGCAAGGCTCTGGATCAGGCTTTGAAGGAGGACGAGCGTCCTACGCTGATTATTGGCAACACGGTGATGGGCAAAGGATGTGTCGATGCCGATGGCAACAGCTTTGAGTTCAAGTGCAGCACGCATGGCAATCCTTTGAGCAAATCAGGCGCAAGCTATGAGATGACAGTCAAGAATCTGGGTGGAAATCCGGAAGACCCATGGGCTGTCTTTGAAGAGACTAAGGCGCTTTATGCCGCCAGAAAAGAGGAGCTGAAGGCAATCGTTGCCGAACGCCGTGCGAAATTTGACGCTTGGGCTAAGGAAAACCCGGAGGATGCGGCGGAACTGCAGTCGTGGATTGACGGCAAACTCCCGGAAATCGACTATAAGGCAATCGCCCATAAACCTAACATTGCTACGCGTGCGTCGTCGGCAGATGTGTTGACTGTTTTGGGTGAGAAAGTAAAGAATATGATTGTGTCATCAGCCGATTTGTCAAACAGCGACAAGACTGAAGCGTTTCTCAAAAAAGCGGGCAGCGTGATTGCTCCCGACAATTATGGCGGAAAATTCCTTCAGTCGGGTGTGGCTGAATTGACAATGGCTACGGTGATGAACGGCATCGCTCTTCATGGTGGCTTGCTCTGCGCTTGCGGCACATTTTTTGTGTTCTCTGACTATATGAAGCCGGCAATCAGAATGACTGCGCTGATGCAATTGCCGGTGAAATACGTGTGGACTCACGATTCTTTCCGTGTGGGAGAGGATGGACCGACACACCAGCCTGTGGAACAAGAGGCTCAGATACGTTTGATGGAGGAATTGAAGAATCATTCAGGCAAGAACAGTATGCTTGTGCTTCGCCCTGCCGACAGCGCGGAAACGACTGTGGCATGGAAGATGGCGATGGAAAATGTGGATTCGCCTACGGGGTTGATTCTCACTCGTCAGGATGTGGAGGACTTGCCAAGTGCCGGCGGCGACCGTTATGCAGACGCTTTGCAGATGCTGAAAGGCGGATATGCGGTTGTCAACTGCGAAAAGCCTGATGTGGTGCTTGTGGGTAACGGCTCTGACGTCATGCTGCTTGTAAAGGCTGCTGAGCAATTGAAGGAAGAAGGTGTGAATGCGAGAGTAGTTTCGGTGCCTTCGATTGGATTGTTTATGTCGCAGGAGGATGGTTATCGGAAAGCGTTGATACCTGACGATGTGCCTACTTATGGCAAGACTTCGGGAATCCCGTCTACACTGCTCCGCGTGGTTGGCTCGAAGGGCAAAATCTCGGGATTGGATCATTTCGGATACTCTGCGCCATACAAATTGCTCGAAGAGAAGTTTGGCTTTACGGTTGACGCTGTATTGGCGGAAATCCGTGATTTGTTGAAATAATTAAATTAAAAAGTAAATGATGAGTTGGCATTTGATTCCCATATATATGGTTGTCGAATGCCAATTTGTCAATTGTAATGAATAACAATCAACGTATTATTATGAAATTATTTGTTAAGATGTTCGTGGTGTTGGCGGTGCTGTTGCTTACTGCCAATGTCAGAGCGCAGATGCCGCAGCAGTTGTCTGACCCTGCGGTTAGAGTCGGAAAATTGCCGAATGGATTGACGTACTATATACGCCATAATGAATATCCAAAAGGACAGGCTGACTTCCATATCGCCCAGAAGGTGGGTGCGGTGCAGGAAAACGAGGACCAAAACGGTTTGGCTCACTTCCTTGAGCACATGTGTTTCAATGGCACGAAAAACTTCCCGGACAAGTTGATTCTGACGTGGCTGGAGTCGAAGGGCGTTAAGTTTGGCATGAACTTGAACGCACACACCGGCACTGATGAGACGGTGTACGACATAATGAACGTGCCTGTTCAAAAGAAGGAGGTTGTCGACTCTTGTCTGCTTATCCTCCACGATTGGGCTGACGCGTTGACGCTTGCCGACGAGGAGATTGAGAAGGAGCGTGGCGTCATCCATGAGGAGTGGCGTATGGGCAACGGTGCGGTTTCGAGAATCCTCAATCGTCATGCCGCAGAACTCTATCCAGGCACAAAATATGCTACCCACGACGTGATTGGCAGCATGGACATTATCGACAATTTCAAGCCACAGGTGCTCCGCGACTATTACGAGAAATGGTATCGTCCGGATTTGCAGGGTATTATCGTTGTCGGCGATGTTGATGTCGACGCTGTCGAGGCAAAAATCAAGGAGTTGTTCTCGCCTATAAAAATGCCTGAGAATCCAGCAAAATTTGAGTATCAGGTGCTTGGCGACAACGAGGAGCCTATCGTTATTTCCGATAAGGACAAAGAGATGCCTGCCAACGTGTTGTTTGTGGCGCAGAAGTATGATTTCTTGCCGAGAGAATTCCGCAATACGGATATCGGAATCTTGATGGAATATATAGATTTCATCATCAATCAGGTTCTTAACGAGCGACTCACGGCTATACAGCTGTCGCCTGACGCTCCGTTTAGCGCTTGTGATGCAGCAATGAGCAATTTCTTGTATGCCAGCACTAAAGGGGCATTGCTGTTTCAGGCAGTGGTAGGCGACAAAGGTTCGGAAGCCGCTTTGCGTGCGGTGCTGACAGAATTGAAGCGTATGCAGAAATTCGGCTTTACGGCAGGCGAGTATGAGCGTGCCCGTAATGAGTATGTCAGCGCGTTGGAGAAACAATACAACAATTTCAAGACGTCTAAAAATGACTATTTCACCCAGATTTATATCAATAATTTCATCGAGTCAAATCCGATAACTGCGGTCGACTATGAATACAACACGATGAAGGACCAGTTTGCGATGCTGCCGGTTGACCAAATCAACGCATATATAAAAGAGCAGTTTGTCCCTGGTAAGAATTTGGTTGTGATGTCGCTTTGTCCGGACAAGGAGGGCGTGGCCGTTCCTACTGTGGATCAATTGAAACAGGTGATTGCCGAGGTCGACAGCGCGGAGGTGGAAGCCTATGCCGACAATCAGGTTACAGAGCCGTTAATGGAAAAGACTCCGAAGGCTGGAAAGATAAAGAAAGAGACAAAAAATGATGCTCTGGGCTATACTCAGCTTACGCTTTCCAATGGAGCGAAGGTGGTTCTGAAGAAAACAACGTTCAAGGAAGACGAAATCCGCTTGTATGCAGTGAGCAAGGGTGGAGCGTCGGTCTATGATGCAAATGACTATTCAAACGCTGTGTTCAGTTGCGATATGATTGGCAGCACGGGTCTTGGAAAGTTCAGCTACACAGATTTGCAGAAAATCCTTTCAGGCAAACAAGCAAGTGTGTCGATGGATGTCAGCGCATACGATGAGTCGGTCAGCGGACGCTCGAGTGTAAAGGATTTGGAAACTATGATGCAGCTGATGTATCTCAGTTTCACACAGCCGCGTGAAGACAAGGCTGCTTTCGAGAACATCAAGAAAATGATGATTTCGCAGGTTGAGAACGCATCCCACAGCCCTCAATATGTGTTCCAGGATTCATTGGTTACAAACCTGTACGGACACCATCCTAAGGCAGTTATCCAAAGCAAGGAGGCATTTGAAAAGGTTGATTACGACCGTGCAATTCAAATCTATAAGGAGCGTTTTGCCAATGCCGCAGACTTTACATTCTTCATTGTCGGAAACTTCGATGAGAATCAAATCCGTCAGTATGTAAAACAATACATCGCATCGTTGCCAGCCAACAAGAATTTCGAGAAGGCAGTGAACGATGGTAGAGAAATCGTAGCGGGAAATGTGCGCAAGCAATTTGTGAACAACAACGAAGGCAAACTTGCCATGCTTGCAATGGTTTGGAATATGGATATGCCGTTGACAATGAAGAATAAATTGATTGTCAGCATTACAGGTCAGTTGATGTCAAACGAATTGCTCAACAGCGTCAGAGAAGACGAGGGCGCGGCATACAGCCCATATTCTGTTGGCTACATCGACAGAACATACAAAGACAATGCAACAATCCAGACGTCATTTGGCTTGAATCCTGACAAGTACAAGACCAGTGAGACTGCGACAATCAAAAGTCTTGAGAAGTTGTCTAAAGACATCCCTGTGGCGGAGTTGAAGAAAATGCAGGAATATATGCTTAAAAGCTATGATGAGAACATTGTCGAAAACGGATATTGGCTCGGAGTTCTTGAGTCGTATGTCGTTGACGGCGAGGATATGTATACAGGATATAAGAAAGCGGTAGAGGAGTTGACTGTTGGCGACATTGAGAATTTCGTCGACAAATTGATCAAATCCGAAAACAGATTTGAGATACTGATGCTCCCGGAATAAGATAACCGGTTATAAAAAACAAAGACTGCGGCATTTTTTGTCGCAGTCTTTGTTTTTTTACCATCTTTGCGTCTATAATACACAAATATAAAAAGGCTCAATTTCAGACCTATTAAAGAATATTAAATTAGAATTTATGGAGCATTCGATACAGACTGTCAAAGACCGCTTCAATTCAGGTGAGCCACTTGAATATGTGTTCTTCTGGGGACACCATACGAAGTCGGGAAAGATGACCAAGGCTTGTTTCAGCCAATGGTTTCCTGCCGAATTTGTGGTGGACGATGTGGCATACAACAGCACCGAACAGTATATGATGGCGGAGAAAGCACGTGTGTTTGGAGATGATGACATACGGCAGAAGATGCTTGCCAGCAACGACCCGAAAGAGATAAAAGCTTTGGGTCGACAGGTGAAGAATTTTGACGCGGAGACTTGGAGACGTGTTTCACCGGATATTGTTGTAAAGGGCAATCTTCATAAATTCAGACAAAATCCGGAGCTTTGCCAGTTCCTTCTTGACACAGGCGAAAAGATTCTTGTAGAAGCAAGTCCCTACGATACAATCTGGGGCATTGGAATGCAAGAGTCTGAATCGGGCCTTGACAATCCTGAAAATTGGAAAGGCACAAACTTTTTGGGCTTTGCCTTGATGGAGGTGCGCGGCATTTTGAGCGGGCATTCCATTTAGAGACAACATGCATCGATAAATAAGAAATCTGCAAGTTCCTTCTCAAAGAGATAAAGAAACTTGCAGATTTGAATAAAAGAGTTGTGCTTTATGTAGCGTAAGGGCTAATTAACGTCGGTGTATTTGTTGTCTGACTCTTTCAACGCCGACAGGAAATAACCTTGCGATTTAATCAAGTTGCGAGCTTGCAGCACCATGGTCTTAGTCTCGTTGAGGATGTTGAGATATAAGACGCTGGCCTTTGTACTCATCTTTTCCTCCTTCAACCGGCGTACTTGATTCTTGATGGCTCCGGCGATTACCGTAAACAGATCATCGCGCATGTGCAGCACCTCGTCAAGGTCGGAGAAGTCTTTGTCGCGGAGCATCGTGCTGATTTTGTTGAATATTGCGTCAACGCCGTCATTCACTTCCTTAAGGTCCATAATCTGCTCTTTGGTGAAGCCTTTATGGTGGTTGTCGATATGCTCGTATGCCGGACGCGTGCAGTGGAGGAGCGCCTTCGACACCTCGGTCAGGTAGTCGACCACCTGGATGTAGAAATGGCTTGTCTCCACATTTTGATCCTGCAGTTTCTTCAGTGTTGCCATCACATGATGTTTGCGCTGGTTGGCTTGCTGGTAGATTTGCTCGGACTCAACCATTGTTTCCTTCAGCAAGTGTCTGTTCTCTGTGAACAAGGCTACAAGCATATGGTTGTAGATGCCCGACACGCGTTCCATCGTTACGCATACCTCATGCGTGCAGGAGTAAAGCACGTCTTCATTCTGAGTCTTTTCAGAAATCAGTTCAGCAGAAGGCTGCTCTTCTTTTTTATGTTTGCCGAAGATAAGATTGCGGCAAAGAATGTATCCGCAGAGCAACGCCAGAGCGGCGAGGGCAATCCATCCGCCCCACATCAGAAGTAGTCCGCAGAGGAAAGAAAGAGTGATGCCGGCGATGGCGGTTACAAACCATCCAGTCACCACGACCATTACGCCGGTGATGCGATACACTGCGCTGTCGCGGCCCCAAGCCCTGTCGGCGAGTGACGAACCCATCGATACCATAAAGATGACATATGTGGTTGACAGCGGCAGTTTCAGCGATGTGCCAAGACATATAAGGCTGGCGGCAGCCGAAAGGTTGACAACGGCGCGTACAAGGTCGTACGACACTGTTTTGTCTCCGTTCTCGTCAGGGTCGAATCTGCTGTTGAGCTTGTTTTGGATTTTTTGTGGCATCACAGCCTTGTAGCCTTTGTTGAGGTTTATTGCAAGGCTTACGAGTGCGCGTGAAATCATTGTTGATCCGAAGCGCTCCTCCTCGTCGTTCTGCGACGATAGGTTGAGTTGTGTTTCAGCCACCTTCATGGCATCTTTCGAGAAGAAGAGCGTGATGACCATCACAGCGCCGCTTATTACCAAGAACCAGATGTTTACGTGTGCTGGTTCTGCGAGCTTGCCCATCAGCATCGAAGGATCGCCAGAGTTGCTCGCAATGGCGTAGCTGTCGAGACCGGCGATAGGCACACCGATGAAGTTTACAAGGTCGTTGCCGGCAAAGGCGAGGGCAAGAGCAAATGTCCCAGCAAGAATGGTGATTTTCAAAATGTTTACCTTCATCTGCTGCAAAATCAGCAATATGACAGATGAGATAATCCAAATTGCACCGAGCGACAATACGATGTGGTCATTGATGAGGTGGTTGAAGTCGTCGCTGATAAGCCCGGAGCTTTTCATTCCCTTGAAAATGGCGAAATAGACGATTCCAACGATTGCGAGTCCGCACCAGATTGCGCCATAGCGTCGCAGCGATTTGGCATATTTGAATGAGAAAATCACTCGCGACACATACATCAAAATCGCTCCTACGGTGAATGCAATGACCACCGACAGCAGGATTCCGGAGATCATCACCATGGCTTTTTCTGTGTTGATGTAGTTGCCCAAGTCGGCAAACGACAGCGACGGGTCGTTCCAAATGGTGAACATTGCCACGGCAATTGATGCTCCGAGAAGCTCGAAGATGAGCGATACTGTTGTTGACGTAGGCAGACCGAGCGCGTTGAACGTGTTGAGCAGCACTACGTCTGCCAGCATCACGGCAACGAAAAGAATCATAACGTTCTCAAAAGTGAACATCTCGGGGTGAAAAACGCCGTTGCGTGCCACTTCCATCATGCCGTTTG
>ULUH01051119.1_pt1 | contig 35493 bp, 28 predicted proteins | sample 1958241 | NCBI WGS metagenome assembly ULUH01 (sample SAMEA4835753, study PRJEB28245) | human gut metagenome | biome: gut microbiome; material: fecal sample | place: Denmark | collected 2008 | reverse complement strand
TATATTATAAATAACAAAAAGGTGTGAGTAAAAAACGAACACCGTATTAATGAACTTTTATTTATAAAAGGTTGTGTGCAAAAAATAGTCGAAAAGTAGTTACAATTTTGTTACAAAAAGGATGATTGAATGGCATATACATATAAAAATGAGTTTGTCAATTTTAAGTTACTTGTAAATCAATCAGTTACTTCTAACATGACAATACCAAAAAACATCATTGATGAATTATTCAAAGATAAAAATGAAAAAGTTTGGTTTGCGTATTATGTTATGAGAGGACTTGGGCGGTTAATTATGTATTCACAAGCAATACATAGTTGGAAACAAGATAAATTTCAGGCAAGCAATCAAAAAAATGGTAATAAGATTATTGCCGATTATTTTAATAACATAAGACTTATTGAAATCAAACGCAGTTTCACTGATTTAACCAAAGACATATTTGAGAATTTTTCATTTTATGTAATTTTTGAAACTTTATTTCCTTTTGTAGATAGAAAGTTTTATAAGTCACTTGAACAAATCTTTTTTGATGGATTGGAATATTTTATTAAACAAGGTAAGATTGTACGAATTTGTAATCGTAGAATTGGTTATCCGTATTATCGGACTATGTATTGGAACATCACTGTTGATATAAAGCCAATTTACATTACAGATGAGTTTGCAGATGAATTAACAGTTGAGACACTTAACTTGCCTAATAATATTTTAAACACTTCTTACTCATTTAAATCTGAATGGTTAAGTCAATGTTTCAAGATTACCAGAACGAATCCAATGAAGGCATTAAGGATGTCAAGAGTTTTGTGTTTTATAATGAATAAAAGAATTAAGCGATATCATAAAAAAATTGCATATCTATCATTTAGGACATTGAGTAACCTTACAGGACTTTGTGAACGAAGTATTAAAAATTATGTAAAAGAATTACGGGATAATAATTTACTCTATTATGACAACTATATTTTGATTGCGAATCCTCTGAAGCAGGTGTGTAAGTATAGCAAAAATTTTTATTGCCTGCCTGAAGATAAAGACTATTTAGAGAAAATAGTTGAAAAATATAGAATTAAAAAAATTGAAGCAGAACAAAATACAAAAGTGAAACAACCAATAAATGAAATGATAGAAAATTTTGAATGAGTCTTTTAATACATTATTTGGTATTTAGTGTAATTCGCTTTAACGCTTTAGTGTGTTAAAGGGTTTTATGAAAGGTTGTGGTATATTCAATTACTTTTATTTAAACGAAGTTAGTTAGACACCTTTTTTCAATTTTGACTAATGGGTAATTTAACTATTGAGACATTAAAAAAACAATTTAGAATGGTCAGAAAGGATTGATTGATAAATGATTATGAAAGGAAAAGTAAAGTTACGAAAAATTTCAATTGCATATGGCACGATGTTTGCGAGGATAATTGTATGAATTGTGAATTTGGTGTGAACATAGAAGTTTTGGCTGAAAGAGAATATCAAGAAAGTCTGAACGAGAGACAGGAATATTACCTTGACATTATTGCAGATTTTAATGACTAATAAAATTTAGTTTTAAAAAATAACATAATGAGATAAGATCTACATAACAACAGAAAGGAATGTATGACATTGAATAATTTAGAAAACAAACAGAATGATTGCCGTAATTATGAAACAGAATCATTTTTAATTGGTGTTGATGGTTCATTTAAAATACATACTGAACCTCCTACATCAAGTGCAATTGAAACAGTGTTTGAAATAATGCGTACTGAGGATGACAAAATCGTTTATAACATAGAGAGACTGTTATACTTTAATTCGGAACAAGAAGAAGCTATATTTTGGAAAAAATGTATTGATAGTTTGATTAATTATGTCGGTAAAGAATTAAACTATAATTTTAAAAGAATCCCTATTATGCCATTTGCCTATTCACAGAATGTGTGTTATGTGATTAACCGATTATTGAAAATCGTAATAAATAACGATAATATGCAAAATCAAACTTTTGATACTGTAGCATCTTTAGCAAATTGTTGTTTAACTATTTTGCAAGATAAACGATATGATACCATTGAAGATTTGATCAATGAGGTATCAATTTGTGTTCTCGTGATGTTAATTTCAACTAATCTTGATTTAACTAATCTTGATTTGCAAAATATAAATATTTAAAATTCAATAATAGTATTGACAGGAGTGTGATATTTAATTAATTACAATAGGGGTGTTACAGCATAGCTAAGTCAACAAGTATGGCTCAAAGCAAAGCTGTAAATATACCGTTATTGGACGGTAAAGATGTGTATATTGCAAATCATTATATTAACAATAGTTTGAATGGATATACACTTAGAGACAAATTTGGTGACTTAAATATAAAGAAATTTGTCGCCACAATGGATTATAGTTTAGACTTAATTAAATTGAATGATGTTTACAAAGAAGTTTATCGAAATAGAAATTTTTATGAATATGTTGGTAGAAATAAAAAATATACAAGACATGTTATAAATGTCACTTTTAAATACAGCAATAAACTTTACAATCGGGCTGGTTCAGGTTTGTATATTAAATTCGGTTACTCCCCTACCGAAGTTATATTAGAAAATAATACTTGCATTAAAGATGGTACTTTAATAGCTATTCGAGTATTGCCAGATGGTAAAGAAAAAAATATTACAGAAGATTATCTTGTGAAGTCTCCCCTTTCACAAGAAATCTTAGGTGAATATTTTTTTTATGATAAAGAATTATCTGTTTATAGAGCTAAAGACAATATTGAGACATTAACCTCGATTTCTGACATTAGAACTGATTTATATGAAAATGGTTTTGTTTGTGACGGAATTAAGTATGTACGATTTAAACGCAGTAGTGGTAGCAGTCGTGTAGGTAAATGCCTATTTATTGACGAAAAATTATACAAAAAGATGCACAAATGGGAAATGTGTGGATTAAATGTAAAGAATGGTGTTAAATGTGATTTGGCGAGCCTTGAGCCTTATATAGCATTAACTCTTTCTTCTATCATAGACACAATAACCATTGAACCAAATGAAATTCTTGTTATCCCCGATTATGAAAGTAAATTTACGACAACTTGCGTTGCTACAGAACTTGATAAAGATAATAGACTTGTTTCGTCAGCAAAACAAGTTGATATGTCAAATAGCATTTGGGATGGACAGTCTTTATTAGATGTTAGTAAATTTGAGGACTACAAAAATTATGGTATGTTGTTATTGCGTACACGCTTTTTTAAATCTGCCTGTTTTAATACTAATATTCAGCAGTGGTTTACTGATAACGGAATCACTGACATATCGCAATTAAATGGATATACTCAAGCCACAAAATTGTCTGATATTAAATTAATTACTACTCCAAGTAGTATTAAATATTTAAAATTTGGTTCTTTAGAAGATTGGTTATGGACAATTGAACCACAATTTGGTGTTGTGAAACACGAAAAACCTACTCATTATTTTGATGGTAGAATGGTTCAAACACATTATCAATTGCTTAATACTTTACAATTAACGAAAGATGAAGTAGAGAAATTTATTCAACCTACAATTGATTATATTATGAAATTGAAAACAGACAGTGCTGTATTTAGACATCATATTAAATATTCAATTCCTGAATATACAAATGCCGAATCTCAACAATTGGCGAATAAAAATGATATTGTATATTACTTACTTGGACTAAATAATAAATTTAGCCAAACTAAAATGTACAAAGACTTTTGTAATGAAACTGTTAAGGCATTTGTTAAAAATTGTCGTAAGGGACATATTTTCGTGCATGGTAATTACTCAACACTATTTGGCAACCCTATCGAAATGTTACAAAGTTGCATTGGACGATTTAATGGAGAACCTAAAATTAAAGCAGGCACAGTACATTGTACGATGTTTAATGACGGTGATAAGTTAATAGGAAGTCGCTCTCCTCATGTTACGATGGGAAATATTTTATGTTGTCAGAATGTAATATATGAGGACATTAATAAATATTTTAATTTAAGTAATGAGATAGTATGTGTCAATAGTATTCGTGATAATTTATTAGAGAGATTAAGTGGTTCAGATTTTGATTCTGACACTGTTCTGTTAACAGATAATAAGATATTATATCAAGCTGCAATTCGTAATTATGATAATTTTCTTGTACCGACAAAATTAGTGTCAAGTAAAAAATGTGAGCGTAGATATACGGCACGAGATAAAGCTGAACTTGACATTAAGACAGGAACAAATAAAATTGGAGAAATCATTAATTTATCTCAAGAATTAAATTCTAAGTTATGGGAATTAATTTATAACGGATATGATATGCAATCAAATGAGGTACAATCACTTTATGCTGATATTGCACAATTAGATGTGATGAGCAACTTGGAGATTGATTCGGCTAAAAGAGAAAATCCGGCAAACAACTCTATGGAACTTAAATTATTAAAAGCTAAATATGCTGTATATGATAATAAAGGCAGATATGTCCGACCACTATTTTTTAAATATTTGGACAAGTATAAGGGGTACGACAATAATCGAAAACATTATCGGCTTTATAATACTACGATGGATTATGTCGAACTTGCTTTAAATAAAATACCTCGTGTAAGAAATAATGCTCCCCTTTTAAACTTATCAGATATTTTTAAATCATCTAATGCAATTGATGGACAAGTGTATTATGAACAAGTTGAGCGTATATTGTCCGCCATTCAAGATACTAAAGACGAAATTGGTCATTTGTGGTCAAAGTATAAATCTAAAACTGGGAATGTCAATAAAGGTGAAGATACCTTCTCTTATGAGCAGTGTTTAAAGATGACAGAAGAAACAAAAGAAGATTGTGTAGAATATATTAATTCACTTAAAATTTCTAAAAAAACAATGCGTTATCTTTTGTCTTTAATCGAAAAACCCACCCATAAAAATTATTCAGCATTATTTTTATCAGCAATATTCACTTATCACAATATAAATTTTGATGAATTAGTTGCCGATAGTCAAGAAAATGTATTTCAAATTAAAGAATGTCCGATAGAATCAGAACAGTATGATATTAAGTTATATGACTTTAGTTACCGATATGTAAGTAATGTGAATACATAAAAATAGCTCATTTTTTGCAAAAAACGGCAAAAAACTAAGTTTTTTAAATTGAAATCTTTAAAAAAGCCAGTATTTAAGCCATTTTTTATGATAAATAAAAGATGTATATGGTAAAGAGAGTGAATCTCCCCATCACTCTCTTTAAATATAATTTAGAAAGAGTGATTTATTTTTGTTTCCTATTACAAAGGAAGAAAGTATAAAAATCAGAAAAAAATATCCTGAAGCAGAAATCAGAAGAACTGTTAAGCAGAAAAGTAAAAGACATAAATATTTTTGTCCAGAGATAAAAAAATATCTTGTATTAATCAAAGATACGAATGAGACAGGTTGTTCAATCTATACACGAAAGAGAAAATACTTTAATGCTTGATCCAAAATATCAGCAAAAACCTAATGAAAATTGGCGTGATTATGGAATTAGGTTGATTGGCACATTAATTGAACAGAGACCAGATGATTTAGAATGGCAGGATATAGTCGATGCTTTAAATTTAAATATACATAGAGATAGTTTGAGAAAAGCTCAAAACACGGAATTTGGCGGTTATGCTATTTACAAGTATATGTTAGATAAAATTGATAAACTTAGAGCAGAAAATCAAAATTGCACAACTGACGAAGATTATCTTGCAAGCATTAAAGAAGAACGAAGAAAACTTGAAAATGAAAAATATAAAATTCGTGATGAACGCAGTGAATTAAGACGATTACAAAGAGAAGAATCTCGTAGAGAAAGCTTTGTTGATTTAATTAAACGAGTATTAAGTGATAATATAGAACCTTTGCCCTATTCGGCTTCTAATTCAAATAAATGTGAATTGGCAGTTATGGATAAAGGGATTAAAGATGTAGATGAGTCTACTTTGATTATACCTATTACAGATGTACATACTGGTATAGTATGTAAAAATTCTTGGAATAGTTATAGCTCTGAAGAACTGATATGTAGATTACACTCATATTATCAACAGATATGCACTATTCGTAAGAGACATAATGCTCATAATGCTGTTATTGTGCTTGGTGGAGATTTAATTAGTGGTATAATTCATAAAAATTTACGGATAGAGAATAATGAAAATGTTATTGAACAATTAAAATTAATTTCTATTTACTTGACAAATTTTGTTAAAGATTTATCAGAAGAATTTAAAGAAATTAAAATTTATTCTGTTAATGGAAATCATTCACGAATAATGGAGAATAAAGAAGAAGCGCTAAAGGGCGAAGAGTTGGATGCGTTAATTCCGTTTTACATGAAGGCATCGTTGCAAAATTTCCATAATGTACATATATTCACTGAAAATTCAACTGACGATACAATGGTTGCTTTTAAAATTTATGATAGATTATGGTACGCAGTACATGGAACATATGACAATCCGGCAAGTGTTGTTCAGAATTTGACAATGATGACAGGACTTAAACCTGATGGTGTTTTAATGGGGCATAAACATACTAATGCTCTTTTGAGTGTACATGATACTAAAGTTGTACAAAGTGGTTGTTTATCAGGTGTGGATAATTACGCAATTCAAAAAAGACTTGCAAACACATCTGAACAATTTATAGTAGTCAGTACACCTAATAGTACAATTGAATGTTTATATGATGTTCAATTAGCAGAACCTTCTGTACAAAAAGCGAAAACAACAATTATAAATTCAACGAAAGAAAAGAACGAGTTATAACAGCTCGTTCTTTTTTCTATTTTTTTGCGTAACAAATAAGGTGGTGATTGGATGCCTGTAAGAAGTAAAAAGATATGTCTACTTGACTATGATAAGTTAAGTAAAGTTAATCCTGAAACGCTTAAATTATACAAGAAATATGAAGCTGATATGGCTATTCGAGAATTGTCCAAAAAATCTATTGCAGTGTATTACAATGACCTTGTTAATTGGTGGATGTACATTTATGACTATCAGGATAATCGCTCAGTAAAAGAAATTAACGAAGATGACATTATTGAATTTATTTATTTCTGTAAGCAGAATGGTAATAACACTGAAAGAATAAAGCATAGAATGGCTTCAATTTCAGCTTTTTATAAATTCTTAAGAAAAAGAAAATTAATTGTAGAAAACCCAATGGATTATGTTGACCGTCCCAAAAAAGGTCAAGCTGTTGTTAAGCAGACTTTTTTAACTGTTGAACAAGTAGATACAATGAGGAAAGTTCTGAAGCAGAAGATTGAAGATAGTAAAAATAAATCCTTGCGTTGTCAACATGATTCGATTATGTTGAGGGTGTATGCAGAATTTTCGCTTATTACAATGGCAAGAATAAATGCTATTGCTAATTTGCGTTGGGAACAAATTGATTTTGCTGAATGTGTCGCAAACGATGTTATTGAAAAATTAGGCAAAATTGTAAGTTTATACTTTGATGAGAGCACTAAAGAGTATTTGATTGAATTACAGAATTTTAGAAAAGAAAACGGAATTAACGATAATGGATGGGTATTTTATTCTATGGCATCGCAGACAGGCAATCACTTATCAACAACAGCCTTATCTGATATGTGCAAAGAAATTGGACAAATGATTAGTGTTCCTACCCTACATCCACACGATTTTCGTCATAGTGGTGCTACTTTGTACAAGAATGCAGGAATGTCTTTAGAAGAAGTTTCACATTGTTTACACCATGAGAGTACAGAGGTTACTCGAAAATTTTACATCAAAGAAAATGACACTGAGTTAAGAGCGAAAAAGAATCAGTGTCATATTTAAAGGGCGGTGAGCGTTAGTGGCAAATAATACAACTACAAAAACTCAGCGTGAATATAAATGTAAAATATGTGGAAAGTCATATAAAAATATTACAGGTAATTTTTATAAATCTGCTAATTCTTTATATTTCATTAGTAATAATGGCATTATAGATGTGTGCGTAGATTGTTTAAAGGAGTTATTTAGCCAATTAAGTAAAAAATATGATTCTGATAGAATGGCACTTATTGCAATTTGTGCTTTAACCGATTGGTATTACGATGAAAGTGCATATAATACAGCTATAAAAAATCGAGAAGAATTTAGTATTGGTGTATATGCAAGACTTATGAATACTGTTAAGTACAAAGGAAAAACTTTTATTACCAGTGTTGCAGAGAAAAAACTGGGAGAAACAACCATTCAAATGGTTGAACAGACTCATGATGTGGGTTGGAGCGATATTGATAAAAAGAACAGAGATACTGTAATTGAAATTTACGGATATGATCCATTCCCTGATAATGATTTTTCAGATAAAAGTAGAAAATATTTATTTAATACAATAATAGATTTTCTTGATGAAGAAACTCAAGAAGATGCTTTCAAGAAATCACAAATCATTCAAATTGTGGTTAATAACGAAATGATTCAAAGGTGTAATGCAAAAATTGCTTCTTTAGATGAAACAAGAGATCTTGAGCAAATTAAAAATTTAAGTAATATTATTACCTCAAAAGTTAATGATAATGATAAAATCGCAAAAGAAAACGAAATCTCTGTTAGAAATCGTAGTAATAAAAAACAAGGTAAAGGTACATTTACAGATTTGCAAAAAGAATTAAGGTTAAAAAACTTTGATGAAGCAGAAGCAAATTATTATAAGCAATTACAATCTGAGGGCAGTGCATGGGCTGTTAATCAATCTATGCAAGCAATAAAGAAAAATTCCTTTTTTGATGAAAGCGACCAAAAAGAAATTGTAGATATACAAAGAGAACTGATAGAAAAAAAGGATAAGGCATTAGATGATGCTTTAGAAGAAAACAGATTGCTGTATGTAAATATTGAGAAATATAAATCTCGAATAAAGGAACTTGAAAATAAAAATAGCGAACTTAATGAAGAGTTGATAAATTTTAATAACAAACATAATACAGGTGATGACAATGAGTAGTTGCCAATTTATTATGTCTGAGCGTAAACGCAGAATTTGTGAATTAGATGCTAAAAGTATTGCTTTTTATAGAAAAAACCCATGTATAGCTTGTGAAGATTTACTTGGTATCAAGCTTATAGATAGCCAAAAGTACATATTGCAATCTATATGGAATGCTGGTCATTCAACATTATGCTGTTCCAGAAACTTTGGAAAATCTTTTCTTGGTGCAGTATTTATGCTTTTAAAAGCTATCTTATATGAAAATCAAGCAATTTATATTGTATCTTCTGTTGGTGATCAAGCTAAAGAAACCTTTACTAAAATTGAAGAGATTGTTCTTAACACAGGTAAAACTGCAAATTCTATTAGAAGTTTGAAATCAATTGTAAAAAATGAAGTTGTAATTACCCCACCTTCACAAACAGGATTTTCACATTCAGCCAGTGGTTATCATGTTAAATTTTTTAACGGTAGTGAAATTTATACTTTAAACTCGAAACCTGACAACAACAGAAGTAGAAGAGCTACTCTTGTATTTTTTGATGAAGCAGCGTTTTGTGAAGATGACCTTATTTTAGTTTGTGAAGCATTTGCGACACAGAATATGGATTTTGAAACTTCTACTGATGAATTGTACAACCCTAAAACAGCAAAAAGGCAATGTCCAACACAATTAGTTTATGCTTCTTCTCAAGGCGGTACTGATACGGTGTTCTACAAACATTATAAAGAGTTTGCTAAGAGAATGATTGCTGGTGACAGAGAGTATTTTTGTTGTGATATGGATTGTATGACAGCTATAAATGTGTATTTAGATGGTAAGAAATGGACTCCTCTTTTAACTATGGATAAAGTTGAAGCTGCTTTAAAAGGTAATAGACAAAAAGCATTAAGAGAGTATTATAACCAACCAATTGTTGATGGTGGTGTAAATCAAATTGTCAAAAGAGGTATGATTACTCGAAATGAATCTTTTATTTTACCGACTTTATTTAGAGACGGTAAGAACAAATATGTTTTAGCATTTGATCCAGCTCGTACTTTTGATAACAGTGTAGTTACTGTAATGGAAGTTTGCTATGACAAAGAAATAGGATACTATGGTAAAATCGTCAATTGTGTTAATCTTGTAGATTTAGGCAGTAAACGAGGATATAAGTTAGATTCAAATAAACAGGTTGATATTATTAGACAAATGTTAATTGATTATAATGGCGGTGCTCCTGATTATGAGTATCTATACAAACTTTTAGTTGACGCTGGTGCTGGTGGTGGTGGTCAACAGTATGGCGATAGATTATTGCAATCTTGGACTGATGTTAACGGTAAAAAGCATAAAGGACTAATAGACGCTGATTATAGACTGTTTGAAGGATATGAAGATTTATACCCAGACAATATAGATAAACTTGAATTAATTGATCCAAGATCTGAAAAGCGGATTATGGTTGAAGAAATGATTGAAATAGTATCAATGGATTTGATTAAATTCCCAAGAGAATATTCAGGCAAAGGCTCAATTAGAGTTTATGAGAGCAATGGTGGCGGAGAAGAAAATGAAGAAAGTTATAAGGATATAATACTATCTGATGAACAAGAAGCAGCTTTGTATAACATTGATAGTTTAAAAACTGAAGTAACTTCTATTCACCGTTTTACTAATAATTCAAGTAAAAATGTTTATTATGCTTTGCCGAAAGATAAAGAAAATAAAATGCACGATGACCGTTTTTATACATTCATTATGTTGTGTCATTTTTTGTATCAATTAAGACGAGAAGATAATTTTAGTTCGGTAATGAACAGTGACGCATATACTTTTCAACCTTTGTATGATTGAGAAAGGAGTGATAAAAAATAAGCATATTAGATAAATTATTTGGCGGTAAAAGAGAAATAAATGATAATCTAAATATAAAAAATAATAAGCAAGATAATAATGAATTGTGTGCTAATAATAGTGAGATAAACTCATATGATTATTCACAAATAAATTTCGCTCCTGACCTTGTTGAATATTGTAATCATCGTCATTTTAATGGTGAGTTACTTTATTCTTTATCACAAGTTGAAACAATTATATCTCATCCACAAGATTACCCAGTGGCTGCAAGGAAGTTGGGACAATGGGCATATAATACAGACGGTGCTATTAAATCAGGAATTAATAAAATGTCTACGATGCATTATTTAAGCTATGTATTATTTAGTCCAAGTTCAAAAGGTAAAGATGAATTGGTTCTAAAAAACAAGCAAAAGTTTAATGCTACTTTAAGAAAAATTCGATACAAGAATTTTTTTAGAGATTGCATTAAGAGAGTTTCGATTGAAGGAACGGCTTATTATTACTTTGATGTTCAAAAGAGAAATTCAAGTGTCGGAAAATATATGAGTGACATAGATGTTTCATTTATTCAAGAAATAAATAATAAGAAAAATTTAGATTATGAAGTCAATTTATATTCTTTACCCTTTGAGTATTGTCAGTTGGTAAGTCGTCAAAATGGAATACCAATTATAGCTTTTAATGTCAAATATTTTACCGAGAACTGTGTTTCAGAAAGTGAAATTCAAAGGCAGTTAGCAACTATGCCATTAGAAATTGGTAAAGCTTTTGATAAGTGGAGAAAGACAGGAAACGAAGGTAAAAATTGGATAGTTCTTGATTGGCGTAAAACAATTTATATTACTAATGGCAGTACAGACAGAGATAAATGGGGTGTTCCACTTGCTCTAACCTCTCTTGATGAAATTATGTATGCTAATTATTTTGTTGATACTAAACGAGGTGTTTTGAGTAATATCAATAACAATTTAGTTTATGAAACATTTCCACTTAGAGGTGATGGCTCAGGTAAGAGTACATTGACAGATGCTCAACAGAGAGAACAGCATAATGTATTGAAAAATGCAGTTTCACAAAAGAGTAATAGTCAAAGAACTTCTGTAGTATCATTGGCTGCTGGTACACAGTTAAATAATTTAAAAATAGATACAAGTTTATTTGATGAGAAAAATGAAAAGTCAATTAAGGATAATATAGCTGAATCATTAGGTTTTTCTCCATCAGCTTTATATGGCGGTTCAAAGTCAAGTGGCTCAAATTATGCAACTGCTCTTTTGAATTTGGAACTGGTAGCAAGTGATACATATTCAATTATTGAAAAAATCGTAGATGAATTAAATAAGTGTATCAACTTTAATATTATTAAAGATGTTAATAATGTAGTAAGTATGTATATTCTTCCTATTACATCTTTTAATAGAGATAAATATTTTGATAAGTTTAAATCTATTTATTCAGATTGCGGTGGTGCTATGACACCTTTGATTGCTGCAACCGGTATAGAACCTGATGTTTATATTGACATTATGAAATTTGAACGAAATCAAAATTATGAAGAATTATTCCCCCCACATCAATCAATGTACACTTTGAGCAATAAAGATAAGCAACAAAATACAGACGATAAAGGTGGTAGACCTGAAAAGGATAGTTTAGAGAACGAGAATACAATAATATCTAAAAATAATAATGCAAATATTTCCCCTTCTCCAAATTAATAAATTAAATATTAATAATACTTTAAGACCGCTACTATAAGCGGCTTTTTGTATATATGGAAGATGGCGAGTGAACCTTCCAGCCTTAATGCTTTTGAGCAGGAGGTGAAGTTATAAAAAATGTTTTTATATGAAATTAGCAATCAACAACAAGCGGGCTATGTTAAATGCAAATTAGCACTTCATGAAATATTTGATAGCGATGACAAATATCAGAACAATGGCATTTCATGGCAAGAACCATATGTAACTAATAACTTAAAGTCTGCTATTGGTGCATCAATTACTGCTGAATTTACAGATGACGATAAAACAGAAATTTGGTCACATGGTATGACAGGATATCGCAATGGAGTATTGCAATGTGCAAATGCAAGTATTGTTGGAAGTATTGTAGATGTATATGTGACTGATATTAATTTAGATGGAAAATTTATAAAAGTGCTTATGGCAGATTGTAAATTAGATTATATTCGGCATGGAGCATTTATTGATCATTATAGACAAATGTTCAAAGAGCATGGACATATGTATGGTTCTGTTGAAATAACAGGTACGGCAGAAAACAATAATCAAATTGTTTATAAGGATAATTTTACTGGTACAGGACGGGTGCCGACAGAATATGAATATAGCGGTTTTGCATTATTGGATTCTTTTGTTGGACAAGGCGATGATGCGGCAATAGTTGTTGAATTAAATGCTAAACATACACAAGGAGGAAAAGAAATTATGGATATGGCACAGTTGGTTAATGAAATCTCTCAGAAGATTTCTGATGAAGTTAATAGCCTTAAAGACGAGTTTAAATCAAAGAAAACAATTGAAGAACTTGAGGCTCAGGTGTCGGAACTCAATGAGAAAATTACAAGTCTGAATGACACGATTAATAGTAAAGATGTAACAATCACAGAGCTAAATCAGCAGATTGAGGATATTAAAGCCGAAAAATCTGCTTGTGATAAAAAGCTTTCAGAGATTGAAAAAGTTAATGAATGTAACTCTTTAGAAGAAGCATTGAAGCCTTTTAGTGAAGATGAGAAAAAGTGTGTAGAGGCTGAAATTAATTCATTTAAGGAGAGTCCATTTGATAGCAAGATGTCTATAGATGAAATCGTTACTAAAATTAAGGCTACTGCATTTGATAAGATTCAGGCTGATAAGAAATCAAGTGAAATTAATTCACTTGGTACAGGTTCATTGTTTATTGATATTGATATGCCTGACGAAACAAGTCTTGAAAAGACAGAAGAAACTGATATTTTTGATATTTAAAAAAAGGAGAGAATAATTATGGTTAAGTTTAAAATGATTGGCGACTATAAGAACGCTCGTAATATTGGCAATCTTAAAGCCTCCGTAAATCTTAAGAATGGTAATCTTGTTACCGTTGACAGAGCAACAGGCACTGTTGCTCTTCCGACAGCTACTACTGCAAAGAAAGGTCTTTGGCTTGTACAGAATGAAAGAGAACCAGTAGAATATATCGGTTCTACACCTGAAAATATTATAGCTATTGGTGAGCCAGTAAGACTGTTTGACACAGCAACACTTAAAGATGTTGTTCTTGAAATTGACGATTCTGTACTTACGACTGATTACGCTTCAATTTCAAAGGGTGATACACTTGTAGCTGACATAAAGGGTAATTATGAAAAGTCATCTGACGCTACTGGTTATGAAGTTACATTTACCGTTCTGGAAAAGACAAACTATTGCGGTCACGGTCTTAGTATTTCTGTAAATGTTTGATAAAGGAGGAATGAATAATTATGTTTTCAATTGAGCTTAATAACGCACAGAGAAAAGAAGTAAGAGTAAAGAATGTTGACAAAATCAAAAGATATGCTGAAATTAATATGGCACTTCTTACAGGTCAGGACACAACTGCGTATGGTAAGGAAGTTGATGAAGTAGTTAAGTTTATGTCTCAGCTTGGTGCAAGAGCTGCACAGAATGATGAGACAGCTAAAGCTGAAATTAATACAATTGTAAAGATTGGTATTGAACCACTTCTTGTAAAGCAGATGCAGGTTTATCAGCTTTTTGGTAATTATAGATCTATTGGCATGGATGAAACTCCTGTTGTACATACATGGACATATGAAAGTCTTGATGCTGATATTCAGGCAAAGGGTTCAGATGTATCATTTGCTGACCGTAAAGAAGTTAGTTATGCTATTCCTACAAGAACTATTTCTGCTGGTATGAGATACAATTATCGTGACTTTGAGTCAAAGAATTTTGTAGGTACAAACGCACAGGAAATTGAGCAGATTCAGACAACAATGCACAATAAAGGTGTTGCTTATGTTATTGATACAATTGTATCAGCTTTAAAGGATAACACAACAGGAGTAAAGTTTTACGGTGAATATAATGACGAACCAACACAGACTGCTACTGATGATATGATTAAGAAGATTCGTAGAATGGGTAAGGTTAGTGTTCTTGGTGATTTTGATAAGATTGCTACGATTTCTGGTTTTAATGGTTATCAGAATCCAAACTCAACAACACTTCCCTTCTATACACCTTCACAGGTTGATGAAATTGCAAAGCAGGGTTATAACGGTGATTACAAGGGTTCAAGTCTTGTTGTACTTCCGAACGCTTATAATTTCACAAAGCCTCTTGCAGACAAGACTGCTTTTGAGACTTATTATAATCCAGATCATATTTTCTTTGTACCACAGAATGGTCAATCTCCTATTAATATTATTCGTAGAGGTGGCTTGACAACAATGACAGGTAATGATGTATCAACAGGTTCAATTCTTACAAGATTTGATATGGAAATTGGTGCAGATGTTGTTAAGGGTAGAGAATTTGAGATTGGTTGCCTTACAAAGTCAGCGTAATAATTATACTTAAATTAATTATTTTGTTTAATACGGACAGGTTAGTTATCTAATCTGTCCGTAAATATATTTATAAAGGAATGATATTTTTTTGGCAAGAGGAACTACAGAAGCGACAATTAACACTGAAGGTAGAATTGCTATCACCAATTTGCGTGGATATGCTTTGCATTTTCGTGATAGTGACAATCGCTCTGATATTATGATTCCCGCAGGTGTAAAAGGCTGGAAAGGCTTGACTTATAGAGAAGTTGAAAATCAAGTGGCAATGGACAATAAGATGTTTACTGGAAGTGATACTAAAGGTTCTAATGCCCGTATAGTAATTGATGATGAATCGGTCAGGAAAGCTATTTTTCACATTGATAATATTGATGAATTAAATACTAAAACTTTAAGTTTAGATAGTGTTAAGAGTTTACTTAAAATTACAGATATAAAAGCATTTAGAGCAGAAATTGCCAAATATGTTAATAATGAAGGTGACAAACAGGCGTTTATTGATCTTGCAAGTCAGGCTGGTATTGATAAAGCAACGGTTGCTCAGAAAAATGCAATTGAAAAAATAACAGGTTATAAATTTTCCAAGAAGGCTGAAGATGGTGAATAAAAAATAATTTTTTAGGAAGGATGTTGTGTGTGAGCGAATTTGAACAAATTATAGAAATTTTTGAAACTAAATATGTTGATGCTTCAACTCTTCCTAAAGAGTTAATATCATTGTGGGCGAAGCTTGCAATTGCAGATTACGAAAGAGAAGTAAGTTCTTTAAATTTTGATGTACAAAATGAAGTTTTTAAGAACGGTATATCTTTAACAACTATGGATGTAATAGCCAATATTATGAAATTGTATTATCTTGAAAGAGAATTTGATCGTCAAAATAAAAAAATTAATATTGTTGGTAAAGATTTATCTCTTAATGATACTTCAAATGCTAAGAAAATGACTTTAGCGGAATTGGAGTATTTTAAATCTAAAGTAAATTTATTACTTGATCAGGCAAAAATGCCCGCATATGGTGGTGAGTCGAATGGCTAAAAAATGGACTCAATTTGCCTCTCCCCCATCCTATACTGGTGGAAATGAATCAAATGATTTTAATTTTTTTAAAGAATTATACTTAAATGATATTTTCGATAGTCCACTTGGTAGTGATTTAAAATATTATCATGAAAAACCAAATCTTGTAAATGATAATGGTGTTTCATTTAAGGGTATAGTCCAGCAAGTCATTTCTGACAATGATGATAGCAGTAAAAAAAGACAAGTCTTGTGTTCAGTAGGCACTTTAACAAGTGGAGACTACATTAAATACAAGGATGATTTTTGGATTGTTGTTGGATTAGTTGATGATAATAAATTTTATGAAAAGGCAATTATTTATTATTGCAATTGGGTTTTAAAATTTACATTATCGCCTGATTTCGGAAGTAAAGTTGCTGAATATCCTGTATATTGTACTAATTCTACTCAGTATAATAGCGGTGTAAAAAATGCTATAAATACAAAGTTTGGCAGTGCTCAATATTTAGTTTATATTCAAAGTAATGATGAAACTAATATAGTTGAGAGAGATACCAGATTATTAATTGATAAAAATCATTTAAGACCAACTGCTTATAGAATTACGCAGGTAGATGAAACAAGTAAGTCTTTTAATAACAAAGGCGTCAACATTTGGACTATTATGGAATGTCAGACAGAATATATGAATGATGATATACATAATGGTATTGCAAATAAAGTTAAGCAAGAAGTTGTGAGCGATAGTTATAAAAATCATAATATTTCAACGAATAATCAAAATTTATTAGACGAATGGGCGTGAGCATATCGCAAGATTAGACAATTTAAATATTTATGAAATGCAAATTTTAAAGAAACTTTGTGAGAACATTGATATCCAAAGACTGTTGGATAACGGTGATCCATCATATGATCCTCATACTTTAAAATGGGATTATATTAGACCAGAGGTTTATTATCCTAAAGTTGGTGATGCAGCTCGAACTTATATTACTTTTGGCATTAGTGGAGATGTTTATGGTAGCAAAACAGAAAAAATGTTATATGTTAATTTTTACATTTATTGTCATGACAGTTTGCTACGAACAGACAAGGGTAAAAGAACCACTTTGATTGCTTCCGTTATAGATAAATTGTTTAATGGCACACATGATATTGCATTAGGTGAAATGCAATTAACGCAGTTTGATGGAAATTTCAGTGCCACACAAGATTATCATGGGTATCATTTGATATATGCAGTTCGAGATTTTAATAACCTCTCAAATAGTGACACATTAAGTTATGCAAAATAAAATATTTTTAGACAATTATATTAAGATTAATGATTATGTTGAATTGTACATTCCAACAGTGCGTGAAGTATATAAAAATGAAGATGATTATTATCTGTTATCATATCATTTGACCGCTATGCCTTTCACTCGCAGGGCTGAATTGTGGTTAAATAAAATAGATTACATTACTTTGAATTTTTATGATTTGTTTACTTACGCATTGTATGAAATGAAAGTGCTTGCTTCTAATGATACACAAATGATTACGAAAATGTTTGGGGCACATAAAAAGAGCAACCCAAACATTGGTAATTTATTTTTTAGAGGGTTTGATATAAAAAATATTGAAATCAGATATACAGAGGACAAACATTACCTTGTTGCAGATAGTACAAATCAACATATTTTATTTGATGAAACTGATATAGATAAAACGGCAGAAGCTTTAAGAAAAATTATAGGTGAAAAGAAAGACAATAGAAAAGAGGATGCTAAAGGTGCTTCTGGTAGATATGTTCTTGAACGAGCTGTAAAAGTATTAAAGAGAAATCTAAAAAAAGAGGCTAAATGTCCACGACAGTACAGTATCATTGAGTCGTATATTGTAACTTTGGTTAATAATAAAGGTTTTAAGTATAATTTTGAAACTGTAATGGACATTAGTTATGTCGAATTTATTTTGTCAGTTAAACAAATTTTACAAAATATTCATGTAGCAAATATTGACTTGGGAATATATACAGGCAATATTTTAGCTGATAAATTAACTGATAAAGATCGTTCTTACTTTGCTTTAGAAGTAATTAAGTAAAAAACGGTCTTTGTTATTTTTAAGGAGGAATTATTTATTATGTCAAAGTTAAATGTAAATAATATTGTTTTCACAAGCGTTGACACTGTTGATGTGTTTACACCAATGTTTGGCTCGTATAAATATACTTGTGATGAAATTACAAGTTTTGTAGTAAATAACGGTCAGACAAACACTGATATTGTTGGTGGTAACGGTACTATCATTAACACTCTTAAAAGAAATCCTAATGCAACAATTAGTTGGACTGCTGGTGTTGTTGACGCTAATATTATGGCTGATGAACATGGTACAGAAGTTGTAAATGGTGCAGTGACAATTGGTTGGAATGATACCGTTAAGATTGCTTCTAATAAAGTAGAATTAAGCTTTATCCCTGTGGACAACCCACTTATGATTAAGGTTGGTGATATTGAATATACTGTCGGTAAGAGTGCTGAGAAGGGTAAAACAGTTACATACGCACAAGGTAGTAAGACCACAAAAGCATCTATTACTTTTGCCGAAGGCGAGTATACAGATGGTACAGAAGTTCATGTAAAGTATGATCGTCAGATTCTTGCAAGTTATGTTGATAGAGTTTCAGATAAGGTTTCTGAAAAGATTGCTATTAGAGTAACCGGACAGTGGGAGGACGCTTGTAACACTGTTCGTAAATGGGAGTTTGATGTTTATACTCTTGACCTTACTGGTGAGTATGAAACAAATATTAGCGATAGTCAGACAAACCAAACTTTTGAGGGTAAAGCTCTTAAAACAAGATGTGGTGGTTCAAAGATTCTTACTCGTTGGAAGTTCTTTGACGAAAATGAAGAGGATTATACTACAGCATAAGGAGTGATAATATGAAGGTTTATAAAACCTGCCCTATTTGCTCTAAGCCTTTTAATCCGTGTAGACTTGGCATCGCTACAACTGGTACTTTTAATTGGAGAGAAGTAGCTTGTTCGTTTGAATGTGGTCAAAAATATCTGCTTAAGATTGAAGAAGAAAAGAAACCTAAATCAGCTAAAGAGTTTGCAGATACGGTAATTGAAGATGTGAATAATTTACAAAATGTTATTATTACCGATGATGTTGACGAAAACATATCAACCTCTAAGGCTACAGATCTTAAAAGTAATAAAACTAAAATAAAAAGTAAAACGAAGTCGAAGTTTACTGAGGATAAAATGATTTAAAAACATAATTTTAATAAGGGAAAGTAGGCTTAGTCTATTTTCCCTTATTTTTTATAATGTGATTATTTATGAATAAGAGTAATAGGACAAAATTTAATGTAGATAAAAATACGGCAAAAAGAATGTCCGATGATGGTATTGTTTTTGATAGTATTTTAGAGAAAAATTTTTATCAAGAAGTTATTTTGCCCAATGTGCAAAGTGGTATTATTGTTGAATATGAATTACAAAAAAAATATATATTACAAAATGACTTCAAGAGAAAAAAACACACTGTAAGGGCAATCACTTATGTAGCTGATTTTTATGTCAAACTATATAATGGGAAAGAATTTGTTTTGGATACGAAAGGTATGCCCGATTCTGTTGCCAAAATAAAAAGAAAACTATTTTGGCATAATTATCCTTTAATTGATTATTATTGGGTAGCATACTCTAAAATTGATGGTGGCTGGTTGGATTATGAGTTTATACAAAAGCAAAGAAGAATTAGAAAACGACATCCTGAACTTGCATCACATAATAAAATAGAAAATCAAAGATTGTTAGAGGTGAATTTTTTTGAAAAAATTGACAAATACACAGGTTAAAGAATTAACTAAAGTCAAAAGTTACTCGAAAAAATATGTTTTTGATTCGGGTGATGAATTACTGTATACAGAATATGAATGGATTGGTCAGGCAACACAATTAGATATGATTACCAGCATAGCAGAACAAGTATTGTTTATAGATAACGATTATTGTCCTCAGTATTTAATAGTTGCAAATTATGTTGCGTGGTTAAGCGTATGTACTGATATACCTCTTGTAATGAAAAAGATAAAACATAACAATAGTGTTATTGAAGTAATTGATTTTGAAACGAATTATAATGTAGCCCAAACATTAATTCATGCTAATGGTACCCCTCTATGTTTGGATGTAATTGCACATATCATAAAAGAATATGTTGACGATAGACTGATTGTTAATCATAATCGTCTTAAAACTAAATTAGAGACACTTACTTCAAATTGTGAAAGAAGTGTCTCTATTATTATGAATATTAGTAACGAGTTAGAAAAAATATATAAAGATACTGATATTATGACTGGATTACAAGATGTAGCAAATGAAATGAACGGATTAAACAAAAGGTTGGATAGCAATGCCAGTGATAAAATAATAAATATGTTGGCAAACAAAGACAGTGATTAATATGGCAGAATTTAAATCTTTAGCAGACTTATTTAAATCAGTAAATAAGGATATTGATCAAGCTTTAGATAGTGGTGTTAGTGATTATGTAACTCAAGTGGCTATAAGCTATGCTAAACAGAGAGTATATAACAGATATCGCATTCATTATGAACGCAAATCGAGACCGCATTATGTCAGAAGGAAGAGTCTTTTGCAGGAAGAAAATTGGAATAGCGAACTTGTATCACAACCTGTACTTGAAATTGGTGTTTCAAATCATACTGTAGCAATTTATAATACGACAAAACCTAATAAGGTATTAAATGATAAAGGCGAAGCAGCGAATAACACAGATGAGATACAAAGTTTGCCTGAATTAATTGAACTTGGACAAAAAAAATATACGCACAAATTTGGTGGCGTTGGCTATATGTTTAATAATTTATCTACTAATAAATATAGATATTTGCAAGCCAGACCTTTTGTACAAGCAACTGTAAAACAATTAAATAGTAATGATATATTATCAACGGTATTTGATACTTGTTTGATAATGAATGGTTATCGAGTAAAAGATTAAGAGACGGGTTTCCTGTCTCTTTTTTATTTGTAGGTGGTGAATAAAATGGCAGGAAACACTAATCATGAATCAACAATTTTAGTCACAGCTAAGTTGGATGAAGCTCGTAGTGCTGAAGTTATCAACAATCAATTAAAGACTATAAAATCAAAATTAAACAAGGTAGAGGTTGATATTGGTGTTAGTAAAGCAACTTTATCTAAAGGTTTAGGAAATATTAAATCTGACATTCAGAAACAATTTTCAACAATTAAACTTGATTTAGGACAAGCTAATATTGATAATTTACTTAATGAGCAAAGCATAGAAGAAGCAAGGGTTAAATTGCAAAATTTAGCTGCTGAAATAGGTAAAGACTTAGGAAAAGTTGATAAAATTAGATTTATTAATTTGCAAAATGGTCTTGTTGATTTTGAACAAGGAACTCAAGCTGTTGTTACATATGTAGATAAACTTAATAATGGTTTAACAAGAACAACTGACTTAGTTTACAAAATGAATACGCTTGTAGATGAAAATAATGGTGGGACTATTCAGGAAATGTCTGCAAATGTCTCTCGTATGATTGAAAATTATTCTAAAATGGATAAAGCAAAAAATCAAAGAGAGCAAGCATATTATGAAGAAGTACAAAGAACGAATAAGGAATTAGCGGAACAAGAAAAACAACTTCAAAAAGTTGCACAGACGGAAAAAACTGTTCGTAGTAACATACACTCCGCTGGACAACAAATGTATAATTTGCCTACTCCTACCACTTCAACAGAAGCATCTGCAACAGCATATAGTGCAGTAGTGAGTCAATATGAAAAAATAATATTGTTACAACAGCAATATAATAACAGCATGAATGGTACAAGCAAACCATTGTCTACTGAACAACAGCTACAATCATTAAAACAAATTGATATTGAATATCGACAGTTACTTGATTTGGTAAGTCAATATAAATCTGAGGTTACTTATGCTAATAAAGCTGCAAATAGTAGAGAGCAAGCAGTTGCAAAGTTACAACAAGAAAATCAGCAACAATCTCTTTTAAATTCAAAAATTGAAAAAGCTCAAGCTGATATTATTGCTTTATCTAATGCTTGGACAAATATAAAACGAAATCCTGTGTTGTTAAATGAATTAAATCAACTTATTGCCAAGAGTAAAGAGTTGCACACCGCTGCTGACTTAACTGAGTTCAACACACAATTAGGAGCTTTTAAATCAAAATGTAAAGCTGCTGGCGTTGCTACTGCAAGTTGGGTAAGTGGCATTAAAGATGCGTGGACACATTTTAGTTATTTTTTCGGTGCATCAAGAGTATTTTATGCCATTATTCAAAAGACTAAAGAGTTATATAATAATATCAAAGAACTTGATACTGCTATGGTGGCTTTAAAAAAAGTTACTGATGAAACAAGCGGTACATATTCAAGATTCTTATCAGATGCAAAGCAGTCGTCAAAAGAATTGGGTGCAAGTTTAACAGACTTTGTAAACTCTACGGCTGATTTTGCAAAATTGGGTTATTCTATTAGTGATTCTTCCGAATTGGCTAAAGTAGCTACAATGTACTTAAATGTAGGCGATGATTTAGATGGTATAGATGATGCTACATCAACCATTGTGTCAACTTTAAAAGCATTTAATATGACCGCAAGTCAATCGGAAAGTATTATAGATAAATTAAATGAAGTTAGTAACCGATTTGCAGTTAGTTCTGGTGATTTAGGACAAGGATTAGCAAATTCTGCGGCAGCATTATCAACGGCAGGCAATGATTTAAACGAAACAATTGCATTATTAACTGCTGGTACAGAAGTTACTCAAAATGCCAGTGAGATGGGTAACTCTATTAAAGTGTTAAGTATGCGACTTCGTGGAATGAAAGGTGAATTAGAGGCACTTGGCGAAGATGTAGATGATAATGTTGAATCTATCTCAAAAATGCAAACTCAAATTTTAAATCTTACTCACGGTAAAGTTAATATATTTGAGTCTAATGGTGATTTTAAATCTACATATGAGATAATGAAAGAAATCAGTGAGGTTTATAGTAGTCTTACTGATCCTGAAAAAGCTCAGTTATTGGAAACAATCGCTGGCAAACAGCGTGGCAACCAAATTGCTGCTATTTTAACCAACTTCTCTCAGGCTGAAAAATCATTAGCAGTATCTATGAACTCAACTGGTTCAGCAGCTAAAGAACAAGCAAAATGGATGAATAGTATTGAAGGTCGTTGCAATCAATTGCAGTCTGCGTGGGAGTCTTTAAGTACAAGTATGCTTGATGACGGATCGGTAAAAAATACGATAGTTGGACTCACTGGATTGGTTGATGCTTTAGATGACATTATCAATACTATTGGTTTATTTCCTACTGTTATTGGTGCAGTTGGTCTTGGTTTGCTAATAAAGAACATAAACAATATTAAATCTACTATAGTAGGCGTTAGTAGTGCATTATCTCAAGTCAATCAAGTAACCAGCCTTAATGCAAATGGACAATTGTTCACTCTTGATGCTAACGGAAATTCTACTGGTCAATTGACAGATGTTGCAATTATGAAATATCAGTCAGCATTGGAAGGATTGTCTGTTTCACAACAAAAAGCTGTATTGAGCAGTAGTGGATTAAATCAAGCAATGCAAGAACAGATTTTGTCAAGTAATCTTTTGGAAAATAGTACAAAGACACTTTCTTTAACCGATACTCAATTACTTTTGTCAACTGCAAGTATTAATGAAGAAGAATATGCGAACATACTTGCTTTTACACAAGGTAAACTTGCCGTTGATGGATTAACAGATGGTACAAGGCAATTAAGTTTAACAAATTTAGCATTATTAAAAGAACAAGGTTTGTTATCAGAGGCAACCTATAAGCAAGTTGAGGCTTATTTAGTGCAAAAGAATACAATGAGCAAGTTAAGCGGAGCTGGAGTTTCTTTAAAGGCTATGTTTAAATCTGTTGGCACATGGATTGGTATAGCAACTATGGCTATTACTGCTGGCATTGCTATTTGGAACGCTTACGATCAAGCTCAGCAAAAAATTTATCAAGATACAATACACAAGGCACAAGAAAGTGCAAGTAGTATTGAAAAAGTTTATCAAGCATGGGACAGTTATGCGTCACTTGATAGTTCTGCAACTGAAAAAGAAAAGCAATCTGCAATTGACAATGTTAATGAGCAGTTAAAAAATAAAATTAAGTTATTAAAAGACACAACTGATGCAGAGAAGGAATATGCTGACGCTGTTAAAGAATCAAATTCAGAAGATTTCAACAAAGCAAAAACTGATGCATATACTGCGGCAACGAAAGCAAAAGAAAAAATTAAGTCAAAATGGACTTCGGATTTTCAAAGAAGTATAGTATATGATGATAAAGCTAATAATGGTGATAAACCAGAAATAAGTGATCAGGCTTATGGAATTATAAAAGACATATTAGGCAAATATGCTACTCAGAAATACACTAATGCCAAAGATGTATATGGAAATGTAATTAGTGGTGTTTCATATGGTCTTGGAGTAAATGTAGATACATCTGAGATAAAATCTGTATTAGATTATTATGATAAAGTGCAAAAGGCTATTGCTGACATTGAAAGTGAGGCAGAAAAACTTGGTGGTAAACAGGGTGATAAATTATTGTCATCTGATGTGTATAATCGTTTGAAAAGCATATTTGCTGATGATGAAAGTAAACAAGATGATTTATATGATTTAATTAGCGACTATGTTGATAATCAAGCAAATTATATTATTTCAAATACAGAGTCTGCTCTTGGACTGCCAACAAGTACAGAAGAATTTGCTAAATTTAAAGAGTCTTGTGAAAAGGCTACCGATTCAGAGACTGTTCAAGAAGCTGTATTAAATAGACTGTCGGAACTATTTCCTAAATTAGCACAAAATACAGAAGAGGCTACTACCTCCACTACCGCGTGGAATTACTCTATTACATCATCTAAAGTTGATGATAAACTTAATTCTGCAAAAGATGCTTTAGATGATATCGGAAAAACTTATAAAACACTTTCTGGCGTTGTTGAAGATTACAACACTAATGGATATTTAACATTAGAAAATCTTGATAGTATTATTGATGCTGGTGACGATTATATAAGTGCATTGTTTAATGAAAATGGACAATTGGAATTAAATAAAAATGCTTATATTAAATTGGCAAAAGCTAAGATTGAGAATTTAAAGTACACACAATTACAATCTGCTTTAAGCGATATAAATGCGTTATCAAATGCCACTGAAGTTACTACGACTGATAAATTAACCAATAGCACACTTAAGCTAACTGAAGCAACCCTTACAATGGCTGCTGCTAAAAAAATTGCAGCAGGTATTGATCCGAAAAAAGTATACGGTATTATTGATAGGTATTCTAAAATCATCACTATATATGATGAGGCTGAAAATCAATTAGAAAATAATACTGATGCGTTTTTTGGTTATACAAAATCTGCCGATAAAGCGACTGATGCTTTAGAAAAGCAAAAGGACGCCTTAGAAAAAAATAAAGATGCTTTAGAAAAGCAAAAGGACGCCTTAGAAAAAAATAAAGATGCTTTAGAAGATGCGAAGGACTCTACAGAGAACGGTATAGATAGTATTAAAGACCTGATTAATTTAGTTCAGGAAATGATACAAAAAAATAAAGAACTTGAAAAAGAAGGTCTTGAAAAGCAAAAGAAATCTCAAGATGATATTATTGATAAATACAAAGAGCAGTTAGACCTTCAAGAAGAGCAAATTAAAAAAGCAAAAGAATTAGCAGAAAAAGAATCTGATGTAGCAAAAAATGCTTTAAGTGTTGCAATTACAGGTCTTGACGATTCTTCAGCGGGTAAAAAGGCAAATAAAGAAGCTCTTGATTCTTATAATGATAGCAAAGATGATTTATTTGACACTCTTAGAGAAGATACATATAATGATCGTATAGATGCTTTAGATAAGTTAAAAGAGGCTAATGATAAGTATTATGATGATAAAATTCAGTTAATTGAAGATTATCTTGGTGATGAAGTACGATTATATAAAGATGCTTGTAGTAAGATTGATAACGATAATGGACAATTGTATAGTCAATTATCCGCATATGTACAGCAATATACTACTACTTCCGAAGCCGAGTTTAATCATATGTGGAATGAGGCACAAAATGCTTTACAAGAATATAATACTGATAATTTATCGACTATTGATTTGCTTAATGTAATGCAAAATCATATCTATGATTTGACAGGACAAATTGAAGTTTATCAAACTCAAATTGACAATGTTAGCGATGCCATTGATAGTGTTGGTAGTTCTATTGATAGTGTCAGTAATTCTATTAACACTATCAAGGATAACATTAATAATAATACCAGTGCAATTACTAATAATGCACAAGCTGTTATGGACTACACCGATAAAGCTAATAAACTAAAAGAGGCATTAGGAGAAGTTGTAGAAAATAGCCATAAATTTCGTAAAGTAAAGCTATATGACTCTCCTATCGGTCCGGTTCAGCAAAGAAACTATAACAACCCTAAACCATTTTTATACGGATCTCCTATTGGTTTTTTGGCTGGTAAACACGCAAGTGGCACAAAATCAGCCAAAGGCGGTTTGTCTATTGTTGATGAAGAGGGCATCGGTTCAGAACTTATTCCTACATCTCTTGGCAATGGCAGATATACAATCTTACCACAAGGCAATCCTGTATTTAGCAAAGCGATGACAAATGAATTGTTTGAATTTGCATCAGCTCCAACTGATTATTTTGCACAGAAGTTTGGCTCTGAAATAACACCGAATGTTGTGAACAATAAATCAACTGTTGTTTCCCCTACTATTAACATCAATGTGCAAGGTGATGCTACTCAGGCTACTGTTAATGCACTGCACAAGGAATCCGAAAAGATTATGAATAACACTATCAAAAAGCTTATGTCATATACCGTAAATAACAGACATATTTAAAGAGAAGATGAAATTCCATCTTTTCTTTTTTATTGCAAAATTAAAAGAAAGGCTGTCAACCGACAGCCTTTTGTGTTACTTAGATTGTTCCATTTCGTGAGCTAAATAATGTATTGACTCATGATAAGTACACCAATAACTGTTATTAGTTCTTGGTCGGTCACATCCATCTTCAATACAAGTTGATGAACAATTTGAGCCAATTAATGAAAGTAACAGTATTACGCCCACTATAATGCCAATGGCAATCAGTTTTCCACTATTGTTTTTAGTGTTATTTGCATTCATTATTCTTCACTCCCTTTTTGTTTTATTTTACCATAATATTTTTATTTTTACAAGTAAGATTATATATTTATCTATGTTTTTATTAAGGAGGTGTTTTGGTTGTATAGAGATTGTTATTTTACCTATAACGATATATACTCAGGTGATTATAATTTAATTTTAGCTTTCATAAGTGACGATAGTAATGAGTTTGCAAGCGGAGGCGAATATGAACCCACTACTGTGGCTCTCCCCCATAATGCACAACAGCTTTTATACAATCTTAATTATGCTGAACATCCACTTGAATTTTCAGTTGAAATTATTAGTCCAGAAGATAATATTCCAGCCGAAACAATGATTGAAATTAAAAATTGGTTATTTGGACAAGACGGTTGGAAACGACTTTATTTGCAAAACGAAACATCCGACTATTACCTCAATGCATTATTTATTCCTGACAGTGATATTACCGATGCACGAGGCTATAGAGGTTTGCGTTGTAAGGTACAAAATGATAGTGGATTTTGGTATAAGGACAACGAAATTGAGTTTAAGGGTGTTGCAACTAAACCGTCAAATACAGGGCAAACATTATCTTTTGAAACTACAATTGATATTGAAGGACAACCTGTCAATAACAAAATTTGTCCTATTATTGATTTAAAGATCGGACACAACTGGACAGAACATCAAATAGATTACACATTATCGAATTATAGAGTGTATGTTGGAAATAAACTTAATAAGTCTATGTTCGTTTTCGATGCGAATGTGAATTATCATACAAATAAAGATGCCGTATATGAACTGGATACTAAATATGGAATGGTAACAATGAAAGAACCTAATGAAAAAACTTTTCATTCACTCACTCCCCCATTCATTCAATACAACGGAGTTATTAAAGATAATCTCGATTATGTATCTTTATTTTGGCTTGGCAATGGTCAAAATCAGATTTATCTATATATTAAATCCGCAGATAAAACTGACGCTAAACATAACTATGCTTACGATGTTTTCGATCCCGATAAAAGCTTAGTTTTAAAGTATACTACAATGCACAGGTTGGGTGGTATTTAATATGCAAACACGAAATTACGCACAAGAGACTCCCGACATGGTGTTGTATAGACAAAATAAAAAGACCTCACTTGGCTATGTCAAAAATATACACAATTGGACTGCTGATTATAATTTCGGAGCAGCTTCGGAAATGAGTTTTGAAGTGCCTAAAAAAGTTTATGACACTCGCACCAACAGTTGGATGGACAATCCTAATTATGATAATCTAAAGCCTGATATGCTTTTGTATCTTAATGATTCAACTGAGTATTTTAAGTTTACAGGATCGTATGTTAAAGACGATAGTGAATACAATATTAAGTCAGGCAAAATAAAACCAATAGATTCATTGACATACACACCGAGCGCATCAAATTTTGAAATACAAGACGAGACAGAACTTTTTGATATTGGCACAGCAGCAGGATATAATTTCGTATGGGGTGGATATATTCATTATGATGGTTCTTACGGAGAGAGCTTAGGTTCTTTTGTGGACTTTTCAGACGATCTTGGTGGTGTGTATTATAAGTATAATTCTTATCATTATTTGGCTTGTAAATCGTATATTCCTGCACACAGCGGAGATATTCTTGCATTAAGAAGTCACAATAGCGATAAGACATTAAACTATGTGTATTTTGTTCATTATTATACAGACTCAAAAGTAGACACATATCTTAGTTCTCAGTCATGGGTGTATTCTACGAATACTGGTGATTTTGTTGTTCGCATGCCCATTGATTTTGGAACAGATAGTGATGGCAATAAGATTGATAGTGGATATGTTAGAATAAGTATTTATGTTCCTACAGCAACTATTGAAGATGGTGTTTATAAAACCAATCTTCCTGTGTCTGGTTGGATTAAACTATATTCCAGAGAAAGACTTTGCACTTGGTTCAGCACAAACGATGAGCAGTGGGGCGTTAAAGACAACTGGTGGATTATTGATAACATAGAAGAAACAAATGACAACGGAAGTAATTGCACACTTAAGGTGTCAGCCAAATCATATTCTATGGTATTATCCAAGAAATGTTTTTCATTAACTGGTAACACAATGCCATTGTATATACCAGATAGGATTAACGACCTTGTTACGGGTTCTCAATGGTTATACACTCAAACCAAGCACACTCCTCAAAACTTTACACGAGGATTGCTTAATCAAATATTAGATTATTTACCTCAATGGAAAATAGGTCATATTTCTCGCACTACTTGTTTAAAATATCGCACAATTGATGACATAGATAATACTAATATTTACAGTCTGTTAAATAACGATATTGCATCTAAGTATCAGTGTTATTTTGTTTTTGATAGTGAAAATATGACAATCAATGTGGTAAACGGCAGTGTGCAGTCAAACAATTGGAAATATCATTTAGACAACGCTCAAATTGGTTATCACTCTAAAGCAATACTAACTTGGCAAAATGCAATAAAGAGTACCAACATACACTCTACTGACGATAGGTGCGTTACTGCGTTGAGAGTTCATACAGCAAATGATAAATATGGATTGGGCTTAATCAATCCCACTGGTGATAATATATTATATAATTTTGACAGTATAAAAAATCAGCTTGATTATGTTGTCGATGGGGGCAAGGATGGCAGAACCTTAAAAACGGCTGTAGAAGAATGGGTTAGTAATTATAATAAATTCAAAACTACTTATCAGTCTAAAGGTAAAAAACTTGTAGATGCCAATCTTAAGAGAATACAGTGGAAGTCTAAAGTACAAAAAGCATTAACTAATTATTTAACTATAGCTGATGCAATCAACACTAAACTTATCGCCAAGTATGGTTTGAACGATAAAGAAGTTATATATCAAGTTATTGGTAACACACCGTATGGATATCCAGTATATAAATTATTAATCAATGACCAACCTCGTAATCCTAATGGTATGAAACCATATAAAAAAGGTGATGGTGCAAGTTATACTGCTGTTTATCCGGGCTATGTCAATTATTATAATGAATCATATTATACAAAATTATATTCAAATGCAAAAACTTACTATGAAACCAACAATCGGTATGAGGGTTATGTTTCAACTTATAACACGACTTATAAAGCCATGAAAGAAATTGCTAAACAATTGACTCTTAATTACAAAACAGCAATTCAGGCAAACAAAGACGGTATTGTAACAATCCTCTCCCCTGCTGAAATTTTGGAACTTCAAAACTACATTACTGAAGGAGACTGGACAAATGACAATGTTGTATTTAGTGATACCTATTCCGCTAATGATATTATAACAACATTGCAAGATGTGATGGCTCAAGCTAAATCTGACCATGACAGTTATCTCAGTAAGCAGTGTTATGAGTTTGAGATTGAATCAGCGAACATATTAGCGATTCCCGAAATGAAGGGTAACATTGCAGATTTAACACTTGGAACAGCACTATCTCTTGAAGTAAAAGACGGTGATTGGCAGTACCCTATTTTGCTTTCAATCCATATAAATTATGATGATGTATCAGATTTTAGTTTGACATTTAATACAAACTATTCTGCCAAACCTCTCAAGAAGAGATTTATTGATTGTTTCAATACGATTTCACAAACAAGTGTTAGAAATACAACATTTAATTTTACAGAATAATAGGTGGTGATTATATGATTATTAGACATTTAAGCATTGACTGTGCTTATATTAACAAGATTCTTGAACCAATCACACAAAGAGAACACGGTGTGACTGAGTTTGAGATTGAGGTTAAAAATCACGGTACTGATATCGACCTTTCAGAATGTACGCTTGCCACCTATTATGGATTAAAGCCAGACGAACACAAAGTAGGTGTTAAGTGCAGAGTAGATAAAGATAAATGTTTGATTTATTTGCCTTTGTATTTACAGATGACAACGGCTGAAGGTGTATTAAAAGGTATTGTAGAATTACAGTTTCCTGAAGGTAATGTGAGATTTTCAGGCGTTAATTTTAAGGTTTCTTTTGCACCAGATGACACAAAGGTTGAAAGCACTGATGATTTTAATGTCTTAGAAAACTTTATCTCTAAACCGACTATAGACGGTGTTGTCGGACAGGTATTGTCTATAGACAATGACGGTAACACTATTTGGCAAACACTTAAAGAGTTTGGCGGTGATGATTATGCACATTTGAACAACAAGCCTTCTATCAATGGTGTTGAACTTAATGGAGATAAGTCACTTGAAGATTTGAACATCAAGCAAACCTATACTGCCGATGATATTCCGTTTACAGATGGCGAAACTTTCCAACAGAAATTCAACAATGGTGAACTAAAAGGACAAGATGGTGTTTCGGGTGCTGACGGTAAAACTCCAGTTAAAGGTGTTGATTATTTTACTGTCGAAGATAAATCGGAATTTACTGCCGAAGTTACCGAAAGTCTAAAGCTTGAACTTGCTAAAAAACAAGACAAATTAATTGCAGGCGAAAATATAAAAATTAATGATGACGGAACAATTAGTGCTGTTGCAGGTGAGGTGATTGATGTGGATACAGAGTTAAAAGAGTATATGACAACGACCAAACAAAATATTAAGACTGCTATTGAATACAAGGGCGGAACTGTTGAACCATCTGATAGTTTTAATGCCTATGCCGATAGAATTAAGGCTATTCCCAATGGTGTCACTCCCACTTCCACACTTCCTCCACAAACGGTATTGATAGCCGATGCATTGTATGAAACACCCTCCATTCAGCTTAAATGGCAAGATACAAAAGCAAGCGGATATAAAATCGTAAAAAAGGAAAACATCGCTCCAAAGAATGTACTTGACGGTGAAACTGTATTTAACGGCACAGGTACAACTTATACAGACACAAGCGTTGAAGTTGGAAAAATATATTACTACAGAATCTTCCCGTATAACGCTGAAAAGCAATATCAAACAGATGGAACAAGAAGTATTGCCAAAGTTGATTATAAAGACAGGACAGGACAAGTATTACTTGGCAGTCTTAAAGCTGGTGATACTATTGTTTTTGGTACATATAATGGTGTTAAAATTAAATGGACAATTTTTGATACGCTCGACAAAGAAAAGGGTTTCATTACGGTGGGCTCACTGACATCGCCTGCTGGCAGAATGATATTCGACCAGTCCGAAAATGCGTCAGACAATCCCAATCCTATAAGCCAAAGAAAATCGTTTGGCAACAACAGATATTATTTATCAAACATCAGACAATGGCTTAACAGCAACAAGCCAAAAAACAAGTGGTGGACAGCAAGCCACGATTACGATACTGCTCCACCGTACAAGTCGCAGAATGGCTTTATGTATGAAATTACAGACTATGAAAAATCAATCATTGTTCCAAAATCTGTGAAATGCATTCTCGACACAAATGACGGTGGTGGTTCTGAGACAATGACTGACTATTTCTTCCTTTGTTCGTCTTATGCAATGGGCGGCGAAGTTGTGTATCCGCTTGAAGATAACCATATATATGAATGGGTTGAGGGTGTTGGTGGAGAGAACAGAAAATTCGAGGACAATTATTGGTGTCGAACAATTAGCGGAACTTCATCTGCTTCGCAATTGCGTTGCTTCTACTCGACTGGTGGTTTGTACGGCAACTACGCCAACAACTACATCATTTCGGTTCGCCCGTTTAGTCAACTTTCGACTTCAACTTATATGCAATGGAGCGATTCTGAAAAGGCTTATGTTTTAGCGGATACGGAGGCGTAAAATGTATAATAATTATGAAATCAGCGAAAGAACATCATATGATTCGCCTATCCCTCATCGTGATGGCAATATGATTTATATACCTGTTAATATCTCAATATCAACAGATGATAATGGTAAAACATTATATACATTTAGTGAGTGGCGAATTGCAAAGCCGGAAAATCTGCCCGATGAGTGTGTGTCAGATATGGCGGATATCATTGCCAAAGAAGGTTCAGCGCAAAAGGTGTTATCTAAAATTGAGGAGGTATACAATGAGTGATTATAATGCGTTAATTGATAAGATTGTGGCTGACCATACTACGGCTGTTAAGATTGAAAAGCTCGGCGGTTTATCTCAGAAAATCACGCAGTCAGACAAACTCGGTTATAATTGGGTTGAGGATTATATCGGCGAAACGCTTGTCAAACAGGCATATGTTGAACAGACAAATCCTGTTGGCGTTGCCGATAATCCGTTTGAATTTGTTGAAGGTGTTATGCTTATTCCTAATGCTTATTACACATACAATGGTAAACGCTATGTGTATATAGGTACTGGGAGCAAGACAGCAACAGTATGGAATGACAGCGAATTTGAAGAGTTTTAAAAGGAGGGTTTTAAAGCCAAATTATTCGTTATTGTGTACAAGTAATATTTCTATTTATGAAAATACAATGTACATATTAACGAAGTGATAAGGAGGAGAATAATGAAAACCTACAATAAAATATATACAGTACACGCTTGGAAAGACAACAACAAGTTTTTTACTGTGGTTCAGGGCGAGGGTGGTGTCAAGTATCCTCGCCTTAAGATTATTGACGATAATGGTTCAATTGATTTGACAGGAGCGTCAATCACTTATACCGCTACTTTGCCTCGTGGTTCAGAAGAGATTGTTGACGCTACGATTATTGACGCAAAGCAAGGTATTGTGGAGTTTGAAATTAAATCATCAATGACGATGTATTCAGGTATTGCTTATGGTGAACTAAATATCGTTTCCGACAGCAAGATTTTAAAAGTTGGTGGTGTCAATCTTACCATTAGTTCTGCAACCAACGGACATGAGATTGAAGCAAGTGAACAGTTTAGTGCGTTAGTGGAGGCTTTGCGTAAGGTGGTTACGCTTACACCAGAAGGAACTGCTGTTATTCCTGACGGAAATATAACCACCGAAAAACTTGCAGACAACGCTATAACTTCTAACAAAATTGCAAATAACGCAATCACCGCCGAAAAACTTGCAGACACGGTTCTTGCAAACAAGGCAGATAAAGCCAATACTCTTGCAGGTTATGGCATTATGGACGGAATTAAAGATGCAGCAGGCACTGTCAGAGCTGTCAATTTGGCAGCTGATGTCATAAATAAATTTGGCGAAAAAGTAGACAGTAGCGAATTATTTGATGTTACTAAGAGTATAAATTTAGCCAATTTGGCAGATTATTCACAACATCAAAATGGTGTAACCGTTACAGTCGCCAAAGGCAAAATCAGTTTAAGCGGTACATCTACGGCGGCCACTAACTTCTTTTTACCTTTGAAATCATCAATAACATTACGAATTAACACAGCTTACTGTTTGTCATTACAGGATTTTACAACTAACAACACAGGATGTGTATTTTATCCAGCTTATAATCAAAATGTTATCGACTCAAAATGGTTACTATCTGAGGTGAGTGCTCTTAAAAATGCAGCAGCTACATTCACTTCTATACAATACATGTTTGTTAATAGTATTAAAATTGCCATTGCTGCAAATAGATTAACAGACAATAGCTGTTACTTGCAGATTGAGCAAAACAATCAAAAGACTGCATATGTTGACCCCGAAAAGATTGTTAAAAAGGTTAAGCCTACATTGTATCAAGCTCCCGACTACACAATGCACTATTTGTATGTTTCTAACGATTACGGTGAAGATACAGAGGGATTTGGAGAAACAAAATTTAACTCTATCTTGTCAGCTAATAACAGCATA
>ULUH01011422.1_pt1 | contig 40284 bp, 41 predicted proteins | sample 1958241 | NCBI WGS metagenome assembly ULUH01 (sample SAMEA4835753, study PRJEB28245) | human gut metagenome | biome: gut microbiome; material: fecal sample | place: Denmark | collected 2008 | reverse complement strand
CTCCAACGCGCCGCATCCACTCCGATGCGGCGCGTTTTTTTTGACGACAAACAATTTGATTTTTCAAATTAATTTAATAATTTTACAACCAAATATAATTCAAGTTATGAATAAAAAACGTATCATTGCCATTTTAGTGGTTCTAACAACCATTCTTTTTATTTTATTCGGTTGTTTTATATACAGAGACCACAAAGAGTCTGTGTTTAACGAGAATTTAAATCAATTTCTTAAGTATTCATATAAAACATATACTCTGTCTGAGCATATGGGCAAAGGCATCTCTTCTGCTTGGTATAATTATATTTTTGATGACGAAAAATATTTTGACAAATCTTCTGGGGAATTTTACAAAAGTTACTCTGGCCCATCTGATAAAATATACTGTTCTGATTTCAATGAAGCCATTGCTGTTTTACAATTATATTATCAAGAACAAGGCTTCCCAGACCAAGTTGACAAGTTTTTCAGCAAAGCAAAATTATACTTAAAGAATATGTCCGATTGCCCCGATAAATACAAAGATGTTTATTCTTCTGCAAAGAAATTGTTAGCAACACTCTCATCTATCAAGGATTGCGCTCTATCACCAGAGGGTAGTTTAAAAGATTATAGCAGCAATCTGCATGATTTGTTTTCATCCTTTAAGCAAGGTATAAATGACATCGAAGTCGAAATGCCGGATTTAGACTTTGATGAATCAAAAATAGCGAATTAGAACCAATCCGATTTGCAACAAAGCAAAAAAATAGATGGAAAATCCAGTGATCATACTTTCGTGCGACGTCGACGAGCGCGACCGCATGCGAATGCGTCAGGAATATTTTGAAGCCGTCATCGAAGCCGGCGGAGTGCCGGTGGTGATGCCGCCGCTGATGCTGCGTTCACAAATCGACGAGTGGCTCGACCGCATAGACGCCGACGCCCTGATGCTCACCGGAGGCTGCGACATCGACCCGCAAACCTTCCGCGAGACGCCCGTGCGCGGACTCGGACGTGTGTCGCTGCAGCGCGACGTCTACGAGCTCGGCCTGCTCGAAGCCTGCATGCTGCGCGGCATGCCTGTGCTCGGAATATGCCGCGGACTGCAGATAATCAACGTGGCGCTCGGAGGATCGCTCTATCAAGACATGCTGTCGCAGATGGGGACAGAGTTTGCCAGACACCAGCAGAAAGAGCCTACGGAAGTGGCGACCCACGAAGTGGCGTTCATTGCGGGGTCGATGGCTGAAAACCTTTTTCAAACGCAATTTCTGCCAACCAACAGCCACCACCACCAATGCGTGCACCGCGTTGCCGACGACCTCACCGTCAGCGGCACTACAGTCGACGGCGTGGTAGAGGCATTGGAATGGCCTGAGAGAGAAATTTTTGCCGTGCAGTTTCATCCGGAGCGCATGCGTGACGGCAACCCCACGATGTGCGGTTTTTTCAAAAACTGGATAGAACGCGTGGCGGCTGTAGCAAGCACCAAAAAATCAGAAATTGCCAAAAACGACTGAAAAACGCTTTGTTTTTTGCACAACGATACCGTTTTTGTGCAGAAAAATGCGGTTTTTAGCCTAAATATTTTTCTATTAGAATAATAATTACTTACTTTGCACGTCTAAAAAAGAAACAAAAGAATTTATTAATCTAAAAAATTTAAAAGTTATGTCTGAAATTGCAGAAAGAGTAAAGGCTATAATTGTTGATAAACTGAGTGTAAACGAATCAGAAGTAACACCGGAAGCAACATTTGCTCAGGACCTCGGCGCAGATTCTCTCGACACTGTAGAATTGATCATGGAATTCGAGAAAGAATTCGGTATCACAATCCCTGACGATCAGGCAGAAGGTATCAAAACTGTAGGCGACGCTATCGCATACATCGAAAACGCTAACAAATAATTTATCCCCTAATGGAACTTAAAAGAGTTGTTGTAACTGGATTGGGCTCAATCACACCTATCGGCAACGACGCCGAAACTACGTGGAAAAACGCAGTGGAAGGTGTCAGCGGAGCCGGTCCTATTACGCATTTCGACGTCTCTTTATTCAAGACGCAATTCGCCTGTGAAGTAAAGGGTTACAACTCTGCCGACCATTTCGACCGCAAGGAAGCCCGCAAATATGACCTCTACGCGCAATATGGCGTTATCGCTGCCCGCGAGGCGGTGAAAGACGCCGGCCTCGAAGAATTCGAAGGCTTAAACAAAGACCGCGTAGGCGTTATCTTCGCTGCTGGCATTGGTGGATTGCACACTTTCGAGGAGGAAGCTGGCTACTACGCCATGAACAAGGACAAAGGCCCGAAGTACAATCCATTCTTCATCCCTAAAATGATTGCCGATATGGCTGCAGGTCTCATTTCGATGACCTACGGCTACCGTGGACCGAACTACGCAACCGTTTCGGCTTGCGCTTCGTCAACCCACGCGCTTATCGACGCTTACAACACCATCCGTCTTGGCAAGGCCGACGCCGTTGTCACCGGTGGTGCGGAAGCAGCAATCTTCCCTGCCGGTGTAGGTGGCTTCAACTCAATGCATGCTTTGTCGACACGCAACGACGATCCGGAGCACGCTTCCCGCCCATTCAGCGGCTCGCGCGACGGTTTCGTTATGGGTGAAGGCTCGGCTTGCCTTATCTTTGAGGAATTGGAACACGCTCTCGCCCGCGGCGCCCACATCTATGCTGAGGTTGCCGGTGGCGGTATGTCGGCAGACGCTTATCACCTTACTGCAACCCACCCTGAGGGTCTGGGCGCAAAACTCGTGATGAGCAACGCTCTCGAAGACGCTGAAATGAAACCTGAAGACATCGACTACATCAACGTGCACGGCACGTCGACTCCTGTAGGCGACCTGTCGGAGGTGAAGGCAATACAAGGTGTATTCGGCGACCACGCTTACAAACTTAACCTCAGCTCGACAAAGTCGATGACCGGACACCTCCTCGGTGCAACCGGAGCTCTTGAGGCTATGTTCTGCGTAAAGTCGGTACAAGAAGACATCGTTCCTCCTACAATCAACCACGAGGACGGTGACAACGATCCTGAAATTGACTACAACCTGAACTTTACGTTCGGCAAAGCCCAAAAGCGCACTGTCAATGCCGCTCTCTCAAACACGTTTGGTTTCGGCGGACACAACGCTTGTATCATTATGAAGAAATACAAAGGCTAAAAGCCGTAAACGTTTACGAACGGATAAAACTTTTCATAAAGCTCCTTTTCTCCAATGAGAAGGAGCTTTATTCTTTTTGTGCGGATCTGACGGGATTCTGCCCACGCGGAATAGCAATCTACCGGCAGGCGCTGACCCTCCGACCCGCCAACGCGCCAGCAATCAACGGCACCGTCGTAGGCTCCGGCTCGGGATACTCCAAGCGCGAAGCCCACCAACACGCAGCTGAAGCCACCATGGAAACCCTAAAAAAACGAACAAGATGAAAATAACACACTACATAACAATATTGCTCCTGTCACTCCTTTTATTCAATTGCAAGGGACAAGAAGACACACAGATTCTACATGCCGAATCCTGTCTTGACAAAGATCCTTCTGAAAGTTTCAAAATTCTACAAAACATCGATGCAAATGAATTGTCTCCCATGAACCGTGCGCTATACGCACTGATAAAAACCGAGGCTTTATACAAATGCGACATACCCGCAGAATCTGACTCTCTAATAAACATCGCCTTAAACCACTACAAATCTGGGAAAAGGCATATTCAATCCATGATTTTCAAAGGCATTGTTGAATATGAAATCGGAAACAATGTCGACGCCATAAATTGGCTAAAAAAAGCTGAGGAAGCAACGCCCAAAGATGACTATGAAACGCTTGGATACATAAATATGCAATTAGGGAATATATACCTTGACTCTTACATTGAAAACAAAGAAGACATCAGAAAATACAAAAAAGCACTTATATACTACACAAAATCACACAACCAAAAACGATGCCAAGTGCTGAACGGTATTATTGGCGGCTCATACCGCTCTGTCAACACAGACAGTGCATGCAAATACCTGAACAATGCTATTGCACTTGACACAAAAGCCAAAGACAGTCTGTTTCTGTTTCTTCACACAGAAATGCTGGCACGAACTTTTTACCAAGACTCAAACTACCTGAAATCAAAGAACTTAGCTTTATATGCCATTACAGAAGGAAGTGACCACTGCCCCGCAGACGAAGCAATACACGATGCCGCAAGAGCATACGCTCAATTGGGGAGATTTGATTCTGCCAATTTTTTCCTATCCCGCCTCAAACAGCACAACCTTTCTCCTGAAGAGAAAGTAAAACTACTCACCACAAAAACAATACTTTTTGAGAAAGAAGGCAATTTCAAGGAAGCTCTTGTCACCTACAAGGAGGCTGCAGACATTGCCGACAGCATCATCAGCTCTTCTCATCAGCAGCAATTATTCCTAAAGGAGAAATGTTATGACACGCAAGTTCTTAAAACAGAAAACATTGAAATAAAGCACAAAAAATTGACAACAATAATCGGTTATTCAATTTTAGTGATTCTACTTTGCACCACATTTATTGTCATCTACAAGAAAAAACAGGATCAGATAAAAAACATCCTTCTTGTCCAAGAGGATTTTCAATCCGCACATAAACTGGCAATGGAAGATATGCTTAAACAGCAAAGCATATCTGAAGAACTCCATTGCGCCCTTTTGTCACAAATTTCAACGGTCAAGCAGCTAATCGAGAAATCATATTACTTCGGCAATCAAACAGGAAAATTCAACGACGCTTTCCAAAAAATGATGAGAATAAACACTCCAAACCATAATTTCTGGGAAGGGCTAAAAATCCACACCAATATCACCTTTGACAACATAATTACAAAACTTAAAACCAAATACCCCGCACTCACGGAACAGGACATTTATTTTATTTGTATGCGACTTTGCAACTTTTCCGCTGCTGAAATAATTGTGTGCATGGGATATACAAATAGCCATTCCGCCACCAACCGCCAACTTAGAATAGCAAAAAAATTAAATATGGAAATAAGCCTTAACGAGTTTATCCTTAAAGTCAAAAACAAAGAAATTTCTTTTTAAAAACGCCTCAATCGAATCAATTTGGGCATCCAATTTTCAATGATGCAATTTTAGTAGGTAAACCACTGGTTATCAGCATCCATTTTCTTCGCTAATGCATTGATTTTTTAGGATTTAGCATATTCCATTCCTACCTTTGCAGGTATAGAAATCCTAAAAATTTTTTTTATGAAAAATTCATTTTTCCTTTTATTTTCAGCATTTGCCCACTTGTTATCATTTGCCAATTCTAACGACATTGAGAAAGTCAATGTAATCCCAACGAAAATTGGGACAAAGACCGAAGCGACAATTCCAGACGTTGAGTTCGGACCAAGCAAAGAAGTCCTGTTCATTTCACTCAAATCCAATAGTCAATATCTTTTATCAATAACCGACGAGGATGATGTGAATAAATGCACATTCCCCATAAACCATAATGGAGCAAGAACATCTTACAGCATCCAGTTCTTAGAAAAGGGCACTTATAACATATTTATAACATCCGTTGAAAACGAATATTCTGGAGAATTAGAAATTAAATAATTTATAATCATGAGAAAGTTTATATTTTTTATCTTAGCTGCAACAACCTTTGCAATAGTCATCAATGCCCAAATCAGAGTAAAGAAATACGGACAGCTTCAAGTTGGGCAAGAAAGTTCAGACGTCAGCACCATTCCCGCCAACCGGAAAGACACAATCTCTAGAATACAAGTATTCGGCCCTTGTGGAAACATGGGGGAAGGAGCCAGAATCACTTTCGGAGACGCTGCTTTAGCAGATAATTTGAATGTATTAATTGGAGAACTTGGAACAACTGACTGTGACAAGCTTTGGCTACATGGGAAACGAGGAACTTACATAACCGCCACATCAAATGCAGAAGATACCATCGCTTTTTTTGATGCAGAGAAAGGTCGGTATTTTCAGTTCAATTGTGATGTAAAGACAACAGGGATATTTGTTCGTTCTGACGCACGATTCAAGGAAAACATTCTTCCCTTAACTTGCTCCGACAAACTCTGCGAACTAACCGCAGTAAGTTACAAACTTAAATCCAACGCAACGCCACAAAACGACCGACCCAGAGCCGTATCCAGCGCCTCTTTTTCAGACAAAGAGACCCGTGACAATGAATTCTTTAGACAATACTATCAGAATTTACAAAACCAACCGACTCGCTTTGGTTTCATCGCACAAGAAGTCAAAGAGGTATACCCCGAATTAGTCCACACCGACTCCTTAGGAAATATGTATGTAGACTACCTGGGAATGATTCCGTTATTGGTAAATGCTGTCAAGGAATTGAAAGAACGATCAGATTCCCTTGAATTTATATTATCCAAAACCACATACACAGAACTGCCACAACTCACGCCTGTTCAAAAAGCCTCAATAGAGAATCTGACGAATTCAACTTGCAAACTATATCAAAACTCTCCAAACCCTTTCAATTTTGCCACAGAAATCAAATGCGACATTCCAGAACCTATAACAAACGCCGAGATTTTAATTTTCGACATTCAAGGAACGCTAAAATTAAAAAAGACAATATCTTCCAGAGGTAAGACTTTTGTAACAATCAACGCTAATGAGTTATCCCCCGGAATGTATATTTACGCTCTAATTATAGACGGCCAAGAAAGAGAAAGCAAACGCATGATTTTAACGGACTAAACATCTTTTATCATGAATAATATTTATCGGACTATTTTATCATTGCTGATTTTGTCTGTCTGCCAACCAGTATGTGCCGAAATTTCTTTCGACACATACTTTCCGACAAAGAACCTAAGCATTTCCAATGACACGGTAAACAATAAGATTTATTGCCGAATAAATCAAACCGAATGCAGCTCATCTTGCGAAATTGGTCTTCCCGAGCTGCCTATAAAACATCTCCGTTTCATCGTCCCTACTAATGCAACAAACTTTTCCATTTCAGTAAATATCAATGACACAGTGCTAAAATCTGCAAGGCACAAGGTAATACCTGTACAACCTCCAACAACAGCTGAGAATGCAGAACATCCTAATTTCAAAGAACCCGACAACGCCATTTACTCAACAGACAAGTTTCTGTATAATCAATTTGCAGAAATTGTTGAAGAGGGATTCTTTGACGGGAACAAACACATTATAACAGTTGCAGTATATCCAATAGCCTACAATCCGACAAATGGTAACATCAAACTTACCTCATCTGCAAAAATCACCATAAACTACGATTTATGCAATCCAGACTATGCCAGGACAATCAACAAAGTCACGCAACGTTGCTCAGACATTGACTATGTAAAAAGCATTGTTGTCAACAGCGAACAAGTGGATGAATTTATCAATTCTTGTGTCTCTGCAAGCAATTATTTGGACTGCGAATTGCCAGCCTATGAATATTGTATTGTCACAAACAGGAATTTAGCACCAGCTTTTGAAAAATTGATCTTTTGGAAACGACAGAAAGGTTACAATGCAGGCATCGTATGTATCGAAGACATTCTTAGTTGCCCTGATTTCAAGGACGGAGATGTTCTCTCTGGAATAAATGATAACGCCGGCAAACTCCGGGCATATTTATCTTACACATACAAATCTGGACTTGGTAGATACGTTTTGCTTGGAGGCGACTACACTCAGCTCCCCGTCAGATACGGTAATACCGGATCTACAACCAACGAGTTCAACAACATCCCATCCGATTTATATTTCAGCGACTTAAACGGCAATTGGGACTCCAATCAAAATGGCATATATGGCGAGCGAGAAGACGAATTGGATTTCCGCCCCGAACTATATGTTGGCAGATTGCTATGTAAAAATGCTAAAGAAATTGACAACTATACGACAAAACTCATTCTATATGAATTAAACCCCGGCAATGGCGATTATAGCTATCTTGGAAAAGCGTTTCTTACAGAATGCGATGACATGCTCAACATCAAAGAAGCAGACAAGGTCGCCAATTGTCTCAAAAACTATTCAATAGAGAGCCTTATCTTTAAAGAGCAACCTTCTTACAACGACCCCAACCCGACATTTCCAACTGGCAATCAATGCATCGAGCAAATGGAAAATGAACGATATGGATTTTTCGGTTGGCATGGACATGGAAACCCTGGAGGTGTTGGTGTATGCGATGGGTCTGGTCTTGACGCCCCATATGGAATAGTGGCTCTTCAAAAAAACAATGGCTACTATGCTGCTGAAAGCGCAAATGGTCTCGACAATCTATCTAATTTCAACTACCCTGCAATAAGCTATTCGACATCATGCACTTTAGCTCCTTTTGACAAATTGTCCGACCCAAAATATGATATTGAATACAATGTTGCATCATCATTCACCGTTGGTGGTCTTTATGGAGGACCTGCCTTTTTAGGCAACTCACGCTATGGATGGATAGGTCCGTCTGTGAAACTCGAAGAATGCTTTTTTGAGATAATCAATTCAGGCCACTACCAACTAGGTGTAGCAGAAGCAATGTCAAAACAAGAACTGACATATACAAATGATGTATACTACAATATTCGATTAGCTCACAATCTCATCGGTTGTCCCGAATTTGAAATGTGGACTGCAATTCCTAAGAAATATATTGCCCCAGGCATACGAAGAAGCAATACTGGAATTGCGATAATAAGCTCCTACAATCTCGTCGGGAACAAAATTGCATACACAAAGCGAGACGGAAATCGTTTTTTAGACATCATAACTACTAAGCCAGGCACTTTGATTAGAACATACAGCGCCACTGCCGATCCGAACGAGCCAATCATGCTTTATTCTCACAATAATATTCCTTATTTTTTCCCATTATGGCTACAAAATGGCAAATATTCAGGAAAAAGATATATATTTGCAAGTAGCATCAAAATAGGAAAATCAATTGACCGCAACAGATCTTTTGGTGACTTTGTCTTTTCATGCGATTCGGAAACGACTTTTGATGCCAACTCGGACGTGGAAATATCGGCAGGTACCGAAATACAACGCGGAGCCATTGTCAACATCTTCTCAAAAAAGGATGTTATCATTTCTGGAGGAGTGATTAGAGCCGGAGCCATTGTCAACATAAATGCTACAAATGTAGATATTCAAAATGAATTTGATATTGAACCCGGAGGACAACTGAACATCAACACTAAATAAACTTTTACGATTATGAAAAAACTCTACACTTTAATTTTGATGGCAATGGCAGCAATAACAGCTACAGCTGCCGACTGGACATATATGCCGATGGTGCGCGAGGGCGTGGAATGGCATTATGCAACCCAAAACGTCCGACAAGGAGGAACCGACACCGGAAACATCTATCTGCGTTTTGACGGCTCCGAAACCGTCGACGGCAAGACCTACAGCGTGCTGTACCGCTACGACACTCCCGCGTTCGACAAAGCGAAAGCACAGATTGCCGCATATATGCGCGAAGACGGGCACAAGGTGTATGCAATCTGCAAAATCAAGCCCGACGGGACCAGCACCAGCGGCAACGAAAGCGAGGAACGGGTGGCTTACGATTTCGACACCCCCGAAAACAACACTTTTGCCATCGTTGGCAAGGTGGACTTCATCACCGTGGGCAACACAAGCCACAAAGCACTGTCAGACAACTCCGTAAATCACATTTGGGCAATCGACGGAATCGGTATCGCTGCAGAGGGATTCACAGCCGACGGCTATCTGCCATTCCCAAACCCATACGTCGTAGCGTCGACATTCTATTTCAGCATATATCTGGTCGACTTGAAAGAAATTGCCACAGGCAACACAATCTACAGCCACGACAGTTTCTACGGCTCTGTAGCCGACATCAAAGCCGACAACCGCCCACTGACAGTCATCGTGGCCGGCGGACGCATCAACGCTGTGTCGCCAAAGGGTGAATGCTCCGACCTCACCATTGCCAACACGACGGGCGCGACAGTGGCACACAGCGAAGGAGCGTCGGCAAGCATCGAAGGGCTGACGCCGGGCATCTACGTGGTGACTGCGACAACACCCGAAGGCAAACGCGTGGCAAAGAAAATCGCTCTATAACAACCCCGTTCTTTATCTTCCCAGCCTCACGCCAACACAGACGGAGAGGGGCGTGCGACGCCGTGCATTGTCTGAAATTCAGCAATTTTCCCGGTTTATGGCAAAAAAACCGCATAAAATTTTTATCAAAGGATATAATCTATTAATTTTGCAGTTCGTGAGATAAACCGAAAAAATAGAAAAAACAAAATAAAAATGGCAACAACAGACAAAAAACAAGCCACTCGCACAACGATCGACGAACTCAACGAGAAACTGTCGTCGGCGGAACAGAGTGTTGAGAAGAACAAGAAAAAAATCCTTTACGCCGTAATCGCTGCCGTGGCTGTAGTGGCTATCGGCTTCTGGGCATACTACGGCTTCTACCAGAATAAGGTGAGCGAGACCAAAGAATTGGTTGGAAAAGCCGACGCCGCAAAGATGGAAGGTCAGGACTCTATGGCGCTGAAGCTCTACAAGCAGGCTGCCGAGGGATATGGCAAGTTTGCAAACCGCGCAAACCTCGAGGCTGCAATCATCCTCTTCAACCAGGGCAAGGCTGCCGACGCTTTGACCTACCTCGAAGCCTACAGCTCTGAGGAGTCGCTCATCGGCTCTATGGCTCAGACTTTGAAAGGCGACTGCAATGTGAACCTCAAGAAATATGACGACGCTGTGGCTTGCTACGAAAAGGCTGTGAAGGTGGCCGACGGCAACAAGATGCTCGTGCCTTTCGCAATGTACAAGAAAGCAATCGTGCTCGCCGCTCAAAACAAGCATGCAGAAGCTGCTAAAGTCTTTGAAGAAATAAGCAACCAATATCCTGCGTTCGCTCCTCACGGACAGGGCGGTCTCGACATCCAGAAACTTATGGAGCAGGAGAAATTCCGCGCCGCTGGCGACAAATAAGACAGAAGGTAATATTAATTTCTTTCATAAAAGAGACGGGCTGGGTTCTTCGGAATCCAGTTCGTTTTTTATTTCTCCTCATTTTCATATTTTGGATGTTTCATACAAGAAAGTAAGCGTTTGGTGCTGGAGCAGCACAACAAAAACCAACTTCACCGGCGGCGCAAGCGCAAAATGGCCGGGAGAGCGCGCCACTATGATGGGCAAGGCTGCAAACGGCAACTTGATTTGGAAATGGACATTCACAGGCACCGTCGACACTTCCGACATGCCTACCCACATCATCTTCAGCAACGCCGGCAGCCCGCAGACAGACAACCTTGAGTTCAAGAACGGCGGCTACTACACCATAAACGGCGTTGACCACGTAGTTACTCAGACAACTTCCTCTGTCGACGACAACGTGAGCGCATCGCTGAGAGCGTATGCCTACAACGGAACTATCTTTGTAATCGCCCCCGCAGCAACCACGGTGACCATCTCTTCTATCGACGGCCGCACATTCACGCAGCCTGTCGAACAAGGCGAAAACCGCATCGTAGGCTTCGGCAAGGGCATCTACATTGTTGAAGGACAAAAAATAATCCTATAAATTCAAAAATTTCGGAATGTGGCAGTTTTTAAGCTAAGATATTAGCTCATAGCAGATTAATGATTTTAACAATATTTCCTACTGCTAAATTGGGACACCCAATGTTTAAAAAATGTTACATTCCGAAAAAAAATAAGTACATTGCGCTTGCACCACAAAAATAGGTTGTATCTTTGTACTGTTTTTGAAGCAAAAAATTGTTTTATTATTAAAATTTAGAAAAAATGAAAAAGTTAGTTTTATTACTTGCTGTTGTAGCTTCTGCTACATTGTTCTCTTGCTCTGGCGACAAAGCCGCTAATGATTCAACTGCTGCTGACACTACAGTTCAAACTGAAGACACTGCAGCTCCTGTTGACACTGCAGCTCCTGTTGACTCTACTGCAGCTTAGGCTTAATTCTAAGCATAGAACAGTAAACAAGATAAGGACTACCTCGATAGAGGTGGTCCTTTTTTTGCGTCTCCTCCACAGAAACCAACAGCGGTCGCACACACATCGGAGCATACCAAAATAAGCAAAGCGGAGGCGTGTCAGTCAGCGACACACCTCCGCTTTGCTTATCGATGTTGCGACAAGGATTACTCCTCTTCGTCCTCAGTCTCGTCCTCCTTCATGTTGTGGAACACGTTTTGCACATCATCGTCGTCCTCAAACTTCTCAAGGAGTTTCTCGATCTGCTCACGCTGCTCCGGAGTCACATCCTTATAGTCGTTAGGGATGCGTTCAAACTCCGCGCTCTGGATTTCGAAGCCATTCTCCTCAAGATATTTCTGGATATTGGCAAACGCGTCAAAAGCGCCGTAGATAGCGATGTCGTCGCCCTCGTTCTCAACCTCGTCAACACCGAAGTCGATAAGTTCCAATTCAAGCTCCTCCAAGTCAACGCCTTCTTTCGGCGCAACCTTAAACACACACTTGTGGTCGAAAAGGAACGAAAGGCTGCCCGACGTGCCGAGCGAACCACCGAACTTATTGAAGTAGCTGCGCACGTTGGCAACCGTACGGGTATTGTTGTCGGTAGCCGTTTCCACCACAATAGCGATACCGAAAGGACCGTATCCTTCGTATACGATTTCCTTGTAGTCGCTTGCATCCTTGTCGGTAGCCTTCTTGATGGCGCGTTCAACGGTGTCCTTAGGCATATTGGCTGCTTTTGCGTTCTGCAGGAGCACACGCAAGCGGGAGTTGCCGGCAGGGTCAGGGCCAGCGGCTTTCACCGCGATAGTGATTTCCTTACCGATTTTTGTGAACGTACGCGACATGTTGCCCCAACGTTTCAATTTTCTCGCTTTGCGATATTCAAAAGCTCTTCCCATGAGTATACTTTTTATTATTGTAGTTATTGTTTTGATTTATTATCGTAGTTGTGCGCCAAGTTGCTTTTGCAAGTTGGTGATTATTTTCTTCATGACGGCATCGATTTGCTTGTCGTTGAGCGTCTTCTCGTCGTCCTGCAGCGTCATGCTCACGGCATACGACTTCTTGCCCGCCTCAAGGTTCTTGCCCTCGTAGACATCGAAGAGAGTCACGCTCTTGAGCAGACGTTTCTCCGAGTTGCGGATTACGGTCTCAACGTCGGCAAACGTAGTGGCAGCGTCGATGAGCAGCGCAAGGTCGCGCTTCACAGGCATCGACTTCGGAAGGTCGGTGTACTCCACCTTCTTCTTTAACGCAATTTTCACCAGCGCGTTCCAGTTGAGTTCAGCGAAATAGACAGGCTGGCTGATATCGGTCTTCTTGAGCATTTTGTGGCTCACCACGCCCACATAACCGATAAGTTTGCCGCCGCGGTTGCGGTATTCCAGACATGCCGCAAACAAATCGTTGCTTGTCTGCTTTGCCACAAGCTCCTTCTGACTTACGCCCAGACGAGCAAACACATTCTCGACAACCGCCTTAAGGTCGAACACTGTCGACTTCACAGCCGGAGCCGTCCAGTTGGCAGTATGCAGGTCGCCGGTCATCCAGATGCCCAGATGCGCCTCCTCTGCAAACGGAGCCAACGGCTTCTCTTCGGTCGACTCGGCTTGCGGGTCGAAAGAGTAGACATTTCCAAACTCATACATCAGCAGGTTGGCACTCTTGCGGTTGATGTTGTGTGCAAGACTTTCAAGACCGCCGAACACAAGAGTCTGACGCATCACCGCCAAATCGCTGCTCAATGGATTGAGCAGACGCACGCAATTGTCGAGCGGATACATTTCCAAGCCGTCGTAGTAGCTTACGGCAGTGAGCGAATTGTTCATAATCTCGCGATATCCGGCGGCCGTCAGCTGCTCCGACACGAGGTTCTGCAGTTGGTTTGCATCGTCGGTAGGCTGGCGGTAGGACAACGAGGCATGGAGCGTCTCGTCAAACTCCACGTTGTTGTAGCCATAGATGCGCAGTATGTCTTCCACCACGTCGCACGGGCGGGTAACATCCACACGGTATGTCGGGATGCGCAGTGTGAGCACATCGTCGGTTTCTTTTTCAATCTCCATCTCGAGAGCGGCGAGGATGGTCTTCACCAAACCCTTGTCGAGAGTCTTGCCGATGAGGCGCGACATGTAGTCGAGCGACAGCTCTACCGAAGGACGCTCAACAGGCGCAGGGTAGAAATCAGAGATTTCGCCGCAGATTTCGCCGCCTGCCAGCTCCTTCACGAGCAATGCGGCAGCCTTGAGGGCATAAATCACATTGTTGGGATCCACGCCACGCTCAAAGCGGAACGAGGCATCGGTGTTCAAGCCCTGACGGCGCGCTGTCTTGCGCACCCATGTCGGATGGAAGCAAGCCGACTCAAGGAAGATGTCGGTTGTCTGTTCCGTAACGCCCGATTCAAGTCCGCCGAACACGCCGGCGATACACATAGGCTCCTCTGCGTTGCAAATCATAAGGTCGCGGGCTGTCATCGTGCGTTCCACACCGTCGAGAGTCACGAATTTCGAGCCTTCAGCGGCTGGGCGCACCACGATTTTGTTGCCTTTCACCTTTGCCAGGTCGAAGCAGTGCAGCGGCTGGCAATAAGCGTTAAGTATGAAGTTTGTAATGTCGACCACATTGTTGATTGGACGCTGACCGATGGCTGTCAGATAGTTGCGCAGCCATTCCGGACTTTCCGCCACCTTCACGCCGCGGATAGTCAAACCGGCATAGCGGATGGCAGCCTCCTGGCATTCCACCTCTACAGGAATCGCGCCGTCGGCACGGTCGCTGCGGAAAGCGTCGACAGAAGGAGAATGCAGGTCGGCCTGCATGCCCTGAGCCTTCATCCATGCGGCAAGGTCGCGCGCCACGCCGAAATGCGACGCAGCATCGATACGGTTAGGAGTCAGGTCGACTTCAAACATATAGTCGTCCTTCACGTTATAGTAATCTTTGGCGAGAGTGCCCGGCTTCACCGTCTCAGGAAGCTCGATGATTCCGTCGTGCGATGTGCCGACACCGATTTCGTCTTCGGCGCAAATCATTCCGAACGACTCGACGCCGCGGATTTTTGATTTCTTGATTGCAAATTCCTTGTCGCCATCGTAGAGTTTAGTGCCCACGGTAGCCACAACCACATGCTGTCCGGCAGCCACGTTTGCCGCTCCGCAGACAATCTGCGTAGGAATGCCGTCGCCGAGGTCCACGGTGGTGATGTGCAGGTGGTCACTGTCGGGATGCTCAACGCAAGTGAGCACCTTGCCTACAACCAGCCCCTCAAGCCCGCCTTTGATTGTTTCTACTTTCTCAACGCCGTCCGTCTCAAGACCGATAGAAGTAAGGGCGGCAGAAACCTCCTCCGGCGAAAGGTTGAAATTAAGATATTCTTTCAACCAGTTATACGATATATTCATAACCTATAAATGTTTCTAAACAGAGTTGTAAGGATAAACCTCCGTAAAAATCGCACAAATTTACGAATTAATTTCCAAAAAAGGCAATCTAATCAAGTCTATTTCAGCAAAGAGAGGAAACGCGACGGGATAGGCGTCTCAAACAGCATCTCCTTCTTGGTGACAGGGTGCGCGAAATGAAGCGTGCGCGCGTGCAGACCGAGGCGGTGTATCGGACTTGCCTTGGCTCCGTACTTGCGGTCGCCGACAATCGGATGCCCAAGGTCTTTCATGTGCACACGAATCTGATTCTTGCGTCCGGTGTCAAGACTCAGCTCCATCAGCGAGTAGCCGTTGTTGCACTGCAGACGCTTGAAGCGCGTGATGGCGAGCTGACCCTCGTCGGGATTCTGCGTGGAGTACACCTCAAACTGCGATGTCTCGGCAAGATAACTCTTCACAACGCCTTCCTCCTGCTCCACCTTGCCCTCGACAACAGCCACATAGCGGCGGCCGAGCACCATATTGTTCCAGTTGTGCTGCATAGCCTCCTTCGCCTCAACGTTCTTGGCAAACATCATCAACCCCGACGTGTCGCGGTCAAGACGATGCACAACGAAGAGCATCAGCCGCGGGTCTTTCTTCTTCAGATAGTCGCGGAGAATGCTGTATGCCGTGCCGTCCTTCACATTGTCGGTCGACACCGAGAGGATGCCGCTGCCCTTGTTGATTACGATAATGTCGTTGTCCTCATACACCAGCTTGATGCGCGGATGGGAGAACACCACAAACGGGCGTGTGAAATTGACCGACAGCGTGTCGCCGGCATGGACTGGCTGGTCGAATTGCGATGTAGGCATCGAATTGAGTGCCACTTGGTTATATTTCATCAGCGCCTTGATGGATGTGCGCTTATGGTCGGTAAGTTTTGCTTCCAGACACTGCATCAGCGTCGACTCCTCTGCGGCAGTCCACACGAGGATGCTGTCGGGACGCCAGCGGTTGCGCTCCGCTCCCGGTTTTCCGTTTCTCGTCATAATCATTGATTTATATCGCAAAATTACTGCAAAACGGCGTAACTACAAAATAAAGCGGTGGTTGAGCGACAAAAACAACGTCAGCGACGCCTAAAAATGCACACAAATGACGAAATGTGTTTCATTTTTCAATATTTTGATATATTTTTGTATCAGAATACGAAAACAATGGGAGTCAAGATACATAGAGAGGGAGTGAACATCATCCTTGCGTTCGCGCTTATTTTGGTGGTAATCAACATCCCTATATACCTTTTTGTCGCTTCGTGGGTTGCCAAAGGCATTGTCTGGGGCATCTCGCTGTTTGCATTGTGGCTTGTCACCAACTTCTTCCGGTCGCCGATACGCAGTTTTGCCGGGGAGAGGGAGCATATGGTTGTGTCGTCGGTCGACGGCAAAGTCGTGGCTCTCGAAGAGGTCGACGAATGCGACGTGCTCGGTGGACGCGCCATCCAACTGTCGGTGTTCATGTCGGTGTTCAACGTCCATGCCAACTGGTATCCGGTCGACGGCAAGGTTGAGAAAGTGGAACATCAACACGGACGTTTCCGTTCTGCCTATCTTCCGAAGTCGAGCAGCGAGAACGAGCGTTCGTCAATCGTGATACGCACCAACGGAGGCACACGCATCCTCGTGCGTCAGATTGCCGGCGCCATCGCGCGACGAATCGTAACCTATGCGCTTCCGGGGTCGAAGGCCGACATCTCGGCGCATCTCGGCTTCATCAAATTCGGTTCCAGAGTTGACATCTACCTACCTGTCGACGCTGAAATTTTCGTCAAAATCGGCGACAAGACAATAGGCGGAGTAACGCCTATCGCCCGTCTGAAAGAATAACATCATACAGCAATGAAACTTTTTCGCGCAGTAAAGCAAAACATACCGAACACCATCACGAGCATGAACCTCTTCTCGGGCTGCATGGCGGTGGTGTCGGCATTCCATTTCAATGAAACCATCGGAGCCATGCAAGGCTACGAATGGGCGTTTCTGTTCATAGGACTTGCCACCGTGTTTGACTTCTGCGACGGACTGTCGGCGCGCCTGCTGCACGCCTATTCAGCTCTCGGGAAGGAACTGGACTCGCTGTCTGACCTCGTCAGCTTCGGAGTGGCGCCCGCCGCGCTGGTGTTCAACCTCATACAGTCGCAAACAGGCTCATGGGTGGCTTTCCTGGCATTCCTGATCGCCGTTTTCGGCGCGTTGCGTCTTGCCAAATTCAACATTGACGACCGCCAGACCACATCTTTCATCGGCCTGCCGATTCCTGCCAACGCCATTTTCTGGATTGGCGTTGTGGCATGGAACGTGGACTTCCGCTATATCGGCGACGCCTGGATGACCGCGCTTGTGGTTCTGTTTCCGCTGCTGATGGTGAGCAGCCTGCCGATGTTCTCCCTGAAGGTGAAAACACTGTCGCTGCGCTCCAACGTGCGCCGCTACGCCCTGCTGCTCGGCACCGCCATGCTCGTTGCCGCCATGCAGTTGGCAGGCTTGTTGTGGGCAATTGTGTTCTACATTCTGCTCTCAGCAACCGAGCGTCGCGATGAACAAAATCGCCAGTAGGTTGTTTTCCTTTTGTAATTAATATATTCGATTAAAGTGTCATTCTTCATATTTTTAATCTTCATCATTTTATTTATCGTAGCGATTCCTTTGCTACGCATTGCGGCTGCCCTGATAAATATGAAAAGACGGGTTGCCAACGCCTTCGGAGGCAAGGAAAAGCCGGAAAAAGCCAATGAAGAGCCGCAACGCCGCAAAGTGTATGACAAGGACGTTGGCGAATACGTGAAATTTGAAGAAATCGCCGTCGACAAATCAGACGACACCCCCATGGAAAAAGTGGAGTACCGCGAGGAATCGCAGGTATCCGACGTGGAGTTTGAAGAAATCCGCGACTAAACAAACCATCACCACTCCACCTCGACAGCCGCCGAGCCCGTGATGCCGGCAATAGGCGCCCGCGTTTTCTCAATGCGGATATATCCGCCTGTGATTTCAGGGAATTTTTTCAGCAGCCCTCTGCGGATGCGTCCCGCCACATGCTCCAACAGACGCGACGGCACTCCCATCTCCGCCTTCACCACCTCATAGACTTCAGCATAGTTGAGCGTTGCCTCAAGATTGTCGGTCTGCATAGCCTCCTCAAAAGGATAGTCGAGCCGCAGCGCAACGACAAACGTGTTGCCCACCGCGCGTTCCTGCTCCATCACGCCGTGACGGGCGCGGAAACGCAGATTGTCAAGCGTTATCGACGTGCGCATCATTGCTTTTCCTCCTCTTTCTGCTCTATCCACACATACGCCCCCAAGTCGAGGCTGCCCGAGGCAAAACGGTCGTTGCCGAGCATATCGAAGCGCGCTGCGTCGGGACACAGCATCATGTCGCCCTTGCCGATGGCGTCGCTCTCGTTTTTCAGACGATAGTCGAAGATATAGTCTTTCCTTACGGTATAGAATTTAGGATCGCCGCCCCACACGCAGTTGATGAAGTTGTCGTCGTCGTTGCCCTTGGAACGCAACAGACAGTTGCGTAGATACACCGCGCTGCCCTTGAGGTCGCCTTCCGAGATGTCGGAAGCGTTGCCGTAGACCACGCAGTTGTTGAACTCCGCATCCATCAGCGGATTGTCGTACGACTTGTCTTTCGGCAGCACATAGTTGAGCGTCAGCAACGGACTGGTTATCGCCGAAAACAGATAATAGTTGGCAAACGTGCAGTTGTTGAACGCATACTTGCCTCCCGTAAGGTTGACCACCCCCTCCGACGCATCCGAGAACTCGCTGCCCTCGGCATCAATCCATGAGTGGGCGGCAGTCAGCACCGACGACGATGAGTTGTGGAGCACACTATTGAAAATGTGCAACTTGCGTTTGTCGAGCACGCCGCACGAATCCACCACAACGCCGCTCGACGAGCCTTGCATCTCCACATAAGCCATCTCGTTGCCATAGCTGTTTTTGTCATAATGCACACCGTCCCATTGCCCCGACATCAGCTGGAACGGGATGCTGCCAGCCACCTTGTCGAGACGGTCGGCGCGCAGACGCACAGGATTGCCCTGCGTCCCCTCCATCAGCAGAGTGCCTTTCACCCGGATTTTCGCCTTGTCGTGGAAATAGACCGTTGTGCCGGCAGGGATGCGCAGCGTGGCGCCTTCGTCGACCACAAGACTGTCCATCACGCGGTACGGACGGTCGGCGGTCAGAGCCGTGTTCTCGCTTATCGTCCAGTCGCTCACGGTCACCGCATTCTGTCCGGCCGCACGCAGCGTGACTGTCTGCAGCACACCGTTGGTCACAAAGTTGAGATTGCCGTAGACGTCAAACGGAGTGTCGGCAGAGGTCTCGTCGACACGTGCCGTGACAAACACATAAAGGCTGTCGTTGCCGCGCACCTCAATGTCGGAAAACCGCTCTCCGGAACGCCCGTCGACATTCATATAGAAATGCGCGCCGTCACCCACCCCGTCAATCGAGATGTCGCTGATGCGCAGCTGCTTCTTGTGGCGGTTGTAGACAAGAAAACGATGCGTGGCTGTGGTCTCTCCAGTAAATACGGTGTCGAAACTGAGCGTGTCGGTCGAAAACACCAGCGTGTCGCTGCTGCTTGTCGTGAAGTTGTCCTCGATGCACGACGGTAATGATGCAACAAGCACAAATGTGAATATGGCGAACAATAAACTTCTCATTTTTGGGTATATATTTACATTAATAAACGTAAAAACATATTTCTTTATTGCACACCAGCCCACTTTTACCCCGTCGGACAAGCCTCAGATTTTCTGCTTCCAGAATTAATGAGTAACTTTGCAAGGCGTTTTGTCGCATCCGCTATCATGCTGGCATAAACAATTATACGGCGACAAGCGTTATTATATGATTTTACAGATTTCGTTACAATAATGAACGACGACAACAATAAGAATAAAAAGAAAGAGCAGAGCGACGAGGAACTGCTGAAAAACGTCACCGGAAGCGAGTACAAATACGGCTTCGTTTCCGACATCGACACCCACGTGATTCCCGTCGGTCTGAACGAAGACGTGGTGCGCTACATCTCGAAAGTAAAAGGCGAACCGGAATGGCTGCTCGACTTCCGTCTGAAAGCGTTCAGCCATTGGAAGACGATGACGATGCCTCGCTGGGCGCATCTCGACATCCCGGAAATCGACTTCCAGGCGATAAGCTATTATGCCGCGCCGAAGGTCAAGGACGCGCCGAAATCAATGGACGAGGTCGACCCTGAACTGCGACGCACATTCGACAAACTCGGCATCTCGCTCGAGGAACAGATGAGGCTGTCGGGAATGGCTGTCGACGCCGTGATGGACAGCGTGTCGGTGAAAACCACCTACCGCGACAAGTTGGCTGAACTGGGCGTGATTTTCTGCTCAATCTCTGAAGCGGTGAAGGACTATCCCGACCTTGTGAAGAAATATCTCGGATCGGTGGTAAGCTACCGCGACAACTTCTTCGCCGCACTCAACTCGGCGGTGTTTTCCGACGGCTCGTTTGTCTACATCCCGAAAGGAGTGCGCTGCCCGATGGAGCTGTCTACATATTTCCGCATAAACGCCGCCGGAACAGGACAGTTTGAACGCACTCTGATTGTTGCCGACGACGATGCCTACGTGTCATACCTCGAAGGCTGCACGGCTCCGATGCGCGACGAGAACCAGCTGCACGCCGCAATAGTGGAAATCGTGGTGGAGGACCGCGCAGAAGTGAAGTATTCCACTGTCCAGAACTGGTACCCGGGCGACAAGGAGGGCAAAGGCGGCATCTACAACTTCGTGACGAAACGCGGACTGTGCCGCGGCGACTTCTCGAAACTGTCGTGGACACAGGTGGAGACAGGCTCTGCAATCACATGGAAATACCCAAGCTGCGTGCTGAAAGGCGACAACTCCGTGGGTGAATTCTATTCCGTCGCAGTGACCAACAACTATCAACAAGCCGACACCGGCACAAAAATGATACATATAGGCAAGAATTCCCGCAGCACAATCGTGTCGAAGGGCATATCGGCGGGATTCAGCCAAAACAGTTACCGAGGAGCGGTGAAAGTGGCGAAAAACGCAACCGGATGCCGCAACTACACGCAGTGCGACAGCCTGCTGCTCAGCAAGACGTGCGGAGCGCACACATTCCCGTATATCGACGTGCAGAACGACTCGTCGGTGGTGGAACACGAGGCAACGACATCAAAAATCAACGAGGACCAACTGTTCTACTGCAACCAGCGCGGCATCCCCACCGAAGATGCTGTCGGTCTTATCGTCAACGGATATGCCAAAGAGGTTATGAACAAACTGCCGATGGAATTTGCCGTCGAGGCACAGAAGCTATTGCAAGTGTCGCTTGAAAATTCTGTAGGCTAAACCAATACAATCAAAATGGAAAAACAAAATTCTATGCTCGAAATAAAGAATTTACATGCCGAAATCGACGGCAAGGAGATATTGAAAGGCATCAACCTGACGGTCAACCCGGGAGAAGTGCACGCCATCATGGGTCCGAACGGATCAGGCAAAAGCACGCTGTCGGCGGTGCTGACAGGCCATCCTGCCTACAAGGTGACTGCCGGAGAGGTGACGTTCAACGGAAAGAATCTGCTTGAGTTGTCGGCGGAAAACCGCTCACACGAAGGTCTGTTTCTCAGTTTCCAGTATCCCGTGGAGATTCCCGGTGTGTCGATGGTCAACTTTATGCGCGCAGCCCTCAACGCAAAGCGCAAATACCTTAACCTCGACCCACTGTCGGCTACCGACTTTCTGAAACTGATGCGCGAGAAGCGCGCCATCGTGCAGCTTGACAACAAACTGGCTTCGCGCTCGGTCAACGAGGGTTTCTCGGGCGGCGAGAAGAAGCGCAACGAAATCTTCCAGATGGCGGTGCTCGAGCCGCGGCTGAGTATCCTCGACGAGACCGACAGCGGTCTCGACATCGACGCGCTGCGCATCGTGGCAGAGGGCGTCAACAAGCTCAAGACCGACAACAACGCAACCATCGTAATCACCCACTACCAGCGTCTGCTCGACTACATCAAGCCCGACATCGTGCATGTGCTCTACAAAGGACGCATCGTGAAAACAGCCGGTCCGGAACTGGCTCTCGAGCTCGAGGAGCGCGGATATGACTGGATTAAAGAAGAAGTGGACAACGCAACTAAAGAATAATAGGAAATGTCGTCTATCAATCAATATATCGACCTGCTCAACGCCAACCGCGAAGCCATCGACAGCCACAGCGCCGGCGCGCTCAACGCCGCGCGGCAGTCTGCCCTCGAGGCTCTCGCCGGACAACGGATGCCGGTGAAGGGCGACGAGGACTATGAGGTGACCGACCTTGAGGAGGTGTTTGCCGCCGACTATGGTGTCAACATCAACCGCATCGAGATGGCTGCCAACCCCGCCGAAGCGTTCCATTGCGACGTGCCCAATCTAAGCACGTGCCTGTATTTTCTTATAAACGACTCGTTCAAGGCCGCCAAAAACTCGGCAAACGCGCTGTCCAACGGTGTCATCGTAAAATCGCTGCGCGACGCCGCCACCGACAATGCCGACATCGTTGACCGCTACTACGGAAAGGCTGCACGGCTCTCCGACCGCCACACTGCCCTCAACACGCTGCTGGCGCAGGACGGGGTGTTTGTCTACGTGCCGAAAGGCGTGGCGGTGGAAAAACCTTTGCAGATTGTCAACATCCTCACCAGCGGAGCTCCGCTGATGGCGTGCCGACGCCTACTGATTGTGGTGGAGGAAAACGCGCAACTGCGCATGCTGGCCTGCGACCACACTCAGACTCACGACGTTGACTTCCTCAACTCGCAGGTGGTGGAGATATTCGCCGGCAAGAACTCCGTGGTCGACTTCTACGACATCGAGGACTCGTCCGACCGCACCCGCCGCGTCTCTACGCTGTACCTGCACCAGGAGGCCGGATCAAACCTTATGGTCGACGGCATCACGCTGAAAAACGGAATGACGCGCAACGACTTTATCGTTGACCTTGCCGGCGACAACACCGAGCTGCATCTGCTGGGCATGGCGATGGCTTCAGGACAACGCCATGTGGACAACCACACGATGGTGTGCCACACGGCAAAAGGCGGACACACCGACGAGCTGTTCAAATACGTGCTCGACGACAAGGCCGTCGGCTCGTTCTCCGGACTCATCAAGGTGGAGCCCGAAGCCGACAAGACCGAGGCTTACCAAAGCAACCGCAACGTGCTTGCGTCGACCGAAGCCCGCATGTTCTCAAAGCCGCAGCTGCTCATCGACTGCGACGACGTGAAGTGCAGCCACGGCTCGTCGATAGGTCAGATTGACCAAAACGCACTGTTCTACATGCGCTCGCGAGGCATCCCCGAGCACGAGGCACGGCTGATGCTCATGCAGGCATTTATGAACGACGTGATCGACGGTGTGCGCCTCGAGTCGCTCAAAGACCGCCTGCGCCACCTCGTCGGAAGCCACATTCTCGGCAACTCAGCGTCATGCCACGACTGCGCCGGCAGCTGCCAAAACAAAAAGTAAACACAAAGAAATGCTTGACATACAGAAAATACGTTCTGAATACCCTATCCTTAGCCGCGAAGTGTGCGGCAAACCGCTGATTTACCTCGATTCAGCAGCCACATCGCAGACTCCGCGATGCGTGGTGGAACGAATCGACGATATGTACTACACGATGAAAGCCAACGTGCACCGCGGCGTGCACCAGCTGTCGCAAGAGGCGACGGAGCGTCAGGAGCGCACCCGTGAGCGCGTGCGGCAGTTCTTCAACGCCGCTTCGACGGAGGAAATCATCTTCACGCGCGGCACAACGGAGGCTATCAATCTTGTTGCATCGTCGTTTGGCGACAAGTTGTGCAACGGCGACGAGATCATTGTCACCGTGATGGAGCACCATTCAAACATTGTGCCTTGGCAACTGTTGCAGCAGCGCAAGCGCATACGTCTGCGCGTGGTGCCTGTCAACGAGAAGGGCGAACTGCGCCAGGACATCTACCGCGACATGTTTACGGAGAACACCCGCCTGGTGGCAATCTGCCACGTGTCAAACGTGCTGGGCACTGTCAACCCCGTAAAGGAGATGATTGCCGAAGCCCACAAGCACGGCGTGCCGGTGCTCGTCGACGGCGCCCAGAGCGCACCGCATATGAAAGTCGACGTGCAGGATATCGACGCGGATTTTTATGCGTGCTCAGCCCACAAGATGTATGGACCGACTGGCGTAGGTGTGCTTTACGGAAAGAAACGCCTGCTCGAGTCGATGACTCCATATCAAGGCGGCGGCGAGATGATTGGCAACGTGTCGTTTGAGAAAACAACGTTTGCCGACCTTCCGTTCAAGTTTGAGGCAGGCACACCCGATTTCGTAGGCATCGCGGCATTTGCCGAAGCGCTCGACTACATCGACCATCTCGGCATCGAAAACATTGAGACATGGGAACGCCACTTGACGGAACGCGCCACTGAAGGACTGATGCGCATCCCGGGAATGCGCATTTTCGGAACCTCCGACAACAAGTGCGGCGTGGTTTCTTTCCTCGTCGGCAACATCCACCATTACGACATGGGAATGCTCCTCGACAAACTCGGAGTGGCGGTGCGCACCGGACATCACTGCGCCCAGCCGCTGATGACGGCTCTCGGCGTGGAGGGCACCGTGCGCGCTTCGTTCGGTGTCTACAACACGGAAGAGGAGGTAGACCAGTTTGTAGCGGCGGTGGAACGGGTGGCAAAGATGTTCTGAACCCAACCTGCTGATAGCATTTTAATTTGAAAGTTCATCATAAGTTCATCAAATCACAATCGGTCATTAGAGATTTTTCGTCCAAAAAGAAAACGAAATTTTCTAATGACCGATTGGGGTTTATTTTGTCAAATAAGAAATCAACTGCTCCATGCTATTTTCGATACTATCAATAGTCGGTATATCTTTGTAGGCAAGGTCAGGAAGTTCTTTTGCATAGACGTTGCTTAACGCTGACCATACACTATGTAGGTCACTGATGATTGGAGAATCCATGATGTCTTTGTTTTGCCATCCTTCGGGCTTATCGAATCTCTGTTGATCTTGCACAAACAAGTTGCTGAAGTCCGATTTGAAAGCGTAACTTTTCAGATAGTCTTGTGTCTCAGCATCATTCAAAAGGAAATGCAAATCATAGAAATGGCGTATCTTGGCTGTCAATTCCGGCATGTAGTTGTCGGCTAAGGAACAACGAAGCAATGACACCAACTTTTCTGTTAATGTTCTGCGCCTATCGAGAACATTAACATCAAAAGGTTGCATATCGAAGTCTTCTATCAAGTTCTCATTGCCAGTCATTTGCAGGAACTCGGTCAAGAAACTTTGCAGTTTACATTTCTGAAAAGGATATGGATTGGCAAAGGAATTGATTTCAACAAGCAACTGTCCTGCCTTGATAGCACCTACTTGTAATGTATCAATAGCTCTTGGATAAGAATAGTATGCCTTGTGATAATGAGATCCCTTGCTCGTAAAACCAGGCAGATCCATTTCCCGCAGACCTTCCGTCATACTTTTGGCAGTTCTCTTGATCAGCATCTTCAATTGGTTGCCGCTGAGCGTCCATGCCTCAGAGATAGCAATGTCTATGTCTTCTGAGAATCGACTTCCGATACCGTATGCTTTTGTAAGACTTGTTCCTCCTTTGAATATGGCTCGATTATCCTTGTCGTTCGCAGACATCAATGACAGCGAGCGACAAATCCAATAGTCTTTCTCGATGAAAATGCTCTTGATGCCAAGTCCTCCATCCTCTACAGATTGTGATGCAGCTTGCAAGGCATCAGAGAACAACTCCCTGTCTTCATGTAATCTCATATTATGTTCCAGTTTCTTTTGTTTGACAATACTTTGTCGGAGATTGGCAACTTGTAACTTGTCAATCCATTCAATGTTTTACTGATGGTTTCAGTTTCAAGTTCCATGTTCTCGTAGATGGCTCCAAGCAAAGCCCTCACATAAGGTGTATATGCCAAGGATAATTCTGCCAATTCTTGCTTCTGATTCTTTGAAAGAGCATTGATTGCTTTGCAAATATTCGTCACACATTCATCTGGTAATGTGGCAGGAATGTTCTTTATAAGGCGCAGAGCATCCAATAATCTAAGCAGTGGAATGTTGCTTGATGTTATGGCGTTCTCTTGTAGCAAGAAAGATATTTTGACGCCATTTCTTGTGATAGGTCTACGATATTTATTTGTGCCGACAAGGATAGATGAGCTTATCTGTGTTGTCAGCCCCATGGATGCAAATGCGGCTGTTCCGGTAATGTAACCTACAATTTTTCCATTTTGCTCCAGAAAGTCCTTTACAAGTTCAGAATCTGCAGGTTTTAGATTCCCAAAGATGGTTTTCTTCGGAATATAGTATTTCCCCTTTGCTATCTTTTGTAGCTCGCCTTGGAGCACAAGACGGTTGAGAGCTTTGGCGAGTGCTGGCTGATACCGCATCTCCACCCCAAAGTCTCTTGTTGTCAATACAACACCAGCAGGGGTCGATGACAATTTTTCCTTTATCAGTCTTGCTATAACCATGTTTTTCTCCTTTTTTCGAGTACAAAGTTAGTAAAAGTCTTGTTTTTTACGTAATAAACTTGACTTTTATATGTTTCTTTAACCATTTCCATGCTATAATCTATCCCATACCACTTCATCCTCCCTTGTTTTTCCTTAGCAAATTTGGTTCAACCCACCAGAATGTCAAGTACCGCCTTGCTATTGTGAGGTTATTTCATCAGCAGCCTTCCACCAATCAAAGATTGGGGTATTCCGAAGCTTGGCAACCATCAAAGCTAATGAAGAATTGGATAAGAAAAGTCTATCATGGAGTGTTATAAAGATTATATAATATTGAAACAAGAAGACTATGAGAAAGAGTTTCATAGTATACAAAGGACGCAACCTCATCAAATCATAGGGCTGCGCCGTAAATCTTAATTACGGCACAGCCCCTTTCTTTATTTTTATCCCTCGCTACTACTGCCGCAGCAACAGCGAGGCATCGCCATAGCTGAGGAAACGGAAACCGCGGTCAAGGGCGTAGTCGTAGATCGACCGCCAGTTGCCGTCGACAAACGCCGACACGAGCAACAGCAACGTGGACTGCGGCTGGTGGAAATTTGTTACCATCCCGTCAACCACATGAAACTCATATCCGGGAGCGATGATTATCTGTGTCGACCCTACAAGATGCGTCAGATTGTTTGCGTCCATATATCCGGCAATTGCCTTCAGGGAGTCTTTTGCCGACAGTCCGCCTTTATAATTATACGGAGTCCACTGTTTCACGTGGAGCGGGTCTTCGTCGCCGTCGTGGATGGCAACGCCGATGTAATACAGGCTCTCGAGCGTGCGCACCGACGTTGTGCCCACAGCGATGATCTTGCCCGGAGCATTGAGCAAGTCTTCCACCAGGCTGCGTGTCACGGAAATAAACTCCGTGTGCATCTCATGCTCCCCAATCACCTCCGACTTAACCGGCTGAAACGTTCCGGCACCCACATGCAACGTCAGCTCACGGCGGCGGATGCCACGGCGGTCAAGGTCGGCAAGCGTGCGCTCCGTGAAGTGCAGCCCGGCAGTCGGTGCTGCTACAGAACCCTCGATATGGGAATAGACGGTCTGATAATCCTCCGTGTCGCTCGGCTCGGTGTTGCGGTTCAGATATGGAGGGATCGGAATCTCGCCCACCGCATCAAGGATAGAGGCGAATGTCACCGAGCCGTCGCTCCATGAGAAACGGATGCGGAACGCGTTGCCGCTTTGTCCGTCGCGCTCGGCGTTGAGAGTCACAGGCTTGCCGTCAACCGTCAGTTCGAGAGCCAGCTTGCCCTCTTTCCAACGCTTTGAGTTACCCACAAAGCAAAGCCATTCGCAGCCGTCGGTAGAGGCAAACGACAGAGCATAGTCGGCAGGAGTCAACGGCTCCAAGCAGAAAATCTCGATCAGCGCGCCGCCGCCCGGCTTGCGGAAACGCAGCCGCGCGTTGATTACACGCGTATTGTTGTAGACCAATGTGCTGTCGGCAGGCAGCAATTCAGGGATTTCCCGGAACACGTGTTCCGAGCATTCACCACCCTTGTAGAGCAGCAGCTTGCACTCGTCGCGCTGCGCCAGCGGATGCTTGGCTATGCGCTCGTCGGGCAGAGGATAGTTGAAATCCTCGATGCGAATATCGTAAACTTTTGCCATATCTTTCATTTTATAGTGCAAAGTTACACAATTTTGGCATCATGACGTACATATCCACTGTCTTCTTGTCTTCTCGCGGCGCAGCGCACCACCCCGTGTTTCCTTTACAGACTTTCAAGCGACCAAAGCATGCAATAGACGGTTCTCTTTTATAACATCACCATACAGTCCTTCCTGAAGTATAAATCAATAACTTGAAAAGGCTCTATGCCTCGCTGGATATTCAACAGCCTGATCGATTAATGCACAAATCTACAACAATGCCAAATTGATTGCTTCCTGGTTAGCATCCCTCAAAACAACGCAGGAGGGCGCATGCCCTTTTTATAAATTAGCGGCAAAGGAAACCCTAAACAAATTCATTATATGTTTCAATGGCGATTTTCAATAAATTCATAGACTGTTCCAAAGTGTTATATCCTTCATCAATCACATTACAACTTGCAAATAAAATATCTGATTCAATCTTAGAAAAGTATGACGCGTAGTATTTTGCCATATACAATTTTTTTTGGGAAACAATAGATTCATCTATTGTTTTCTTCCTATTCATACAAGATTCATAATACTTTTCATAAGCCGCTCCTAACCTTCTATCAAAATTTCGGTTGCTGATGTTTAATTCTATAGAAAGATACTTTGAATAAACCTCAGTAGCAAACAAACTTATATCACTAATTAGATTTTTCAAGTCGCAAGACATTTTTAAATACGACAATTCATGCTCAATTGAATCAACTTTTTGTAAAAGAGTGATTATATCGGCTTCTTCTTTTTTGTCTTGAGAAAAAGCTTGAATAGGGAAAAGAAAAAGAAATAAAGTAAGAATAACTGAAAATACAACTCTGTTCATAATTTGGTAATTTAGATTATAATTATTATTTAGATAGCACTATGCCTTTTTCCCACCAAACACAAGCAGTCTACCTCACATCGGCGCCCCACATCAGTTTGTTGCGCAGTGCGCCGGCGAAATTATGCCCGGCGCGAAGCACCACATTGACACAGAAGTCGGCCTTGCGCAGACGTATGGTTGACCCTATGGGCAGCGACAGCGACTCGCCGTCGACCGATATGCGGAACGTGTGCGACCGCTCCGATCGGGTGGTCACGGCAATCTCCACCGTGTCGGGCACCACAAGCGGACGCATCGTCAGCGAGTGCGCCGCTATCGGCGACAGCACGAAACTGCTGCATGCAGGATGCAGAATCGGGCCTCCGACACTCAGATTGTAGGCAGTGCTGCCGGTAGGAGTGGCAATGATGAGTCCGTCGCCGAGATACGTGTTCAGCATCGTGGTGTCGACGGAAGTGTCCATGGCAAGCATCGACGCGGAGGCATTCTTCAGTATCGCCACCTCATTGAGAGCGTAGCGGTTGGCAAGCGCCACGCCGGCATTTGTGTCGACCTGCAGCAGCGAACGGCGCTCGATGCGGAAATTGCCGTCGGCAAGCCCGGCGACAAACGTCGACACATCAGCCACCGACACATCCGAGAGATATCCCAGATGCCCGGTGTTGACTCCGAAAATAGGCGTCTCACGGCTGCCCACCCATGCCGCCGCGCGCAGAAACGTGCCGTCGCCGCCAATGCTCACCACCACATCGGCCGACACCTCTCCGTCGCCCACCGCCTTGTCGGCAGCGACGTCGGGAATCAACCCTTTGACATACTCCAGGAAGCCGCGTTCCACTTCAATGAACGCCCCGGAAGCACGCAACGCCTCAAAAAGCGCGCGTATCTCCTCCACCTTGTGATCCTGGCATTGGTTGCCGTAGACTGCTATTTTCATATTATTTATATCTTTTGTCTTTCTTATATTAGGAATTAATGCTAATTTTGCAGAAATTTTTATCTTTAGGCAGCAAACTGACCAATTCCATCACAGAATTGAAAAAGTAGAGCCAACCATAATACAAAGGTAACGAAAGAAAACGGTATAACAACAAGAATAAAGCGGTAAAAAAAAATGACCAACCTGAGTGTCAACATCAACAAAGTGGCAACCATCCGCAACGCACGCGGAGGCAATGTCCCAGACGTAGAGAAAGTGGCTCTCGACTGCGAACGCTTCGGAGCCGACGGCATCACCGTACACCCGCGTCCCGACGAGCGCCACATCCGCCGTGCCGACGTGCTGCAGTTGCGCCCCATCCTGCACAAGGAATTCAACATTGAAGGCTACCCCACCGAGCAGTTTATGGACTTGGTGCTTAGCGTGCGCCCGGCGCAGGTCACCCTTGTGCCCGACGCCCCCGACGCTCTGACATCGAGCACCGGATGGGACGTTGAGAAGCATTTCGACTTCCTCTCGCAGATTGTTGAGCGGCTGAAAGAAAGAGGCATCCGCACAAGCATCTTCGTCAACCCCGACGACAATGCCATCCGCCTTGCGGCAAAAGCCGGCGCCGACCGCGTGGAGCTCTACACCGAGCCCTACGCCACAATGTATCCCGACGACGCGGAGGCAGCCATAGCGCCGTTTGTTCAGTCGGCCGTCACCGCCCACAAAGCCGGGCTCGGCGTCAACGCCGGCCACGACCTCAGCCTGGAGAATCTCAAGTTCTTCCATGAGCGCATGCCATACCTCGACGAGGTGTCGATAGGCCACGCCTTGATTTCCGACGCGCTCTATCTCGGACTCGAGGAAACAATAAAACAATACAAAAATTGTTTGAAATAGCATTTTTATCACTAAATTTGTGTGTTGAATTTTTTTGAAACTAACGATTTAAGATATGACATCTCTCCTCATCGCGGCACAGACAGCCGCACAGACCAGTTCCGCCGAACTTTCGGTGTGGGATCTCTGCCTTAAAGGCGGCATCATCATGATTCCTCTCGCGCTCTTGTCGCTCGTGTCGATCTACATCTTCTTCGAGCGTTGGTTCGCGCTGCGCAAAGCGGCAAAAGATGACGACACGTTTATGAAACGCATCAAGGACTACATCCACGACGGAGAGATTGAGAGCGCCGACATGCTCTGCAAGAAAACAGCCACTCCCTATGCCCGCCTGATACAAAAAGGCATCTCGCGCATCGGACGCCCGATGAACGACGTGCTTGTGGCAATCGAGAACGTGGGCAACATCGAGGTTGCCAAACTCGGCAAGGGCTTCACATGGCTCGCCACGACAGCGGCGGGAGCGCCGATGCTCGGATTCCTCGGCACGGTAACCGGTATGGTGAAAGCTTTCTTCGCCATGGCAAACGCCGGAGCAAACGCCAACATCTCAGTGCTCGCCGGAGGCATCTACGAGGCTCTGACCACAACGGTTGCCGGACTCGTGGTGGGCATCATCGCTCTGTTTGCCTACAACTATCTGTCGGCACGCGTGAACCACGTGATGAACCAACTCGAGAACAAGACAATGGAATTTATGGACCTGCTCAACGAGCCGGCTTCTAAATAACACCTACGACAATGGCACTAAAACGTCAACACGATCTGATGGCTTCCTACAGCATGGCGTCGATGACCGACGTCATCTTCCTGCTGCTCATATTCTTTATGGTGACGTCGACGTTCGTATCGCCGACAGCGCTTGAAGTTGACCTGCCGAAAAGCTCGGAACAGACGGCTGTAAAGAAACCAAGCACCAAAGTCTACATCGACAAGACACAGCAACTTTACGCCTCCTTTGGCGAGGAAAGTCCGCAAGCCATCCAAGACGACCAACTGCTGGCGTTTCTGCAGATGACGCAACAGCAGGACTCAACCCAAGTGATTGCGCTCTACGCCGACGAGTCGGTGCCTTACGGACGCATCGTGGAAGTGCTCGACATGACGTCGCGCCACAACTTGAAGATGGTGCTCGCCACAAAACCCACCGAAGCTAACGACCACCGCTTCGAGCAAGCACAGGAAACGCAGCCCGACGCTGCCGCAACACAACAATAACGACAAGGAATGACTGCGGAAGAGAAAAAATACAGGATTCTGGGTATCATCCTCGCGGCTGTCACCTATGCGGTGATAATCGTGGCGATGATTCTCACACGCATCTCGGCTTCCTCTGAGCAGAATTCTCAAATAAACGCATCTGAAAACAAAACACAAATAGCCTTTGACGGCGAAGAATACGTTGAATTCGGCGACATCCCGGAACCGAACCTCGACGACGGAGAGCCGGCGGCAAACGATGCCGACAACGAGCCGGCAAGCGACGGAAGCGACCAGACCAACGAAGGCAACCCGGGCGACGGAGAGGCGCTCGTGTCGTCGCGCCACGACTCGCCGATGGAAACTCCGAAGAAAAAGAAAACCGGGCCAACAACCGCCGAGCTGAAAAAACAGCAGGAAGAACAGGCGCGCATCAAGAAAGAAAAGGAACAGCAGGAGAAAGAAAAGAATAAAATCAACAACCGTGCGTCGAACGCATTCAACCGCACCGGCGGCAACAGAGCCGGACACAGCGGCTCGCCCGACGGAAACGCCTCGACAGGCGCAGTGTCGGGTGTGCCCGGACACAACCTCGGCACAAACTACCGCCTCAACGCGGCCCACTTCTCATGCGCCAAGAGCGGCGAACTGCAATTCAGCATAACCGTGAGGAAAGACGGCGCGGTCACCAGCGTGACCTACGTCAGGGGCACAGGCGAAGCTGCCGGCGACAAAAATGTCCGACGACAGTTCGAGCAACGCACACGCAACCTGCGCTTCACCGTGACGGGCGACAACGCTCCCAATGAAAAACGCGGAGTCATTACCTGGAAAATAAAATAATCCATCCGCCGGCACACGCAGGCATCCCCACCACCACTACAGGCGGCAACCGTCGGCAATATCGCCGATTTAGACAGTTTTCTTTTAGACAAAATTATTTTCTAACTATATTTGCATAAAAATTCAATGAGGATAAAAGATACAAGAAAAAAGAACGAACGGCAACAGCTGATTCTTGACATCATCAAGAATCGACAGGTGAGCAGCCAGGAAGAACTGGTAAATGCTCTTGCCGAGCACGGCATCCGTGTGACGCAAGCCACGCTGTCGCGCGACATCAAGAAACTCCACATCACTAAAGTTTCGACCGCCGACAACAGGTATGTCTACATCGTGCCCAACAGCAACGACATCACCGACACGCTGCTCAGCGCCAACCGCGGTCCCGCCAATCCCAACCATTCAGTCGGCTTCGAGTCGCTGACATTCTCGGGCAACATCGCCGTGGTGAAAACGCGCAACGGATATGCCAGCGGACTCGCCTACGACATCGACATGAGCCACACCCCCGAGATTCTTGGCACAATAGCCGGCGCCGACACTATTTTTCTGGTGATGAGCGAGGACGTCAGCCGCGAGAAAGCACGTGAAGTGCTGAGCCGGTTCATCCCCATTGACAAATAACAGGATTTGTGGAATAATACATTTCGAAAAAGGTAATTAAACAAGAAAGCAGAAGATGATCAAAGCAGAAGACATTGAAATTGTCGTTGCAAGCGAGAAAACAGTCAAATATGTTGACGAAATTCTCGACACCATCACCCGCGCGGCGAAAGTGCGCGGCACGGGCATTGCAAAGCGCTCGCCCGAATACGTAAAGCAGAAGATGCTTGAAAACAAGGCGGTGGTGGCTCTCTACAAAGGAGAGGAATTTGCAGGGTTCAGCTACATTGAAAGCTGGAGCAACAAGCAGTTTGTAGCCAACTCAGGTCTAATCGTAGCCAACAAGTTCCGCGGACTGGGGCTGGCAAACAGCATCAAACGACGAATTTTCGAGCTGTCGCGCGAACGCTTTCCACATGCCAAGATTTTCAGTCTGACAACAGGAGCAGCAGTGATGAAAATCAACAACAAGCTGGGATTCCGCCCCGTCACGTTCGACCAGCTGACCGACGACGAGGCTTTCTGGAAAGGCTGCGAGAGCTGTGTGAATTTCGACATCTTGCAGCGCAACGGCCGACGCATGTGCCTTTGCACCGGACTGCTCTACGACCCCGACGAGCATCCTGACGACAAATACAGGGAACAAGCAAAAGAAAAAAACAACGAATAAAACATATTGACAGGAAAGATGGAAGGAACAAAGAAAAAAGTAGTAGTGGCTTACAGCGGCGGTCTCGACACGTCGTACACCGTTATGTATCTCGCCAAGGAATTGGGCTATGAAGTGTATGCGGCATGCGCCGACACCGGCGGCTTCAGCCCTGCCCAATTGAAAGCCAACGAGGAAAACGCCTACAAACTCGGCGCCAAACACTATGTGACGCTCGACGTGACACAAGAATACTACGCAAAGAGCCTCAAATATATGATTTACGGCAACGTGCTGCGCAACGGCACATACCCTATCTCCGTAAGCTCCGAACGCATTTTCCAGGCAATAGCCATCGCGCGCTATGCCAACGAGGTGGGCGCCGACGCCATAGCCCACGGCTCTACGGGCGCGGGCAACGACCAGGTGCGTTTCGACATGACTTTCCTCGTGATGGCTCCCGGAGTCGAGATTCTGACGCTCACCCGCGACAACGCGCTCTCGCGCGACGAGGAAATTGAATACCTGCGCTCCAACGGTTTCGTAGCCGACTTCACAAAGATGAAATATTCCTACAACGTGGGCATCTGGGGCACATCGATCTGCGGCGGCGAGATTCTCGACTCAAAGCAGGGTCTACCCGACTCGGCATACCTCAAGCAGGTGGAGAAAGACGGCAAGGAAGAGATGCGCATCGAGTTTAAGCACGGAGAGATTGTGGCTGTCAACGGAAAGGCGTTTGACAACAAAATCGAGGCGATACGCTACATCGAGTCGATTGCCGCTCCTTACGGCATCGGACGCGACATGCACGTGGGCGACACAATCATCGGCATCAAAGGACGCGTAGGCTTTGAGGCGGCAGCGCCGATGGTAATCATCAACGCGCATAAATTCCTTGAGAAGTACACCCTCAGCAAATGGCAGCAATACTGGAAAGACCAGGTGGCAAACTGGTATGGAATGTTCCTGCACGAGAGCCAGTATCTCGAGCCTGTGATGCGCGACATCGAGGCGATGCTCGAATCATCGCAGCGCAACGTCAACGGCACAGTGATTGTCGAGTTGCGCCCGCTGTCAATGTTCATGGTGGGTGTCGACTCTCCCGACGACTTGGTGAAGACGAAATTCGGCGAATACGGCGAAATGCAGAAAGGCTGGACTGCCGACGACGCAAAAGGCTTCATAAAGGTGCTGTCCACTCCGCTGCGTGTTTATTATGCCAACCATAAAGACGAACAGATATGATAAAGGCTGGAATAATTGGAGGTGCCGGATACACCGCCGGCGAACTCATCCGACTGTTGCTCAACCACCCCGACGTAGACCTTAAATGGGTGCACAGCACAAGCAATGCCGGCAACCCAGTGGCTGCCGTGCATCAAGGGCTTGTGGGCGACACCAATCTGGTGTTTACATCGACAACAGCGTTTGCCGATGTCGACGTGATTTTCTTCTGCACGCCCCACGGCGAGTCGCGCAAATTCATGGAGGCGCACGCTGCGGAAATCCCGGAGGAGATGCGCATTGTCGACCTCTCGCAGGACTTCCGCATCAACGACGGCTCGCACGACTTCATCTACGGGTTGCCTGAGCTCAACCGCAAATACATTATCCGCGGCAAGCACGTTGCCAACCCAGGATGTTTCGCCACAGCCATTCAGTTGGCGCTGCTTCCGCTGGCACGCAACCTGCTGCTCAACAGCGATGTCCACGTGCATGCCATCACCGGCTCGACGGGCGCGGGCGTGAAACCGTCGCCGTCGTCGCATTTCTCATGGCGCAACGACAACGTGTCGATCTACAAGCCTTTCAAGCACCAACACTTGGCTGAAATCCGCCAGACGCTGACATCGATGCAGACAAGCTTCTCTTCGAAAATCGAGTTCATCCCGGTGCGCGGCTGCTTCTCGCGCGGCATTTTCGCGTCGGCATATCTCGACTGCCCGGTGGCGCTCGACGAGATTGTGAAACTCTACGAGGACTACTACGACGACCATAACTTCACATACGTAATCAACCGTATGCCCGACCTCAAGGACGTGGTCAACACCAACAAGTGTCTGCTCTATCTCACTAAGGAAGACGGCAAACTGCTGATTGTGTCGGTAATCGACAATCTGCTGAAAGGCGCGTCGGGACAAGCCGTACACAACATGAACCTGCTCTTCGGGCTCCACGAGCGCACAGGGCTTAACCTGAAGGCTTCGGCTTTCTAAACATTCAACGACAATGAATCTTTTTGATGTATATCCTTTGTTCGATGTCGAGATTGTGCGCGGCGAAGGCTGCCACGTCTACGACAGCAAAGGCACAGAATATCTTGACCTCTACGGCGGCCACGCCGTGATAAGCGTTGGACACAGCCATCCGCACTATGTCGACGCGATAAAACGTCAGGCGGAGAAACTGGTGTTCTACTCCAACTCTGTCCACAACTCACTGCAGGTGCGCCTGGCTGAGAAACTCGGCAAGGCGTGCGGATACGACGACTACAGCCTCTTCCTGATAAACTCGGGTGCGGAAGCCAACGAAAACGCTATGAAACTGGCTTCGTTCCACACCGGCAAGGGGCGCATCGTGGCTTTCGGAAAGGCGTTCCACGGACGCACATCGCTTGCCGTGGAGGCTACCGACAACCCTAAGATTGTGGCGCCTGTCAACGCAAACCATCGCGTGACGTTCGTGCCGTTTGGCGACGCCGACGCCGCCGAGCGCGAGATGGCGAAAGGCGACGTGGCGGCTGTGATAGTGGAAGGCATCCAGGGTGTGGGCGGAATCAACGTGCCCGCCGATGGGTTCTGGCACGCTCTGCGCGCAGCCTGCGACCGCCACAACGTGGTGATGATAGCCGATGAGATACAGTCGGGCTACGGCCGCTCGGGCAAATTTTTCGCACATCAGCACAGCGGCGTGCGCGCCGACATAGTGACCATGGCGAAGGGCATTGCCAACGGCTTCCCTATGGGCGCGTTGATTATCAGCCCTGAAATCAAGCCGTCGTACGGCATGCTCGGCACCACTTTCGGAGGAAACCATCTGGCATGCGCGGCGGCAATCGCCGTGCTCGACATCTTCGAGCAGGAAAACCTTGTCGACAACGCAGCCCGTATGGGCGACTACCTGATGGCGGAATTGAAGAAAATCGACGGCATAAAGGAGGTGCGCGGAAAAGGACTGATGATAGGCATCGAGTTCGACCGCCCGGTGAAGGAGCTGCGATCGCGGCTGCTGTTTGAGCAACACGTGTTTACAGGTGCGTCCGGACAAAACGTAATCCGGCTGCTGCCTCCGCTGGTTCTGACCAAGGACCTCGCCGACGAGTTTTTAAAACGATTTAAAGCAGTGTTATGAGCGTCAACAAAGTGATTCTGATTGGCAACGTGGGCAAAGACCCGCAAGTGCGCTACATCGCCGAGAACAAGCCTTACGCGTCGTTTCCACTCGCCACCAGCGACCCTGCCTACACCACCGAGGCGGGAGTGCAGATTCCCGAGCGTACGGAATGGCACAACATCGTGATGTGGGGCAAGAACGCCGAATATGCGGAAAAGTATATCCGCAAGGGCACGAAACTCTACATCGAGGGCAAACTCAGCACCCGCGTGTGGGAGGACCGCAACACGATAAAGCACTATGTGACGGAAATCCACGTAGAAAGATTCGAATTTCTCGGACAGCCGCGTCAGCAATAACACCGCGCCAAAACATCGACCGCGCCTCCGCGCCTGCGCATCCAGCAGGCGTGGAGGCGCGTGCTTTTATGCTCGCCGAGATGCGCGCGAAGGGCGAATGAACAGCAATTACGGAAAAATTTCAAGAATTATGTAGCTTATATAGAAAAAAGTAGTAATTTTGCATCGGTTTTAAAACAAGAAAAATCACTAAACGAAAATAACAAAATGAAAGCATTCGTATTCCCCGGACAAGGGGCTCAGTTTGTCGGAATGGGCAAAGACCTCTACGACAACAATGCAGTAGCAAAAGAACTTTTCGAAAAAGCAAACGAAATCCTCGGATTCCGTATCACAGACCTTATGTTTGAAGGCACAGAGGAAGACCTCCGCCAGACAAAGGTCACTCAACCGGCCATCTTCCTTCACTCTGTGATTCTCGCCAAGACTCTCGGCGATGAGTTCAAACCAGAGATGGTGGCAGGTCACTCTCTCGGCGAATTTTCAGCACTCGTGGCTGCCGGCGCGCTCTCATTCGAGGACGGTCTTCGTCTGGTTTCCACCCGTGCCTTGGCAATGCAGAAGGCTTGCGAGGCACAGCCTTCAACAATGGCGGCCGTTCTCGGCTTGACCAACGAGCAGGTAGAGGAAATCTGTGCGTCAATCGACGCCATTGTCGCTCCTGCCAACTACAACTGCCCTGGACAGGTGGTTATCTCAGGTGTTGAAGAAGGCATCGACGCCGCTTGCGAGAAAGCTCTTGCAGCAGGCGCACGCCGCGCGTTGAAACTGAAAGTGGGCGGTGCGTTCCACTCTCCATTGATGCAGCCTGCTCACGACGAGCTCGCAGCCGCCATCAACAAGGCTCAGTTCTCTACACCAATCTGCCCTGTTTATCAGAATGTAGACGCAATGCCTCACACCGACCCAGAGGAAATCAAGAAAAACCTCATTGCTCAGCTTACCGCTCCAGTGCTCTGGACACAGATAGTACAAAAAATGATTGCCGACGGCGCCGACGACTTTACAGAACTCGGCCCAGGCGCAGTGCTTCAAGGCTTGATCCGCAAAATTGACCGCAGCGTTGCCACTTCAGGCCGTCAATAAGACATAACAATTACGGTATTTCCAACAAACAGAGGCCGTCTGCAATCGCAGACAGCCTCTGTCTTTTTTTGGTCGTTTGCCAAAAAAGTGGTAAATTGCGCCAAATTTATTGGCATGGATAATTCAAGTGTAATCTCACGTGTGCGCTACCTTATGGGCGAATTACGGCTGCGGCAGAACTCTTTTGCCGCGCGGATAGGCTGCGACGTCACAAACTTATCGAAACAACTGAATGGCAAATTGCCCATAACCGACTCCTTCATCAACAAGATTGTGGTCAACACCGGAGTGTCGAAAGAATGGCTCGTAAGCGGCGCCGGAGTGCCGTTTGGCAAATCTGACGCGCCCGAGGCGCTGACTGCCGGGCTGACCGACTCAGAAGCGGAAGGAATGCCGGTCTACGACCTCGACGTGACAGCCGGACCGCTGACACGCGAGCGTATTTTCGCCGACGACCGCATCGTGGGACGCATAGCGATGCCCGGAATGGACAGCGAATGCCGGGTGGTGCGCGTGAGCGGCGACAGCATGGCGCCCGTAATCAACAACGGCGACTATATCGCCGTGCGCGAGGAGGGCGACACATCGATTATCTATTGGGGACAAATCTACGTGGTGCTGCTCGACGACTACCGCATGGTTAAATACCTACGCCGACATCCCGACGACTCAAAGGTGGTGCTCCGCAGCGCCAACCCAGCCTACGACGACATCGACGTGCCTAAATCAGCCATCAGAGGCTTGTTTTTCGTGAGCAAGATAGTGAAAGTTGTCGATGCCGGATAAATCAACGCCAAAATAAAAAAACATCCCGATTGCAGCCGCAATCGGGATGTTTCTATTTATGGGGAAATGACTGTTATTTCACA
>ULUH01037415.1_pt1 | contig 40316 bp, 34 predicted proteins | sample 1958241 | NCBI WGS metagenome assembly ULUH01 (sample SAMEA4835753, study PRJEB28245) | human gut metagenome | biome: gut microbiome; material: fecal sample | place: Denmark | collected 2008 | reverse complement strand
AATTTGAAAGCAAGCTTTCATTGCGCTCATTTGCGTTATCTTTGCAAAAAATATAAACAAGATTATGGGATTATTCGGATTATTCAGCAACAAAAAGAAGGAAACTCTCGATAAGGGACTTGAAAAAACCAAGGAGAGTGTGTTTGGCAAACTGGCGCGCGCCGTTGCCGGAAAGTCTACCGTCGATGATGATGTGCTCGACGATCTCGAAGAGGTACTCATCACTTCAGACGTAGGTGTAGAAACCACGGTCAAGATTATCCGCCGCATCGAAGAACGTGTGGCCCGCGATAAATATGTTTCAACCAGCGAGCTCAACCGCATTCTGCGCGAGGAAATCGCCATTCTCCTCTCCGAGAATCACAGCGATGACCTGGCAGACTGGGAACTTCCTGCCGACCATAAGCCTTACGTTATCCTCGTAGTAGGCGTAAACGGCGTGGGCAAGACAACCACCATCGGCAAGCTGGCTTACCAGTTTAAGAAGGCTGGCAAGAAGGTTGTTCTGGGAGCTGCCGACACCTTCCGTGCCGCTGCCGTAGAGCAGATTTGCATCTGGGGCGAGCGCGTGGGTGTGCCTGTAGTGAAACAGCAGATGGGAAGCGACCCGGCAAGCGTGGCGTTCGACACCCTGCAGAGCGCCAAGGCAAACGGCGCCGACGTGGTGCTCATCGATACGGCAGGCCGACTGCACAACAAGGTGAACCTGATGAATGAGCTCAAGAAAATAAAGGAAGTGATGAAGAAGGTAATGCCTGAAGCACCAGACGAGGTAATGCTCGTGCTCGACGGAAGTACCGGACAGAATGCATTCGAGCAGGCTAAGCAGTTCTCTGCCGTTACCAACATCTCCTCGCTCGCCATCACCAAGCTCGACGGAACCGCTAAGGGCGGAGTTGTCATCGGCATCAGCGACCAGCTCAAGGTGCCTGTAAAATACATCGGACTGGGCGAAGGAATGGAAGATCTGCAGCTCTTCAACAAGACAGAATTCGTAGACTCTCTCTTTAAAAATTAGAAAATGAAGAAAAATCAGATAGATATTATTACCCTGGGCTGCTCGAAGAATCTCGTAGACAGCGAGTTGCTGATGAAGCAGTTTGAGGCAAACGGCTACCATTGCGTTCACGATTCCAAGCGCCCTCAGGGCGAGATAGCCGTCATCAATACGTGCGGATTCATTGAGGATGCAAAGCAGGAAAGCATCGACACCATCCTGGAGTTTATCCAGGCTAAAGAAGAAGGCCGACTCAGAAAGCTCTATGTAATGGGCTGCCTCTCGCAGCGCTACCAGAAGGAACTGGAAGAAGAAATGCCCGAAGTGGATAAGTTCTACGGCAAATTCAACTACAAGCAGCTTCTGCAGGAACTCGGCAAGGCGGAAGTTTCATCCTGCAACGGCCAGCGTCATCTCACCACTCCGCGCCATTATGCCTACATCAAGATAGCTGAGGGCTGCAACCGCCACTGTGCCTACTGCGCCATTCCTATCATCACCGGCAAGCACGTTTCCCGTCCGAAGGAAGAGATTCTGCAGGAGGTGCGCGAACTGGTAGCAGAAGGCGTGAAGGAGTTTCAGATTATCGCTCAGGAACTCACCTACTACGGCGTAGATATTGACGGCAAGCATCATATTACCGAACTCATCAGCGAGATGGCTGATATTCCGGGCGTGAAATGGATTCGCCTGCATTACGCTTATCCAAACCAGTTCCCTATGGATCTTCTGGACGTGATGCGCGAGAAGCCAAACGTATGCAAATATCTCGACATTGCCCTCCAGCACATCAGCGACCACATGCTCACCAGCATGCATCGCCACGTAACGAAGCAGGAAACCATCAATCTGCTGAAGGCCATCCGCGAACGCGTGCCAGGCATTCACATCCGTACTACGCTGATGGTTGGTTTTCCAGGCGAGACAGATGAGGATTTCCACGAACTCCTCGACTTCGTACGCGAACAGAGATTTGAGCGCATGGGCGCCTTTGCCTACTCTGAGGAAGAAGGAACCTACAGCGCCACCCACTACGAAGACAACGTGCCTGCCGAGGTAAAGCAGCGCCGGCTGGACGAACTGATGATTCTGCAGCAAGACATCAGCTCTGAGGTTGAGGCTGATAAGGTGGGCAAAACCATGACCGTTATCATCGACCGCAAGGAAGGCGATTACTACATCGGACGAACAGAGTTCTGCTCTCCGGAAGTAGACCCTGAGGTTCTGATCCGTGCCGATGAGAAGCGTCTGCGCGTGGGTAGTTTCTATCAGGTAGAAATTACTGCAAGCGAGGAATTTGACCTCTATGGCAAGGTGGTGAAATAATCATTCTCTCCCCCATAGCCTGGAGTTTTAGAAATTTTGACTACATATTAAATAAATATGAACAATAAGGAATACATCGCTGAACTGGCTCAGCAAACCGGCTATTCGCAGGAAGACACCCAGAAGTTGGTGCGCAAGGCGATAGACGCTATGATTGCCGAGTTTGAGGATGGAGAAGCTGTCTCTATCCCCAATTTTGGCACCTTCGAAGTGAAGAAGCGCATGGAGCGAGTGGTGGTTAATCCTACTACCAAGAAGCGTCAGCTGGTGCCGCCTAAGTTGGTGTTGGGTTTCCGACCGGTAGCTTCGGTCAAGGAAAAACTAAAGAATGGAGGGGATGAGCAATGAGCAAATTCAGTTTAAATACACTCGGAAAACTGCTTGCAGATAAGAGCGGGCTGAGCCAGGTGGAAGCAGAACTCTTCATCCGGAAAATGTTTGATGTGTGCAACCAGGGACTCGATGCCGACAAGCAGGTGAAGATAAAATGGCTGGGCACCTTTAAGGTACAGGCCACGAAAGACCGTGAAAGCATCAATGTGAACACGGGCGAGCGCTTCACCATTGAAGGCAGAGACAAACTCACCTTCACGCCTGACAACATCCTGAAAGAAATCGTGAACAAGCCATTCGCCCAATTTGAAACGGTGGTGGTAAATGACGGCGTAGATTTCGATGAAATAGATGAGAAGTTTGGAGAAGAACAGACAGAAGATGCTCCTGAACAAGTAATCGATTTTCTGGACGAAGAAAAAACTGCAACTCCAAATCCGGAGGTTGTCGTAATTGAATCTGAAAAGGAAAAGGAAAAAGAAGACGAACTGGCAAAGCAAATTGCTATTGAACAAGCTAAACTGGAAAGATTAAAACAAGCCCAACTGGAGCAGGAAAGAATACAGAAAGAAAAGCAAGAGCAGGAAAAACTGGAGCAAGAGAAGCTTGAATTAGCCCAGCAACAGCAAGCCCTGAAAGCAGTTGTTGAACCAGCAGTACCTGCATCAGATGAATCTGAAGAAGAAGAGGAGGAAGAAGAAGAATCTTCCAATTCTCATCATATTGTTATTCCTCGCTATCTGGTCGTTGCAGTCTGTCTCATCGTAGTAGCTTTGATTGGCGGAATGGGATGGTTTGCCTTCAACTATGGTCAGATGACTGCCCAGCGCAATCATCTAGCCATGCAGCTAAACCAGTATCATCAGGCTCCAGCCAAGAAAGTCCCAGCCAAACCAGCTGCCGCCCCACTCTCTCAGGAACAGAAACTCCGCCAGAAAGCGATGGAAGACAGCATCCGTATGGCTAAAACTGCAGAAGCAGTAAAACTGGCTGAAAATTCGGATGAGGAAAGTGCTAACGCAGAAAAGGCTAAGCAGGCTGAAGCAAAGGCTAAGGCAGAAGCTAAAGATAAAGCCGAAGAAAAGGCTGCTTCGAAAATAGCATCATCCCAGTATGATAAGGACGCTCGCGTACGCACGGGAGCTTACCGAATCATAGGAGTTGCCCAGACCGTTACGGTTGGCGCCGGTCAGACCCTCGAACAGATTAGTACCCGCTATTTAGGTTCCGGCATGGAATGCTACGTAGAAGCCCTGAATGGTACAAGCACCGTAAAAGCCGGACAGAAAATCAAGATTCCGAAACTGGAATTGAAAAAGAAAAAGAAGTAAAGTACTGAACAAACAAAAATCGCCCTGTAAGAGCAAATATAATTTTGCACTTACAGGGCGACATTGTTTTATGTTAACATTACTTGCCCAACACTTCATCAAGCAATGTGTAGAAAGCAGGATCCTCACCAACAATAGTCTTGATAATCTTACCGTTAGCATCAATCACAATCTTTGTAGGGAAACCCTGAACAGCATAGTCGCTGAGAACCTTGCTGTCCTTCGGATTGTAAACATGAATCCATGGCAACTGGTGCTTCTCAACAGCAGCCTTCCACTTAGCCTCTGTATCATTACAATCTACACCAAGAATTTCAAACTTACCCTTGTACTTCTCGTAATACTCCTTCATCTTAGGCATTCCCTTGATGCACCATCCGCACCATGAACCCCAGAAATCGAGTACGACAATCTTGCCGCGAAGGCTGGAAAGCTTAAAATCATTTCCCTTAATATCCTTCAGCGTAAAGTCAGGAGCCTCAACACCGGCAGCCTGCACCTTCTTAGCCTTCTCCTCAGCCTCAGCACGCTTCTTAGCCATACCAATCATTGGCTGGTAGAAAGCCTTCATTCTGCCGTTCTTCACATTCTCAGAGAGCAAGCCCAGCAGTTTCTCCATCTTGCTGACATCATCAAACTGCTCGAAGATAGTAGCACAAGACTCATAATCAGGATGCTGTTTTACGAAATTGAAAATCTTATCGTCCTTTGCCTTTTGCAGGGCAGGAGCCTTCTGCTCATACTCTGCCATGATGGTCTGCTGGGTCTCACCATTCTTGATTCTCTGGTTCAGGGAAGCTTCGTAATCTCTCAACTCCTTATTAGCATTCTCCAGCAGAACATCTACTTCATGATACTGCTGATAGAACTTAGAACCCGAAATATCGAAGCGGGTCTTTGCATCGCCCTTAACTTCAGCCTTCTCGCCAGGAACACAAGGCAGGTTGAACATAAACTGACCTGCACCACGATAAGCTTCAGGTGAGAGGAAAACGTATCCGGCTACCTTATCAAGGTTTGCAGAATAGGTAAACTTGCCATTCTTCACCAAAACCGTATCCATCTTAACATTTCTGCCCTTGTAAACAAGTACAGAATCGGAATTGAAATTCTTCAAATCCACCTTCAACTGGAAGTTGCTCTTCTGAGCCATTGCAACGGTTGATGCAAGCATCAGAGCCGCAGATAAAATCGCTGTTTTCATTTTTCTTTTATTATATTTATTCTGATTACACCTTAATTATATATAGGGAACGAAGAACGCCTGGTTCGTCGTCATCCTTATTCTTCATACTCGGTAGTATCCTCAATACCCGCCTCGGCCAAAGCCTCCTTGCGCTCAACGCAGGTTCCGCATTTGCCACAATGCTTCTCACCGCCCTTATAGCAGCTCCAGGTTTCAGCATAGTCAATGCCCAACTTCTTGCCTATCTCCGCAATCTGCCCTTTGGTAATATTCGTATAAGGAGCCACCACGCGCACATCAACGAACGTTCCTGCTTCAGCAGCCTCATCTATCGCCTTGATAAACTCCGGACGACAGTCTGGGTAAATCGTATGATCGCCACCATGGTTAGCGATGAAAACTTTCTTCAGATTATTACTCTCAGCAATGCCGATGGCAATGCTCAGCATGATTCCATTACGGAAAGGAACCACCGTACTCTTCATATTATCATCAGCATAATGACCCTCAGGAATTGCATCGGCACCTTCAAGAAGAGAACTCTTGAAATACTGATGCATGAAACCCAAATCTATCGTAATATGCTTGATTCCCAAACGCTCACAATGCATCTTGGCGAAGGGAATTTCACGCTCGTTATGATTACTTCCATAGTTAAAACTAATGCCGAGTGCAATCTCGTCTTTCTTATCGTAGAGCAGCGTGATGCTATCCATGCCGCCGCTCACAATGATTACTGAATCCTTCATTTTACTTTGAATTTTGAACTTTGAACTGTATGATTACTTTTTACTTCACCCGAACAGGCAGCGGAATGCTTCTTCCACCTTCCTTACGGGATGAATTTCTATCTTATATTTCTTATGGTCGAAACCATGATTGTTGTATTTCGGGATGATAATGTGCTGGAATCCCAGTTTTTCTGCCTCAGCAATACGCTGCTCGATGCGGCTCACCGGACGGACTTCACCGCTCAGACCTACCTCGCCTGCCATACACCAACCTTGCTCTATAGGCGTGTCAACATTACTGCTCAATACGGCTGCCAACACACTCAAGTCCATGGCAGGATCGGTGACTCTCAATCCACCGGCAATATTCAGGAACACATCCTTCTGCATCAGTTTGAACCCCACACGTTTCTCCAGAACCGCCAGGAGCATGTTCAAACGGCGCTGGTCAAAACCCGTTGCCGAACGTTGCGGAGTTCCATAGGCAGCTGTTGAAACCAAAGCCTGCGTCTCTACCAGGAACGGGCGGACACCCTCGATGGCTGCGCTGATGGCAACACCCGAAAGCCCGTCATGATCTTCAGTAAGCAGCAACTCTGAAGGATTGCTCACCTGTCGGAGTCCGCCTTGCATCATCTCGTAGATTCCCAACTCAGAAGTACTTCCGAATCGGTTTTTGATGCTTCTCAAGATGCGGTACATGTAATGCTGGTCGCCCTCAAACTGAATTACCGTATCTACGATGTGCTCCAAAATCTTTGGTCCGGCAAGCGTTCCCTCCTTATTAATATGACCTATCAGAATGACCGGAATGCCACTCGTCTTGGCAAAACGGAGCAGGGAGGCTGCACACTCGCGAACTTGGGAAACAGAACCTGGCGAACTGTCAACCTCTTCTGTAGAGATAGTTTGGATAGAATCTATAACTATCAGCTGAGGAGCCACTTTCTGAATATGGCTGAAGATTTTCTCCAACTGCGTTTCACAGAGAACCGTAATATGATCAAAGGCTCCTTCTGATGAAAGAGAAGCCGTTTTCAGAGTGTCCGCAGAAGAGCCATCTCTGAGCATCGCCTGTCCTTTAGCCAACCGGTCGGCACGGAGTTTAATCTGATGGGCACTTTCCTCTCCGCTCACATACAGGATGCGGCGGTCAGTCATGTTCAGAATAGTCTGCAAGGTGAGCGTACTCTTACCGATTCCCGGTTCACCGCCCAGGAGCGTAATGCTGCCAGGGACCATTCCGCCACCCAGCACACGGTTCAGCTCCTCGTCCCTCATATCGATGCGCGGTTCATCAATCGCAGAAATATCGCGAAGTTTCATCGGCGCAGCGTCATGCTCGCTGTGCTGCCCACCAAACATCGTGGCAACCCCACCATGACGCATGGTCATTCCGGCATTCTTCGCAGCCTGCGATCCGGAATCAGCAGCAATACGAATTTCCTTAAATGTATTCCATTGTCCGCAGCTAGGACATTTGCCCATCCATTTGGCACTTTCCTGTCCGCAATTGCTGCACACAAAAGCAATCTTATCTTTCGCCATTTTATCTCATTTATATGTAATAACGTTTTAACTGCGCACAAAGGTACTATTTATTATCGAAAAATCCAAAAAAAAAGTAATTTGTTAAGAATATATTTCATTTCTCTCCATTTTGTTTAACAAATCAAGCAGAAGGAAGCGCAAAATACGAATTTTGCAAACCCGATATAGCAAACAGGCGATTTCATCTACTAAAAATAATAAAAACCGCTACGATATTTTGCTGATTCAAATATAATTTGTATCTTTGCCTTCGGTTTTTGAAACCAGCAGAAAGGTTTAGAACAATAAATTAGTACATAAACTAAATAAATTTAGGTAAAATGAAAATTGAAGATTTTAACTTTGCCGGTCACAAGGCAATCGTGCGCGTTGACTTCAACGTGCCATTGGATGAAAATGGTAATGTAACAGACGACACTCGTATCCGCGGTGCCCTTCCTACATTGAAGAAGGTACTTGCAGACGGCGGTGCGCTCATCATGATGAGCCACATGGGTAAGCCAAAGGGCAAGGTTAAACCAGAGCTTTCTCTCTCTCAGATTGTTAAGAACGTATCAGACGCTCTCGGCGTAGACGTTAAGTTCGCTAAGGACTGCGGTAACGCTGATGCTGAAGCAGCTGCCTTGAAGCCAGGTGAGGCTCTCTTGCTCGAGAACCTCCGCTTCTATCCAGAAGAGGAAGGCAAGCCAGTTGGCGTTGAGAAGGGTACTCCAGAATTTGATGCTGCTAAGGCTGAAATGAAGGAGCGCCAGAAGAAGTTCGCTGCTAAGTTGGCTTCTTACGCTGACGTATATGTAATGGACGCATTCGGTACAGCTCACCGCAAGCACGCTTCTACAGCTGTCATCGCTGATTCTTTCGACAAGGATCACAAGATGCTCGGTTTCTTGATGGAGAAGGAAGTTAAGGCTGTTGACGCAGTTCTCAGCAACATCAAGCGCCCATTCACAGCTATCATGGGTGGTTCTAAGGTTTCTACTAAGATTGGTATCATCGAGAACCTGTTGACTAAGGTTGACAACTTGATTCTCTGCGGTGGTATGACTTATACATTCTCTAAGGCTCTCGGTGGCAAGATTGGTATGTCTATCTGCGAGGATGACAAGCTCGACGTTGCTCTCGACGTAATCAAGAAGGCTAAGGAGAACGGTGTAAACCTCGTACTCGGCACAGACTCTGTCTGCGGTGACGACTTCAAGAACGACTGCAACACTCAGGTTTGCCCATCTAACAACATTCCTGACAGTTGGGAGGGTATGGACGCAGGTCCTGAGACTCGCAAGGCTTTCGCAGCTGCCATCAAGGGTGCCAAGACTATCCTCTGGAACGGTCCTGCAGGCGTATTCGAGTTCGACAACTTCGCTGGTGGTTCTAAGGCTATCGCTGAGGCAATCGCTGAGGCTACTAAGGAAGGTGCATTCTCACTCATCGGTGGTGGTGACTCTGTAGCTTGTATCAACAAGTTCGGTTTGGCTGATCAGGTATCTTACATCTCTACAGGTGGTGGTGCACTCCTCGAGGCTATCGAGGGTAAGGTATTGCCAGGTGTAGCAGCTATCGAGAAGTAATCTCATGTCAAAAAGAAAAACATTTGCAAAAAGGGCTTGATTTTTTACAAGAAAAAATAGGTTGGAGGGCATCCTATGTGATGTCCTCCAATTTTCAGTTTTAATTGAATCCCTAATAATCTACAGATTCTCTCTATAAACAGAACTGTATCTTTCATTTAAAACAAGCAACAGAAAACATAAATTCTAAAATAATTTGGTAAACTACAGGAATATAATTTTCTGATTTTAAAACGAATACATGGATTGGATTGTTAATCTCTTCACCAATACCGAGTCGGTGGCTCACATCGCCCTACTCTACGCTATCGTGATAGCTATTGGTGTTTACCTCGGAAAGATAAAGATTGGCGGCATTTCATTAGGTGTCACCTTTGTTCTCTTCGCAGGTATTTTGGCTGGCCACGTTGGCTTCACCGGTCCAAAGGAAATTCTCACATTCGTGCAAGACTTCGGCTTGATCCTCTTCGTCTTCATGATTGGTCTCCAGGTAGGACCTGGCTTCTTCGAGAGTTTCAAGAAAGGTGGTGTTACACTCAACATGCTTTCGGCTAGCGCTATTCTGCTCAACATCCTCGTGATGTTTGGTTGCTATTATCTCTTCTTTGATACGAGCAACCCTAACAACCTGCCTATGATGGTAGGTACTCTCTATGGTGCGGTTACTAATACTCCGGGTCTTGGTGCTGCCAACGAGGCTTTGCTCAGCGTCTTCCCTAATGGTGCTCCAAGTATTGCCAATGGTTATGCATGTGCTTATCCTCTTGGTGTAGTGGGCATTATCGGTGCTACTATCCTTATCAAGTACATCTGTAAGATTAATACAGCTGATGAGGAAGAACAGCTTAACGAAGAAGATGCCGCCAACCCACACGCTAAGGCCCATAACATGCACTTGCGCGTGGAAAATGCTTATATTACAGGCAGAACGCTGAGAGAAGTTTCAGAGTTCTTGAACCGTGACATTGTATGTTCACGACTGCTCCACAATGGCGAGGTGAGCATTCCTAACAGCAAGACTAAGTTTGAGGTTGGAGACGAATTGCTCGTTGTATGTGCAGAGGCTGATGCAGAAGCCATCAAGGCTTTTATCGGACCAGAGGTTGAAGCTGAATGGGACCGCGAGAAGGATGAAGTACAGCATTTTGTTTCTCGCCGTATCGTCGTTACCCGTCCGGAAATGAACGGTAAGACCTTGGGTAAGATGCACTTCTCCAGCGTATACGGCGTTAACGTAACCCGTATTTCCCGTCAGGGAATGGACATCTTTGCAGGCAGAAACCACCACTTCCACGTAGGTGATAAGATCTTGGTTGTAGGTCCTGAAGAGAATGTGAACCGTGTGGCTGAAATTATGGGCAACTCTGTAAAGCGCCTCGATGCGCCTAACATTGCCACTATCTTCGTAGGCATTATGGTAGGTATTATCTTCGGTTCTCTCCCATTTGCCATTCCGGGAATGCCGGTGCCTTTGAAGTTGGGTATTGCCGGAGGTCCGCTTATCATCGCCATCCTCATCGGCCGTTTCGGCTATCGCATGAAGCTGGTAACTTATACGACGACTTCGGCTAATATGATGCTGCGAGAAATAGGACTTGTACTCTTCCTGGCGAGTGTGGGAATCAAGGCTGGAGCCGGATTCTGGGACACAGTAGTACAGGGTGACGGTTTGAAATATGTGGGATGCGGTTTCCTCATCACCGTTATTCCTATCCTCATCATCGGTACGATTGCCCGCCTGAAGTTTAAGTTCAACTACTTCACCATCATGGGTATGCTCGCCGGTACTTACACAGACCCTCCTGCATTGGCTTATGCAAATGCTTCTTGCTCAAAGGAGGCTCCAGCTGTAGGATACTCTACGGTTTATCCATTGAGCATGTTCCTCCGTATCTTTACAGCCCAGATAGTGGTGCTGTTCTTCTGCGGAGCGTAAGACTTACAAAAGTTAACAAAACAACTGAAAATAGTTATAAATTATAAAAGAGGTGCACAAAGACAAAAATTTGTGCACTTTTTTTGTTGTCTTTTCAGAAATTCTTCGTACCTTTGAGCACAAGAAACAAACCTAATGAATCTTCTAGGAACAGCTATCGTTCCTATATGATGCAGATTTTTTCGAAAAATGAAACAATAACCCTATAAACGTTAGTAAGCGTATGAAGAAATTGGGATTTCTGATAACCATACTAGTCATCACGTCCTTGCCCGCTTGGAGTCAAGGAGCCAAAAGTATCCGCATTACAGAGGTGATGACCGACAACCGTACCAATCTTGTAGATGAGTACGGGCAGCACAAACCATGGGTGGAATTGAGCAATTCCTCCTTTACCACGTACAATGTGCGTGGTATGTTCCTAACCACCGACCGAAGGGTTCTCGACAAGAAAATGTCGCCTGAAGCTCGTCGACAGTTGATGTGTCCATTGCCTAACAATGAACCACGAACCACACTGGGAGGCAAGAAGAGCATCGTTATCTTCGACAGCAGTTCCTGGTACCAGGATGGCAGGAACGGACAACATTGGAAGGCAAAGAATTCTTCCAACTCGGGACCTTTTCATCTCAATCTTATTCTACAGGAAAAGATGCCCAACTGGATAGCACTCTATGACGGAAATGCCGTTGACCTGATTGACTCCGTAAGCGTGCCAGTGTTGGCTGCCGATGAGAGTTTTGAACTGAGTAAGGACCTCAAGACATGGGAGAAAGCCATTGCCGGATCAGTAACTCCAGGCTATCTGCCTCAAAACACAGGTTTGAGTAAAGCCCAGCAATTGAAGAAAAGCGACCCATACGGAATAGGAATCGCCGTACTTTCAATGGGAATCGTATTTGCCTGCCTTGCTCTCCTCTTCATCGTGTTCTGGGTTTTCGGAACCTACATGAAACATAAACAGCGCATCGCCCGTGCTACTGAGAAGCACGCCACCTTATTATATAAGACAGGAAAGAAGACCATCGAGGTTACTCAAGGCCTCAGTCATAAGACCAACGTGATTCTGAAAGATGGTTTAGAAACCAAGGGTATTGATAAGGAGATTTACATGGCAGTCATCTCCCTTGCACTACAGGAATATCTGGAAGATGTTCATGATGTAGAACCAGGCATTATCACCATCAAGCCAAAACAGACCAGATGGAATGCTCCGAAATTCAACAACAACAATAACAACGTTAAAATATAAAAACTATGGCAAAGTACGAATATAAGGTTAAAGGCGTAGATTACGTCGTTGAAATACAGGATATTGAAGGCAATATCGCCAATGTAACCGTGAATGGAATTCCATTCGAAGTGGAAATGAAACAGCCGGTTAAGAGCAGTAAGCAGAAAGTAAAGTTAACTGATGGACAAAACAACATTTCTGCCAGCTCTGTTGCAAGCGCAGGTTCTGCTGCAGGTTCAAGTTCTGCAGCAAGTTCTGATTCTGCTTCATCAAGCAAACAGGCAACTCCTGCTGCAGGCAAACCAGTTGTTGCCCCTCTGCCTGGCACTATCAACGAAATCAAGGTGAAAGTCGGTGACAAGGTGAACACAGGCGATACTGTTGTCGTTCTCGAAGCCATGAAGATGCAGAACAGCATCGATGCAGAAACTTCGGGAACCATTACCAGCATCAACGTGAACGAGGGAGACGCAGTAATGGAAGGAGACACGCTTGTTACAATCGCGTAATAAGCTGTTTAGACAAAAAGCTAATGATTACTCTTCACAATCAAAAGACTAATCATAAAGTTCAATGTTCAACTTTCAAAGTTCAAAGTAAATCAATGTCTAACTTTCAAAGTTCAAAGTAAATTATGGATTTCATCATACAAAACTTCAATGAGTTTCTTACCTTTACGGGCTTTGCCAACGCCTCGGCAGGAAACCTCATCATGATTCTAGTGGGAGCACTCTTTATCTGGCTCGCCATCAAGAAAGATTTTGAGCCGCTGCTTCTGGTTCCTATCGGATTGGGAATCATTCTTGGCAACATTCCATTCCGTGCCGATGCAGGACTCGAAATAGGTTTATACGAAGACAACTCCGTTCTGAACATCTTCTACCAGGGAGTGAAACAGGGCTGGTACCCGCCACTCGTATTTCTGGGCATTGGAGCCATGACCGACTTCTCTGCGCTCATTTCCAACCCGAAGCTCATCCTGATTGGAGCCGCTGCCCAATTTGGAATCTTCGGCGCATATATGATTGCACTGGCTCTGGGATTCGAACCTAACCAGGCAGCTGGCATTGCCATTATCGGAGGAGCAGACGGACCAACCGCCATCTTCCTGAGCAGCAAACTGAGTCCGAACCTCATGGGAGCCATTGCGGTTTGCGCCTACTCTTACATGGCACTGGTGCCTGTAATCCAGCCACCTTTGATGCGACTACTTACAACCAAGAAAGAGCGCGTCATCAAGATGAAACCGGCACGTCAGGTTTCACAGACCGAAAAGATTCTCTTCCCTATCATCGGTCTGCTTCTCACCACCTTTATCGTTCCATCCGGTTTGCCATTATTAGGAATGCTGTTCTTCGGAAATCTTCTGAAAGAGAGTGGAAAGACAACCCGACTCGCCAAGACAGCAAGCAGTAGCTTGAATGATATTGTCGTTATCCTCCTCGGCCTGACCGTAGGCTGTTCTACCCAGGCTTCAGAGTTTCTGACATTAAACACCATCAAAATCTTTGCTCTCGGTGCTCTTGCTTTCATCATCGCATCGGCAAGCGGAATCTTATTTGTCAAGCTGATGAATCTCTTTTTGCCAAAAGGCAAGAAACTGAACCCACTTATCGGAAACGCCGGAGTGAGTGCCGTACCAATGAGTGCACGCATCTCCAACAACCTAGGTCTGGAATACGACCGCCACAACTTCCTTCTCATGCACGCCATGGGACCAAACGTTGCGGGAGTCATCGGTTCTGCCGTTGCAGCCGGAGCTTTGCTGGGATTCTTCAATTAAAAGTTGAGCCACCAAGCTATCCCTCCAGGATAAGCACATAAAAAATAGAATCGCCCTGAAAGGACAAAAGCATCTTACATTCAATGCTTTCCCTTTCAGGGCGACTTTTTTATTTTTTTTAGCTCTTAACCCGCATTCGCATTTTTCCTTCAAAGGAAATGATAACCTCAACCTGATAACTCAAACTGCTGTCAGGCATTGCCAGAACAGCAAGATAATGAATGCCAGATTCATCTATCTTATTGAATACGATGTCGCTCAATATAGACTGGTCCAAGAAAGAAGCAGGAACCTGCTTATCGAAATCCTTCTTATGAAAATCACGAGAGAACAGACAGTTGGCACCATGATAAACATGCAAGTTCACAATATTATCATAATAAACATTGTCTACCTCAACACCATCATCATTATAAGAACTCTTGTAGACCTTATAACTTGTTGGGTTAACCTGTACGTAGAGATGATATTTCTCATCGCCCCTTACAACCACCGTATCACGTTTAATCAGCGTATTCTGATTCAGCGCCACGGAAGCATGGTTGTGGATAAACTGCTGCAAATAAGACTTATCTTCCGTCTTCACCAGCTTAACCACATCCCCATTCTGCACTTTAAACTGGAAAATATGCTCAGCCTGTTTTACAATCGGATATTTTGCAAGATTAGCACCCTTCATTACAAGCGTATCGCCAGCAATGTAGAAGTAGACAGGCTGACTGGTTGAATCAGGATAATAAATCGTATCGCCTTTTATGCGGAACGCCACATCATCCTCATCGTCATCGTTCAACCAAATGCCTTGCAACATCTTCTTAGCCGCAGTATCTTCCTTCACTTCCTGTTGCTTTTCGACCTTCTGCCCACAAGCAACAAGAGTCAAGATACAACTGAGCAGCCATAAATTAACTATCTTTTTCATGATGAGTTCTTTAAATAAATTAATCGGTAAAAGCTGATGCTAATTCTACTCGAAATAATCAGCCTCTTCGAAAGACTTTGCCTTGGTTCTGTCTTTTTCTGACGTAAGCACCTCAACTCCTTCAATAGGCCATTTTATTCCGATAGTAGGATCATCCCAATGAATACTGGCTTCGTAATCAGGAGCATAAACATTATCTACTTTATAAGTAAAGATGACTTCGTCACTCAGTACCAGGAAACCATGGGCAAAACCGCGAGGAATGAAAAACTGACGTTTGTTCTCTCCACTCAGTTCAACCATTACATATTTACCGAAAGTCTTACTGCCCTTTCTCAAGTCAACAGCTACATCCAGCACGCGGCCTTTGATGACACGCACCAACTTAGCCTGCGAGAATTCACCTTTCTGATAGTGCAAACCTCTGAGCACACCACGAGCCGACATCGATTCATTGTCTTGCACAAACTCCACATGCCCTCCAACGTGAGCATCAAAGTCAGCCTGCTTCCATGCTTCAAAGAAATAGCCGCGAGCATCTTCAAATACCCGAGGTTCTATCAGCCAGACTCCTTCAATTTCTGTCTCTGTATATTTCATTGATTTATACCTTATTTATTTTAGGCACAAAGGTAATACTTTTTCCCGAAACGACAAAACAAATTAGACTTTTTATGATTTCAGCGAAAATTTTCTCTATTTTCTGTTGGTCATTTCCGAAAAAATCACTACCTTTGCAAACGTGAATAGACTAGAAAGACATATAGAGATCCTACTTTTGAGCAACGATTGCGTGATTGTCCCAGGATTTGGTGGCTTCATGGCTCATCATGTAGATGCGCGTTACGATGGCAGAGACAGCATGTTTTTGCCACCGCTGAGAACTATTGGCTTTAACCCACAGCTCCAGATGAACGATTCTCTCCTTGCACTTTCGTATGTTGAAGCATACGACATCAGCTATCCGGAAGCTTTGAACCGCATTGCTGATGAAGTGACAGAGATGCGTCAGACTCTGGAGAATTCAGGAAAATTTGAACTGAATGATATTGGCACCATCATATTGAACGAAGACGGAAATTATACCTTCGAACCATGCGAGGCGGGCATTCTTACCCCTGAGTTGTATGGTTTGGGTGGCTTAAACATGCTCCCACTCGCGCAGATTTCTGCAGAAGAGGTTCAGAAGACTGAAGATTCTGCTGCTTCAATCATTGAAATGCCAGCAAAGACAGTAGAAAACAATCGTACAGAAAGCGAAGTCAAGAATCAGGATAGTAACCAGAAGATAGAGAGTGGACTCTCTGTCAACAATTCTGTGTTCGTTAACGAAGAAGAATCAAATGCCGAATTCATCAGCATCAAGAAGAGCTGGTTGCGCAATATTGCAGCAGCCTGCATCGCTCTCATTGCATTCTTCACCTACTCTTCTCCATTGGGAACCCCAACCGTTCAGAAGAGCCAAATCGACACAGGCATGCTGAACCGCATCATGCCTAAGGAGATTAATAAGGTTGCGCAACCTCAAGAACTGGTTCTTAGTACAGAATCACAGGCAGAAGAGAGCATTCCTGCCAAGTCTGTCAACATGACTCAGGACAACGAATTGCAAACAGCTTCTTCTTACTATAGCATCGTTTTGGCAAGTCGTGTTACCAAGCGCAATGCTGCGAGCTATGCTGAACTTCTCCAAAACAAGGGATTCAAGGAAGCTAGGGTGTTAATTACGGATAATAATGTAAAAGTTATATACGGAACATACTCTACCGAGGGCGAAGCTTATACTGCTCTCAACCGTTTACACAACTATGATGCTTTTACTGACGGCTGGATTACGAAAGTGAAAGAATAGTTGATAGTTAAGAGTTTATAGCTTATAGCTAGAACAAATAGCAAGGAGTATCGGAAACTTCTACAACACATTATTATAATAAAGACAGAAAAGTAAAAAAAAGAATATGAAAAGAGTACGTTGTCCTAAATGCGATAATTTTATCACCTTCGATGAGACCAAGTATCAGGCAGGTCAGAGTCTCGTTTTCGTTTGTCCTAATTGCAATAAGCAGTTTGGCATCCGAATGGGAGTTTCCAAGCTCCGCGAAACTCGCAAGGAGGAAAAACTTGACGAGAATGCCAACGAGAAGGGATACGGTTCTATCGTTGTCATCGAGAACGTATTCGCTTACAAACAGGTCATCCCGCTCCAGTTAGGCGACAACATCATCGGCCGCTACATGAAGAACAGCGGAATCAACTGCCCTATCGAAACCGTAGACCCAAGCGTTGACATGAACCATTGCGTAATCAACGTTAGCCGCGACAAGAAAGGCAAATTGAAATATGTACTCCGCGATGGACCAAGTTATACAGGAACTTTCGTTGACAATGAGATTCTGGGTGACAGAGAACGCCGCGTTATCGAAGACGGAACCCTGTTCACCATCGGAGCAACTTCTATCATTCTCCGCACAGCAGACAGTGAAGAAGAAAACTAAGAAGTTTCGATTATCAAAATAAACACTTCAAAAGGAGCAATTAGATGTTGGTTTACATTCAATTGCTCCTTTTTCACTTAACGGAAACGTAAAAACACGCCATATTTCTAACTTTCTGAAAGAAATCTACTATATTTCGTAATCTTTTTGCTTTTATTTTCTTTAAATTAAAAGAAAATGTGTACCTTTGCATCGAAAAATAAGAAATAGAAACGAATTACGTTAGGTTATGGATGTAGCAATCGTAAAATATAATGCCGGAAATATCTATTCCGTAGTCAACGCCATGAAGCGTTTAGGCATCGAACCTGTACTTACAGATGATGCAGAAATGCTCCAGAAGGCTGACCGCGTTCTCTTCCCAGGACAAGGCCAGGCAAGAGAAGCAATGGAATATCTGAAGGCTCATCAGCTTGATCAAGTAATCAAGAACTTGAAGCAACCCGTCCTGGGCATTTGTGTAGGACAGCAACTCTTGTGCCGCCATTCGGAAGAAGGTGACGTAGATTGCATCGGAATCTTTGATGTAGATGTAAAGCGATTCCTGCCTCAGAAACACGAAGACAAGGTGCCTGCTATGGGCTGGAATGAAATCTATGATTTGAAGACTGACCTTTATAAGGGGTTCGGAAACAGAATGGATTCTGACTCAGACAAGTCTACCGCTGATGCACTGCTTCATCCCTACTCCTATTTCGTACATAGTTATTATGTGCCACTCTGCGAGGAGACCATTGCCAAGGCAGAATACATTCTTCCTTATAGCGCATCGCTCCACAAAGATAATTTCTATACCTGCCAGTTCCATCCGGAAAAGAGCGGAAAGGTGGGAGAACGGATTTTAAAGAATTTTTTAGAGATAAAATAAAAGAGAAAATACAAATATGATAGAATTAATTCCAGCTATCGACTTGATAAATGGCCAGTGTGTTCGTCTTACCAAAGGCGATTACGACCAGAAGAAGGTTTACAATGACAATCCTGCCGAGATTGCAAAACAGTTTGAGCAGATGGGCTTCAAACGCCTTCATGTAGTAGACCTCGATGGAGCCAAGTCAAAGCACATCGTAAATGATGCGGTGTTGAAGGCCATTACCACAGAAACCTCTCTCGTGGTTGATTTCGGTGGCGGAATCAAGACCGAAGAAGATATTAAGAAAGCTTTTGCTGCAGGAGCAAGCATGGTTACAGTGGGCAGCATTGCCGTCACCAATCCTGAACTCTTCATGCAATGGCTAGACAAGTATGGAGCCGACCGCCTGATTCTGGGAGCCGACGTAAGAAACGGAAAGATTTCTATCAACGGATGGAAAGAAGATTCTTCTGAAGATCTCCTTCCTTTCCTGAAAAAGTACATCGATAAAGGAGTACGCTATGTTCTCTGCACAGAAATCAGCAAAGACGGAACGCTGCAGGGACCTGCCATAGAACTCTACAAAGAAGTAATGGCTGCCTATCCTCAACTGCATCTTATCGCCTCAGGCGGAGTGAGTTGCAACGAAGACATCGAAGCATTGGAAACTGCAGGAATTCCTGCCGTAGTATTTGGAAAAGCTTTCTACGAAGGGAAAATCGATGTTAAGAAACTAGTTAATAGTTAAATAGTTGACAGTTAATATTAATAGCTGACAGTTGATTGCTCGGAGCTATTCTCGACACGCCCTGTAAGGGCAAAAGCTTCAATCGATAAGAATTAAAATACAATGGTGAAAATTCAAAGTAAAAGCAAAGGATTAGCTAAACGAATCGTTCCTTGTCTTGATGTAAAGAACGGCGAGACGGTAAAGGGAACCAATTTCGTAAACCTTCGCAGCGCTGGTGACCCGGTAGAACTGGGAAAAGCTTATAGCGATGCTGGAGCCGATGAGCTCGTATTCCTCGATATTACAGCGAGTTTCGAAGAGCGCAAAACCTTTACGGATATGGTAACCCGCGTGGCTGCCGAAATCAATATCCCATTTACTGTGGGAGGTGGAATCAATGAACTCAAAGATGTTGACCGCCTGCTCAACGCAGGAGCCGACAAGGTTAGCATCAACAGTGCTGCCATCCGACATCCGGAGCTCATCGATGAAATTGCCAACCATTATGGCTCACAGGTTTGCGTATGCGCCATTGATGCACGTCTCGATTCTGACGGCTGGCACTGTTATGTAAAAGGCGGAAGAGAACGGGTGGAACTAGGACTGTTTGACTGGGCTAAGGAAGTAGCCGACCGGGGGGCCGGTGAAATTCTCTTTACCAGTATGGATCATGACGGTGTGAAACAGGGATTCGCAAACGAAGCCCTCGCCCGTCTTGCTGAAGAAGTAAGCATTCCTATCATCGCCTCAGGAGGTGCAGGAAAAATGGAGCATTTCCGCGATGCGTTCACCCAAGGCAAGGCAGATGCTGCCCTGGCAGCCAGCGTGTTCCACTTTGGCGAGATTGCCATTCCTGACCTCAAGAAATACCTGAGAGAAGAAGGAATCAACGTGAGAATATAGAACACGGGGAATATAATAATGTAAGAAAATAAAAACAAGATAAAATGGAAATAGATTTCGAAAAATTAGGCGGACTGGCTCCTGCCATCATCCAAGACGCAGTTACAAAGAACGTCTTGATGCTTGGCTTCATGAATCAGGAAGCATACGATAAGACAATAGCAACCAAAAAGGTAACATTCTGGAGCCGTTCACGCAACTGCCTCTGGACAAAAGGTGAAACATCAGGCAACTTCCTGAATCTCGTTAGCATTCAGAACGACTGCGATAACGACACCTTGCTGGTTAAGGTTCACCCAGATGGTCCAACCTGCCACAAAGGTACAGACACCTGCTGGGCAGAAGAGAATACGCTCAACCCAATCCTCTTCCTCTCAGAGCTTCAGGACTTCATCAACAAGCGCCACGAAGAAATGCCAGAGGGAAGCTACACTACCAGCCTCTTCAAGAAAGGCGTTAACAAAATGGCACAAAAGGTTGGAGAAGAAGCTATTGAAACCATTATCGAAGCAACAAACGGCAACAACGAGAAACTCATTTACGAGAGTTCAGACCTTCTCTATCACCTCATCGTTCTGCTCACAAGCAAGGGCTTGAGAATAGAAGATGTTGTGAAAGAACTTCAGATGCGTCACGATCCGGAATGGGATAAGAAACGCCGCGTTGCCAAGAGCAAGGGCGAAATGAAATAACAAACCAACATTAAGGAGAAAAAAAAATAGAAGATGTTAATAGATTATCAGAACGTCAGCATATATCAGGCCGACAAGTGCGTGCTCCAAAACATCAATTTTCATATTGACGAAGGAGAATTCGCCTACCTTATTGGAAAAGTCGGCTCTGGTAAAAGTTCGCTATTAAAGACACTTTATTGCGAACTAGACCTTGTAGAAGGCGAAACCGAGAAGGCTGAAATCCTCTGCAGAGACCTCAAAACTATCAGGCGAAAGGAGATTCCGGCTCTGCGTAAGGAATTGGGAATCATCTTTCAGGATTTCCAGCTGCTACACGACCGCACCGTTCGCAAGAACTTTGAATTCGTACTCAAGGCAACAGGCTGGAAAAACAAAAAAGACAGAGTAAAGCGTATCGAAGAGGTGCTCAACGAAGTAGGCATGATTGATAAAATCGACAAGATGCCTCATGAGCTCTCAGGTGGTGAACAGCAGCGTGTAGCCATCGCCCGCGCCATTCTCAATAATCCTAAAATCATCATCGCCGATGAGCCTACAGGCAATCTCGACCCAGAGACTGCCAGCAACATCGTGAGTCTGCTGAAAGACATCACCAAACAAGGCACAGCTGTTGTGATGACAACCCATAACATCCCGATGCTCGACAAATTTCCAGGCATCGTTTACCGCTGTAAGGAAGGTGTGCTCTACGACGTAACCAACGAGTACAACCACATCGACCTCACAGAGGATGGAGAAGATAATTAAGTGAAATAATTAAATAAAATTACGACTATGAAGGTAATGAAATTCGGAGGTACTTCTGTAGGCTCACCAGAGCGCATGAAGGGAGTAGCCTCTTTGGTTACAGAATCAGGTGAACCAACTTTCATCGTATTGTCTGCGATGAGCGGTACAACAAACTCTCTCGTTGAGATCTCTGACTATCTTTACAAGAAGAATCCAGAGGGCGCCAACGAGGTAATCAACAACTTGGAGAAGAAATACATGCAGCATGTAGAAGAACTCTACTCTACCGAGGAGATGAAAAATACAACTCGTGAGTTCTTGCAGGGCGAATTCAACTATCTCCGCTCATTCACCAAAGACCTCTTCACTTCTTTCGAGGAGAAGAGCATCGTGGCTCAGGGCGAGATGATGAGCACCAACATGGTTGTAAACTACTTGAAGGAACAGGGTGTAAAGGCCGTATTGCTCAGTGCATTAGACTTTATGCGCACTGACAAGAACGCTGAACCGGATCCTCAGTACATCAAGGAGAAGTTGGCTGCTATCATGGAGCAGAACCAGGGCTATCAGATTTACATCACTCAGGGATTCATCTGCCGCAACGCATACGGCGAGGTTGACAATCTGCAGCGTGGCGGTAGCGACTACACCGCATCTCTTATCGGTGCAGCTCTCCCAGCTGACGAAATTCAGATCTGGACCGATATCGACGGAATGCACAACAACGACCCTCGTGTCGTAGAGCACACTGAGGCAGTACGCCAGTTGAACTTCGAGGAGGCTGCAGAGTTGGCTTACTTCGGTGCCAAGATTCTCCACCCTACCTGTGTTCAGCCAGCTAAGTATGCAGGCATCCCTGTACGCTTGAAGAACACCATGGATCCTAAGGCCGACGGTACAATCATCGACAATGTCATCGTACGCGGCAAGATCAAGGCTGTTGCTGCCAAGGACAACATCACAGCCATCAAAATCAAGAGTAGCCGCATGTTGCTCGCTACAGGTTTCCTACGCAAGGTATTCGAAATCTTCGAGAGCTATCAGACTCCAATTGATATGATTGCTACTTCAGAGGTGGGTGTCAGCATGAGTATTGATAATGATTCTCATCTTAACGACATCGTAAACGAGCTGAAGAAATATGGTACAGTAACTGTAGATTCTGATATGTGCATCATCTGCGTTGTAGGTGATTTGGACTGGAGCAACGTTGGCTTCGAGACCATCGCTACCGATGCGATGAAGAACATTCCTGTACGCATGATTTCTTATGGTGGTTCTAACTACAACATCTCATTCCTCATCAGAGAGAAAGATAAGAAGCAGGCATTACAGAACTTGAGCAACGTATTGTTCGAGAAGAAGTAATGCAAATGAAAACGAAGAGTGAAAAGTGAAGAATTCGTATGTAATGCTTCCTATCCACTCTTCGTTGGATATCCTGATTTACTATAAATTGGATATCCTGATTTAACTATAATAAGGTATTAATTTAAGATTAAGTGAAATGAAAGGTACATTTCCGATAGATAAGTTTCAGGAGATACAGACTCCGTTCTACTATTACGACACCAATGTGTTGCGCCAGACATTGAAAACCATCAATGAAGAGGCTGGCAAGCACGAGGGATTTGAAGTGCACTATGCCGTAAAGGCAAATGCTAACCCTAAGGTGCTCAATATCATCTGTCAGGCTGGTTTAGGAGCCGACTGTGTGAGCGGAGGAGAAATTCAGGCAGCCATCAAAGCCGGATTTCCAGTCAGCAAGATTGTTTACGCTGGTGTAGGCAAAAGCGATTGGGAAATCAACCTCGGATTGGAGAAAGGCATCTTCTGCTTCAATGTAGAGAGTATTCCGGAGTTGGAAATCATCAATGAACTGGCTGAAAAACAGAATAAGATTGCGCAGGTTTGTTTCCGCATCAATCCGGATGTCGGCGCCCATACGCATGCAAACATCACAACAGGTCTGGCAGAAAACAAGTTCGGAATTGCCATGCGCGACATGGAAGCCGTAATCGAAGAGGCTGCCAAGATGAAGAACATCCAGTTCCTCGGACTGCACTTCCACATCGGAAGCCAGATCCTCGACATGGGGGATTTCGAGGCACTCTGCAATCGTATCAACGAACTTCAGAACCAGCTTGAAGCGCATCACATCGTTGTGAAGAACATCAATGTGGGAGGCGGATTGGGCATTGACTATAATCATCCAAACCGACAGCCAATCCCTAATTTCAAGGATTATTTCGATACATACGCAAAGAAACTGAAGTTGCGCGATGGTCAGAAGCTTCACTTCGAGTTGGGTCGCGCTGTAGTGGGTCAGATGGGTTCTCTCATCACCAAGACACTCTACATCAAGCAGGGCACAGCCAAGCAGTTTGCCATTGTGGATGCAGGAATGACCGACCTTATCCGTCCTGCTCTCTATCAGGCTTACCATAAGATTGAAAACATCTCAAGCGATGAACCTGTAGAAACTTACGACGTAGTAGGTCCTATCTGCGAATCAAGCGATGTCTTCGGCAAGGCTGTCGACATCAACAAAGCCCATCGCGGCGACCTCATCGCCCTCCGCTCAGCCGGAGCCTATGGTGAGATTATGGCGAGCCAGTATAACTGTCGCCAGTTGCCAAAGGGGTATATTACAGAAGACTTTTAATATAGTTGAAAGTTAAAAGTTAAGAGTTTATAGGATTCTCCTTTCTCTAGCTTTCTATATTACGAGAAAAAGAAAATGATGATCATTAGTACAACTACTATAATAGCAGGCGCAGTGGTGGTTTTATTGGCGGTTCTCGGATCGCTGATAAATCCATTTCTGCGCTCGTTGCGCTTTCAAAAAACAGAAACGGCAGAGAATCAACCTCCTGTCAGTATACTCATTACCGCACACGATAATCTTGCTGAATTGGAGAGGAATCTCCCTATGTTCCTGCGTCAGCAGTACGCTGCCGACTATCAGGTAATCGTAGTCTGCCAGAGTACAGATGGCGAGACACAGGATTTTCTGAAGCGAACAGCAGCCGAGAACCCTCATCTGTATTATACTTACATTCCTGAGAGTTCACGCTACATGAGCCGCAAGAAATTGCAGATTACACTGGGTGTGAAGGCAGCCAAACATGAATGGATTATTCTGACAGAACCTAATTGTCGCCCAAGCAACGACAAGTGGCTGCAAACCATGGTCCGTCAATGTCAGGACCCCAACCATCTGGTATTGGGATATGTAGCCCTTGATGAGGAAACCAAGAGCGTACGCCGTTTCGACAGCATCCGCAAGGCTTACTATGTTTTGCGCCGTGCCCAGCAGACCTATGGTTATCGCAGCCACATGCCAAACGTAGCGTTCCGCAAGAGCGACTTCATGAAGGAACAGGGCTATCAGGGCAACCTGGAATATGTTCGCGGCGAATACGATTTTCTCGTCAACAAGTATGCCCATTGTGGCGATACAGCTACAGAACTGGATTGCGATGCATGGCTCATCCGCGAAGCACCATCGAACAAGGGCTGGCACAATGCCCACCTCTATCTGCAGGCTTCACGCAAGAGTCTGGAAAGAGCCGGTTCCATGCGAACCCTCATGTTCTTTGACCATCTCATGCCACATCTCAGCCTGATAGCAACACTGGCCGTTGCAGCCTACTCTATCCTCATGAAGAATTGGATTCTTACAGGATGCGCAGGTTTCAGTTTCCTCCTGCTGTTCATCGTGAGAATGCTGATAGCCAACAAGGCCATCAAACACTTTGATGACGGAATAGCGATGTTCAAACTGCCATTCTTCGAATATGGAATTATCTGGAGAAATCTGGCTACCAAATTGCGCTATTGGCGGGCTGACAAAAACGATTTCACTTCTCATAAACTCTAGACAGGGCAAAAAGGAAGTAACAGTCTATCAGAATAATAACAGTCAAAAATAACCGACAGAACGATGAAAGTATATTTGTTCATTTCCAACCATAAGAAGTTGCTGAAGATGTATCTTCCATACATCGAAGCCTTGAATAAACAGCTCGACATCACCAACAGTCTGGTTGATGCCGACATTGTGTTGGTTATAGGAGCATGGACATGGCAGGGAGCCCAGATAGCCAAGAAAGCAAAGCAGATGGACATTCCCTACATCGTTTGTCCACTAGGCGATATTTCTGAGAGAAACTGCAAGAACCCTTACTTGAAGCGTTCACTGCAACAGTCTATGTATCAGAAAGCCATGTACGCCAAAGCCAACCTCATAGTAGCTACTACCCCTATGGAGAAAAACTATCTGGAAAAGAAAGGTTGGAACAAGCGCATCGCCCTGATTCGCTATGCAGGCTACAGTCATCTTACCAACACTGAAGCCATGATGCAAAACTGGCAGGAGACGGATGAGGAGACGCTGGCAGTCTTCGAGCAGCAAAAGGCAGAAGCCATCGCTGCCCAAACCAAACAGGCAATCATCGCACAGATTATGCAGATAAAAAGCCGCATGCCGCATCAGAATATTCCGCAAAAATATCTTGACGATTTACACACTCTCCTCTATGCTGATGATTATGATGAGGATGCTATCAAGCAAGAACTGGCAGAGAAGAAACTCTCTTCCTATGCCGCCTCCGTTTTCCAGACCATGACAGATAAAACAGGACTCACAGAAGGCTTCATGCCGATTCCTGCCAAAAAGGGCAGAAAGAGTAAAGAGATTCTGAAATTTGTGAAATAAAAGAAATCTGAAGTTTGTGAAATAAGAAGAAATGAACTTAGATAGAATAGAACAGCAGGCTGGTCATCTGCCAGCTTACCAGATAGCCGACTCTGTCAATGAAGCATTGATGGAGTCGGCTAACCTTGTTATTACAGCTCCTCCTGGAGCCGGTAAATCAACCCTCCTCCCGCTCACCATTCTGCGGGGCATGAGTGATCAGGCATTGGAAGGCTTCATCCATGATCATCTTAAAAGTCAGGGTAAGATTCTGATGCTCGAACCGCGCCGCCTGGCTGCTCGCCAGATTGCCGAACGGATGGCGCAGATTCTGGGAGAGGCCGTGGGTAAAACCATCGGCTATCGGGTAAGATTCGAAAGCAAGGTTTCGGATGAAACACGCATCGAAGTCCTTACCGAGGGCATTCTCACCCGAATGCTGGTCAATGATGCTACACTCGAAGGCGTTTCGTGCCTCATCTTTGATGAGTTTCATGAGCGCAGCATCAATTCCGATCTGGCGTTAGCGCTGGCCCGGCAAACACAGGAAATCATCCGCCCCGACCTGAAGCTCATTATCATGTCAGCAACAATCGATGCTTCTATCATCTGTCAGACACTTCAGGCTCCGCTTATCGAGAGTAAAGGCAGAATGTTTCCGATAGAAACCATTTATGCAGACCACGACATCGACAGATATCAGGTAGCGCAGGAAATGGCAGCCACAATCTGTCAGGCTTTCAGAAACCAGGAAGGTGACATTCTTGCCTTTCTGCCGGGACAGGGAGAAATCATGAAATGCAAAGAACTGCTTCGCTCTGTCCTGCCCTCAGCCACTCTTTACCCGCTATACGGTAACCTCTCGCCAGAAAAGCAGCGGCTCGCCATCGCTCCTTCCAAACCGGGTGAACGGAAAATCGTACTGGCCACTCCTATCGCCGAAACTTCTCTCACCATCGAAGGAGTAAGAATCGTTGTGGATTCCGGACTCTGCCGAAAACTGGTTTATGATGCCCGTACAGGCTTGAGCCATCTCGAAACCGTTCGTATCAGTCAGGACATGGCTACGCAACGAAGGGGGCGTGCGGGCAGAATCACATCAGGCGTATGTTACCGGCTTTGGACACAGACCTCGGAACATCTGATGCCAGAACAACGGCTGCCCGAAATACTGGATGCAGATCTCTCTTCGCTGATTCTCGACATTGCAGCTTTCGGGGAAAACAAACCGGAACTGCTGCCTTGGCTCACCCTTCCTCCCAAGGGCAACCTTGTATTGGCACAGCAACTTCTTATGTCGCTCAACGCCCTCACTCCTGATCATGATGCTCACGCTCTCAGTGGCAGCATCACCGCAGAAGGCAGCAGAATGGCTCAACTTCCTTGTCATCCGCGCATTGCCAAGATGATGATCAGCAGCGATTCTCCGGCGAGCCAAGCCCTGGCCTGCGACATTGCTGCTCTGCTGGAAGAGAAAGACCCGATGGGCGAAAATGAAGATTCAGACATGACGCTCCGCCTTTCTATCCTCCGTTCCGCACGCTGCAAGAAGAATCTGGGGCGTTGGAACCGTATCGCTCAGATTGCCCAGGAATACAGGAAGATGCTGCGTATCAGGGAAGACAACGAGCCAATTGATGCTGAGGAAGTGGGCCATCTCATCGCCCTAGCCTACCCTGAGCGCATCGCCCATGCCACCGACCATGCGGGCAACTTCAAGATGTCGAATGGCAACACGATTTTCATCGACCCGTGCGACAGCATGGCAGCAAACGAATGGCTTGCCATCGCATCACTCAACCTATCTTCAACCTCATCATCCAATTCTGGGCAGGGACGGAAAGGAAGAGTATTTCTCTCAGCCCCCGTCAACTGGAAGAACCTGCCGGCACAAACCTGCGAGAATATTTCATGGGACAGCAAAGCGCTGGCAGTAAAGATACAACAGGAAACACGGATAGGAGCGCTCATCATAGACAGCAAGCCGATACAGAATGCCAACCGAGAGACAGTTTCAGACATTATCTGCGAAGCTGCCAGAAAAGACGGACTCAGCATGTTCGATTGGAACGAATCCGTTCATCGTCTGCAACAGCGCGTGGCGCAAGTAGCTGAATGGCATCCGGAACTGGAGATTCCCGACCTTTCAACGGAACATCTCCTGTCAACAGCCCAAGCGTGGCTCCCTTTCTATCTCGAAGCAGGTGGTAAGATGAAGACTTCTGTTACTGAGCTGAAGAAACTCAACCTGTGCGAAATCCTTTGGAACATCCTTCCTTATGAGCTTCAGCAGGAGATAGACCGCCTTGCTCCCACCCACATCCGTGTGCCATCGGGCAGCAACATCCGCATCGATTATCGCTTGGGGGCCGAAGCTCCGGTTCTGAGTGTGCGGCTTCAGGAGTGTTTCGGAATGACATCAACTCCCACTGTCGATGCTGGCAGACAGCCCCTTCTGCTTGAGTTGTTATCTCCCGGCTTCAAGCCCGTTCAGCTTACTCAGGATCTCGCAAGTTTTTGGCAAGGCACTTACTTCGAAGTCCACAAAGAACTGAAGCGCCGATACCCTAAGCATTTCTGGCCGGAGAATCCGTTAGAGAGCCAGGCCGTGAGAGGTGTCAAACATACCCGACACACATAGGTAGCAGCCCTCGCTCTCCGAGCGTGGGCTGCATTAGAGGCAATGCCGCCGCTCGGAGAACTTCGGCTACTAGATGATGGTGATCCAGATGCTCTCGCCTCGGTCTCTCGCCGCCGTGATGGCATTGACGAGGCGATGCAGCCAGATGCGAGAGTTTACCACCATGCCTCGGAGTTTGTTTTCGCCCGGCAGGATGCAGCCCTGCGTATCATCGGGGTAGTTACCGGCATGGATGCGGATGCCCTCAAAGCCAGGAACGCCCTGCAGCAGGGGCAGCCACTGCTTGAATCTCGGCGACTTGGTGATGAGCACGGGATAAGTGCCCTCGGGTATGGCAGTCTTGCCCTTCATCTTCTGCGCCTTCTTCTCCGACACTCGCCCCAGACGCACATTCTCCTCTTGGGGCAACAGGGTGATTCCCAGCAGGTTGCGCCACGTTGGCTCCAGGGTATCGCAGAAGTAGTGCTCCCCGTCCAGCTTGTCCACATCTACCACATGGCAGAAGCTGCGCTTCTGGTCCTTATTGAGCGTATAGTTCACCTTGCGCTCCACCTCCTCGTCCTTCAGGATATACATACGCCCTATGGTGTAAGTATTCTGCTTAGCTATTCTTTTGAGTACGATTTCCATAATTGTTTCTATTTAGATTCTTTTTTGAGAAAACATAGCTTGCGATAAAAACTGTAATTACCGTAATTGTAATTGCAATGGCTGTTATCAGCTTTGTCATTACCAGCATTAACGCCTTGTTCGCCTGCCTCCACTTTCACGATATACTTTCTGAACACCCAGGTGGCTATCATCCGTCGGGTGCCCTTGGTATCCAGCCCCAAGTCGCTTCTCAACTGCTCAGCCTGCTGATAAGAGAACTCATTTGGCAGAAGTTGCAGCATATTGGAAGGCCCTCTTTTGCTCGACTTCACTCCCTCCTGCTCCGCCTTCACGATAGCATCTCGGAAGAATCTCATCTTGCAGTACAGGTCATACTGCTCGCTCCAGCGCACAAACTCCTCTATCTCGGATTCCCATTGGCAACCATTCGCCACATAGAGCACGCAAGCCTTCAGATAGGCAATGACATTGGCTCTGAACGAGAGGTTCTCGTAAACCCTGTCTTGGCTCATACGGGCAAAGTCGGCATTCTCCTCTTTCAGCTTCTGTGCCAAGGCGAAAGCCTCAGGGCAATTGATAGTACCAGAAGCCATGTTAAGATGCTCGATATAGGGTTTTAAGTTCTCTCTGAATGTGTCATCGTATGTGCCATAGACAGGCATCTCGGCTCCTATCTCACGCTCTGGGATAGTACAGAAGTTGATTCTGGAGATAGGACCATCGGTCAATACCTTGGAGAAATATCGGATACCCTTGTTGATGGTGGTCGAGGCATTCCAGTTAAATCGGATGGTTACTCGCTCCGTAACACTCTGCGTGCCCACTCGGGTTTGTCCATATTGATTACCAGGGTCGAAGGCGAGGCACATGATACGAAACTGCTGGTTGCCAATGCCCCTTAGGTTATCAAACTGGTCTATCTCGTTGAGAGCAGTATAGAGGAAATGCTCCTGCGCCTCGGCGGTACGCATCACGAAGGCAGGGTTGGTCATATCGGCGTCTATCTCCTGGATCACGAGGTTTTCAGGTCGCTTACGCTTATCCTTGTTAGCACCTTTTCTTGTCACCTCATCCTTCCACTCCTTCTCTCGTTTCAGGTTATCTTTGTCTCGTTTTCTGATATCTTCCATAATCAGGTTGATAGGCATCTGCACGCAGTTCTTTCCTGCGCCCGTACCAGCTAAGAGACAACACATTAGCGTAGCCTCATGCTCCACATTGTCGATGTAATTAAAATAGGTGCGGCAGAGGTGGGTGGCTAGCGGAGGAAAGATGGCATGGGCTACGGCAGGCTTATAGATATCCGGTGTCTGAGACACGAGGAGCTCCACGAGCTTAGGCAGCTTCTTCGGCATCTCGGGCGGAGCGGGGTAATCATCTTCACAGTTAGGAGTTTGGAGTGAGGAATTAGGAGTTGAGAGAGTCGCTTGCTTCTCTGCTTGCGCATTGATGCGGATCACATCTCTAGAGAATGGCTTCGAACTGTCTCCATATTTCTCATAGAAGTCATGGATCAGCTGCTGGCAGTCACGCTCTTGGGCGAAGCTAGGCATCTTCACTGCCACTACTCTTCTCAGCTCCTCTTCGCTCATCACCCTGCTCGCTCCTGCGCTCATGATGGCAAGAAGTGAGGAGTGGCGAGAGCCCTCGGTATCGATATTCACATTCTTCAGTCCTGCCGACTCCGTGAAGAGGTCGAAGGCTATCAGGCTCTTCTCGCTAGCGGTACCAGAGGTTGGTAATCCGTCAGGAATCTGATAGCCTCCAGCAGAGCCGAGATTACCAGCATGAGCAGCATTGCTATCACAAGGTTGGGCAGGCTGAATAGCAGAGCCAGAAGAAACAGCGTGATGGCTGTCAGAGCCCGGAAGTCGATGGTCTTGAACATTTTGTTGAGTGTTGAGTTTTGAATGTTGAATGTTGAGTGGTTTAGGCTGGGTGCCTTGCTGGATTCGTCCGTCGATGGCAAGCCCACGGTCCAGGTAGGCTTGTCTGCGCCTCCTCAGCTCTTCCTGTGGCAGCACCTCGTACCAGTGGGGCGAGCGATAGATTTCCGACTCCTTGTCGATGATGAAGAGCATGCGTTCTGGCGTGATGCAGCTCTCGTCGTAGGGCACGCCCAGTGCCTCGCAATAGGCTCGTTGCGTCTCCTCGATAGTCATGCCGACGGGCATGCGGATGTCGATGTGCAACTTCTTGCGGGCTGAGTACTCCAGGTGCAGCAGGGCTCCGTTCCAGATGGTGTCGCTGCAGTTCAGCTCCCGTGCCTTCTCTATCGCCTTGTCCACATATTCCTTGTCGTCCACATCGATGGTGGTCTGGAAGAGGAAGCTTTCGGGCACGGCATTTTTCTGCGAACGCCTGTTGTCTCGGAACTGGTAGTAGTGAGCGCAGCGGAAGGGCAGCTGCTTCTTCAGTTCATCGTTACCCCCACGAATGGCAGCTACCAGGTCTGCCATCCAGGGATAAGCGATGGTCTTGTCGTAGACCGAGAGTGGCTGGGAGCTTACGCTCCCTTTATTGCCATTCTTGTATGGATTATATGCTATAATATGTTCCATTTTTTTGAATGTTGAATGATTCATTATTAATTACCCCTTGATATCTGCCTCCTTGAATCCGGCAATCAGTTCCTTGTGCTCTACCTTGAGGTAGCGCAGCATGTCCTGCTTGTCCAGGTCACGGCTGAAGGTATAGTTCACCTGCACCGTGCGCTTGGTGGTGCGCACCACGGCATGCTTGGTCTTGAAGATTTCCTCGAAAAGCTTCTCGCCCGTACGCTCGTAAGGCTTAAAGTCGAACTCGTCGCCTCCCTTCTCGCCAGAGCATACCATTCTGCCCGGTATCACCTTAGGCTGTTCGCAGATAACCTCGGTATCGTTCCATGGCGCCTTGCGGAAGGCGATGATACCGTTTTCCTCACTGATGATGGCTCCGTCCACCTTCTGGGCGTTGAGGAGCTGCTTCTTTGTTGCTTGTTTCATAATCGTAACAACTTGTTTAAAAGTTTAATAATGTCAGTTGATTCTCATATCGTTGATATACAGGCCGTCGGCAGCATATCGGATGTCCATCGGATTTTCCAGAGGGTCATAACAGACTCTTTTCATCATAACGCATTCATAACGCCAACATCTGTGCTTGTCCTCCATCACAGGCTGGATAAAATCCTTGACCCACTTGTAAAACAACTTACGCTCAGGATCTTTCGAACTGCCTACCGTCATGTCTCTCACCACCTGAGAGTCAACGAATATCATACTTCTCCAAGCTATTCTACTTTTTCGTTCCACCTTGTCAGCATTGCCAAAGAATTCACCAAAAAACAAACGTTGTTTAAAAGCCTTCGGAACCTTTTTTGTTTCCGTTTCCACACACATTTTTACCACTTTCCCCTCCGTGTCGGCTAATACTGGGAACAGTTTATCTCTGCCAATATCTGTGATAGCAACCAGGTCCTCGATGCAAAAGAACAATCCTTCTTCGTTGTTCACCACTCTCAATCCGCCATACTGCGGATGATAAAATACATAAGCTTTTCCTGCCATATTTATATATAATGTTTATGGGTTGGACTGCGAGTTATTCGCCAGATTTCAGTTTCAGGAACGGTACCGGATTCCTATAAACAAAAAACGCCCGCAACCAGACTTTACTTGCCTGATTACGGGTGCAAAGATAAGGCTTATTTTGGAAGCTACCAAGCTAATAACCATTGGGTTATTTTATAGGTTATAAGGTTATTTTTCAGGTTAAAATTTAGCGCTACTTTCTTGTATTTTTACCTATTCTAGCAGTTTCTTAAGCCTAACAACTACAGTCACCATCTTGTCATAAGGACGTTTCGTTTCATTCTTCAATGGCTGAAATTTCCATTTGTCGAATGGTAGAAAATAGCAGTGTGTAGTCATTGGCTTTAGGGTTTTAGACGTGAAATCTATTCTGAGGTGCTTGGGGTGAATACGATGAATCCAATTATCAAACCCCTGATAGTCATTATCACCTATCAAATGCATATCAGCAGCCACCCTAAACACGGCTATCCAATGAGACTTACTCTCAAAGATATAGCGACCATTATTATCTATTTCCAACAAAAGAAGGTCTATGGCATGAGCAAACTGAACGTCGGTCACTTTCTTTGTATCTAGAAGCTTCGCCTGTTTGAATTTCCTGTATTCATCAAGTGAATTTAGATGTTCATCTACTCTTGACAATTCTTCTTCTATGATATGCTCATCCATACGATTAAAATGCTCTAAGAGCGTTCTAATCGCCAAAACACTATCATAATCATTCACATTCATTACCTCATCTATCAACTTATGTAGATGATATTGTATATCATGTTTCTGTTCTTCTACTGTTTCTGGAGAAAGTTGAGGTGCATCGCACACCATGCAGCTATCACAATAATCAATAAAATTCTCAGCCCAGGATATATAACTTTCATAATATCTTTCTTCTTTTCCAGGTAAAGGAGGTGGGCTGTATACAAAATCTGCTTCGGCTTTCAGATTCTCCAGTTTTGCTATAAGTTGCTGTACGAATTCTTCATCACTTAGTTCATCTATACTCTTCTTCATTATACTATGGGTTATCAAACAACACACAAGCCCCTCCCAGCGAGAGCGTAGTATTCTGCTGGGCAGAGCTTGCGTTCTGTTTGTTTTTGTTATTTATTGTTAGTTGTTTATCTTTCTAGAATTCTCCTCCTGCTATCTCGAAGAACTTGCCGAAGAAGCCTTTGATCTTACCAAGTACCTTTTGCAGCTTGCCCTCTCGGTTGGCGTTCGGGTCGAATGGATTGATAGGTGGCATGATGGCGTTCAACTCCAAACCACCCTCTGGCACGTAACCTCGCTCCCAGGCGGTCTCTATGAACTCCTTGGCGGGGCCTTCCTTCAGGTGCTCCTCGCTCACGATGCGCTCAAACTCCTTGCGCTTCTCTGCGTCCACGTATTCCTTCCATTTGTCGGTAACCTCGCTATCCGGAGTCAGACTCTCGATGAATCGGTTGATGAGGTCTTTCTTGTCTCGCAAGTCTGGGCTGGAGTCGATTGCCTTGTTGATTTGGATAGTCAGCTCGGCGATGTCGGCACGGTCGCCCTGCATCTGCTGCACGAGGAAGAGGATGTAGTCGATGTTCACCTCCACTTGCTTCACCAGCTCCATCTCAAACTCGATGTCGTCGTTGATGTTGGTCTTGTCGCCGCTCTCTGCGTTCTCCTTTGCCCAGTCTCTCAGCGAGAGGTAGATGCTCGTATAGTCCTGCAGGTCTCGCTCGCTGAGGGGGTCTTGCTCGGCAAACTGGTCGAAACTGGTAAGCAGGTTTCTTATCTTCAGGATGCCGCCGAAGAGCTTGATGAATCGCTTCTTGTCCGCATCGGTAAGCGGCATCTCGTCTGGCTGTGCCAACTCTCTCAGCTCTTCGAGATATTCGGTATAGCCTTTTACGTGTTCCTGTCTCTCCTCGCCGTTCTCGTCTTCCGTCACCTCTTCGTAGCCATCGAAGTAGTCTTCGAATGGGCGCAGGATGCTCACGCCCTTGGCGGTAGGGTCGCCGAAGAGGGCGAGGCACTTGTTGGTGGCATCCTCCAGGTTGCGGAAGCATACGATGTTGCCGTAGGTCTTTACCGAGTTCAGGATGCGGTTGGTGCGGCTGTAGGCTTGCAGTAATCCGTGGTAGCGCAGGTTCTTATCCACCCACAGCGTGTTGAGCGTGGTGGCATCGAATCCTGTCAGGAACATGTTGACCACTATCAGCAGATCTATCTCCCGGTTCTTCATGCGCTGCGACACGTCCTTGTAATAGTTGGGGAACTTTTCCGAAGAGGTATCGTAGGCGGTGTTGAACATCAGGTTGTAGTCCTTGATGGCTGCCTCCAGAAAGTCTCGGCTGCTCTGGTCGAGTCCGTCGGTGGAGTCGTTGTCCTCATCTTCCTCGCCGTCGGCTACTTCCTCGTTGGGTGCATAGCTGAAGATGGTGGCTATCTTGAGGCGCTTGTTCTCGGGCTGCTCTGCCTGTAGCTCTTTCAGTTTGTTGTAGTAGAGCTTGGCAAAGTCGATGCTCTGCACGGCTAAGATGCTGTTGAATCCGCTGAGTCGTGTCTTCTGTCGCTCTTCTTCCACCTTTTTCTTCTTGTCGGTCACCACTTCCTCTATATTGATGAGCCTGCTGAAGGTATAGCTGCTGGCACGCTTGGTCTGCTGGTCGAAGTGGTCCAAGATGTATTGTGACACATTAGTGATGCGGCGGTCGTCCTTCAGCGCCTCCTCTTCCTCGATACCCCAAACCTGGTCGTCCTTCACGTTCTCCTTCTCCTTCATGGTAGAGATGTATGCCACACGGAACTTCAAAACGTTGTGGTCTCTGATGGCATCCACAATAGTGTAAGCGTGCAGACGCTTGCCAAACACGTCTTCGGTGGTTTTCAGCGTACCCTTGCTCGAAGCGGAGATATTCTCCACGAAGATTGGCGTTCCGGTGAAGCCGAAGGGGTAGTATTTCTTGAATCGCTTGGTGATGGCGGTGTGCATGTCGCCAAACTGCGAGCGGTGGCACTCATCGAATATCATGACCACCTCCTTGCGGTAGATGTCGTGATCGGGGTTCTTCTTGATGAAATTGGCGAGCTTCTGTATGGTGGTGATGATGATGCGGCTCTTGCTGTTGTTCAGTTGCTTTTCCAGCTCCTTGGTCGAGGTGTTGCCGTTGGCAGCGCCCTTCTGGAATCGGTCGTACTCCTTCATCGTCTGGTAGTCGAGGTCTTTTCTATCCACCACAAACAATACCTTTTCTATGTAGGGCAGTTTGGAAGCGAGCTGTGCCGCCTTGAAGGAGGTGAGGGTCTTACCCGAGCCTGTGGTGTGCCATACGTAGCCGCCAGCGTCTCGTGTGCCGTAGAGCTTGGCGTTGTGGGCTATCTCTATCTGGTTGAGCAGTTTTTCGGTGGCTGCTATCTGGTATGGGCGCATCACCATCAGAATCTTTTGGTCGGTGAAGACACAAAACTTGGTAAGGATGTTCAGCAGGGAGTGGCGGGTAAGGAAGGTAGCTGTGAAGTCCTCCAAATCGCCGAGCACCTTGTTCTTGGCATCTGCCCAGTAGCTGGTAAACTCAAACGAGTTGCAGGTCTTCTGCCGTGGCTTCTTGCCCTGCTTGGCTTGTTCCCGGATATGACTGTCTCGGGTAGTGTTGCTATAGTACTTGGTCTCCGTGCCGTTGCTGATGACGAAGATTTGTACGTACTCATATAGCGAGCACCCTGCCCAGAACGATTCCCTGCCGTAGCGGTTTATCTGGTTGAAGGCTTCCTTCAGGCTCACGCCTCGGCGTTTCAGTTCGATGTGAACCAAGGGCAGACCGTTCACGAGGATGGTCACGTCATAGCGGTTTGGTCGCTTGCCGTCGCTAACCTCGTATTGATTGATTACCTGGGTGTAGTTGTGGTGAGGGTCTTGCTGGTCGATGAGGTAGATGTTTTTCTGCGTGCCATCGTCGAGGGTGAAAGCCTTGATGTTGTCACGCTGAATAGTCTCTGCCTTGTCAATAATACCCTTACCCTCGTTGGCGATTTCCGCCTTAAAGAAACGCTCCCACTCGTTGTCGGAAAAGTGGAAGTCGTTGAGTTTCTCGAGTTGTTGACGAAGATTCTGTATCAGCTCGTCCTCGTGGTGGATATGGGCATACTCGTAGCCCTGTCGCTGTAGCTGGGCTATCATTCCCTGCTCCAGCTCTGCCTCGCTTTGGTAAGCCTCGGCACGAGGGGTGGTACGCTCGTATTGGGCTACCACCGTGCTCTGGGGGTTCTCTGAAACTATGTCGTTTTGCATTTTCATTTGCAATGTTGAATGTTAAGTGTTTAATGTTAAATTAGGCTGCGCCCTTGCGCTTGAAGGTAAGCAGCTTGTCTCTGTAGTGCTCGTACTGCTGGCGGCGTGCCACGATTTCGGCAGGGAGACCAGACTGAAGGGAAGTGGTCAGGGACTCGAAGCGGTCGAGGATGGAGACGATGCGGTGCTGCTCTTCCAAAGAAGGGATTGGAATTTTGAAGTCTTTAACTTTTTGGGCATTAATATTATGCTGAGAGCCTTCACCCATCGCCTTCAAAACTTCATATTGTTTGCAAATCCATTGATATACATACCTCACAAGAGCTTTATCTTCGTCTATTTCAAGATTACAGCATGCTTGATTTGTACATAACGGTATTTTATTTATCGCTACTTTTGCCGCAGTTGAACCATACATAGCAACGATAACGCAATTGGCAGGAATCATCTTTGCAGAAGAATTGTCCAAACCAAGTTGTGTTATATTACGTAATGTAGAATGAATCTCACAATAATCTACCTCCTGAGTTCTTAACCATGGTATATTACCATCGTAATATTCTGCCTTTGAAGTTAAAGGTGTTCCGCCAGAGCAAATATTTTTGCACACTTCACTCATTTTCTTCCACTTTACTTCTTGTCCCCCCCCCCACATTCTCGAACGAGAGCAGCTTATCACGATAGTACTCGTATTGTCGCTTGCGACAATCTAGCTCCGCTTCTAGTTCTGCTTCTAGCGAAGTGAACTTGTCGAGGATGCGGACTATCTCGGTTTGCACCTCGATTGGGGGGAGAGGGATCTCAAACTTTTCAATAGAACTACCATGAACATGAGGAACCCCACTACCTTTTTTTGTCGCAAAAATCTTTTGTTGAATATTCTTTAAAAAATAATATACAAATTTAACCACAAGCCTGTCATCAGGTTCTACAGAAAAAGAATCTGAGAGAAATACAGGAATAGTCCAATAGCTGACAAAACCGGCATATGCCCCCGAACCAGCAACCACAATAGTCTCGCCCGTTCTGTTTGCCTCGTTATGATAATAAGCTGGTTTTTGACCACCAGCCAAAACAGGTACATCTCCAGGAATTGCATTTTTTGCAGTAATTGTTGTACCTCTTTTAAAAGAGCAACAATCCCCCAACTTCACGAACTCCACTCCATCCGGGCAAAGCTCCTGGATCAAAGTTTCAAGATTTTTCATGCTGCACCTCCTTCCAACTGCAATATTATCTCATCAATATCTTTTCTAAGCTGCTCTTCTCGCGCCACAATCTCAGAGATACGAGTATTCAGCTCTGTAATGTCGATTTTCTCACGAGTATCCTCCTGCTCCACGTAGGTAGAGACAGAGAGGTTGTAATCCTCCTCGGCAATATCGGCTGTGGTAACCACATGAGAGAAGTGAGCTATTTCTTCCTTATTCATGTAGGTATTATATATCTTGGAGATATTCTCGGCAGAAAGCTTATTCTTGTTGCCTTCATGGATAAACTCATTGCTGGCATCAATAAAACAAACTCGGTTGTCTGCCTTGTTTTTCTTCAATATCAAGAGGCAAGTGGCAATGGATGTGCCAAAGAAAAGATTCTGTGGCATCTGAATGATGGTATCCACAAAGTTGTTGCTTACCAAGTACTTGCGTATCTTCTGCTCCGCACCGCTACGATACAACACGCCAGGGAACTCTACGATGGCAGCCGTGCCTTCGGCACTCAACCAACTGAGCATGTGCATGGTGAAGGCAAAGTCTGCCTTGCTCCTTGGGGCGAGCACGCCAGCAGGAGAAAAACGAGGGTCGTTGATGAGCGTGGCATCGCTATCACCATCCCAAGGCACGGAATATGGCGGGTTGGAGACGATGGCATCGAATGGCTCGTCGCATTCATGCAGCGGATTCTTCAAGGTATCGCCGTTCTGAATGTCGAAATGGTCGTAGTTCACATTGTGCAAGAACATGTTCATACGACAGAGGTTGTAGGTTTTCATGTTGATTTCCTGACCATAGAAACCATCCTTTACGTTCTTGGCACCCACCACACGGATAAAGTTCAAAAGTAAAGAGCCTGAACCACAGGCAGGGTCATACACCTTGTTGACACTCTGGCGTCCTGCCGCAGCAATCATCGCCAAGAGATAGCTTACATCGCCAGGGGTATAGAACTCGCCTCCCTTGGTACCCGAATTGAGGGCGTACATCTTGATGAGGTGCTCGTAGCAAAGACCGAACACGTCGATGCCGCTCTCGATATACTTGTCAAAGTTGAGGTCTCGGATACTCTCCAAGAGTGTAGTAAGCAACTCGTTGCGCTCGGCAACGGTAGCACCCAAACCTTGGTCGTTGGTATTGAAGTTATTGAAGAGTCCCTTCACGTCGTTCTCGCTCGGTTTTCCTACGGCACTATTTTCGATGGCACGGAAGTTATTACTCAGCGTGGTGTTGAGCTCAGTATTGTTCTTAGCCCCATTCGCCACATTGATAAAGAGCTGCGATGGCAGGATAAAGAAACCCTTGGCATTGATAATCTGCTCACGGGCATTCTCTGCCGTCTCATCGCTCATGTGGGCATAGTCGGCGTTCTCCACGCCAGCATCACGCATCAGCTGGTTGCAGTAGTCGGTGATATTCTCGGAAATGAATCGGTAGAAGAGACCGCCCAGGGTATAGTCCATAAACTGCACAGGGTTCACCTTGCCTCCATGCACCAGGTTGGTAGCCATCTTCCAAATCATGTTGCTAAACTCGGTCTTCAACTCCTCTGTACGAGGGTTGATGTTAATATCTGTAGTTGCCATAAAGTATTTGTTTTTTCTTATATATCTTGTGTGTGTATGAATACAAATAGGAGGCATCAATGCTTCACATTGACGCTGATGCTCAGCGTAAACTCCCCACCTGGCATTTCGGTGGTACTAATCGTCCAAATGATTTTGCCAGTATCTGGGTCTACGTCTATAGCGTAAGAATCGACTTCGGCTTGCGCATCAAAGGATACAGCGAAGCGCCAGAGGCCATTGCTCAGGATATGGTCTCGGGTAATGCGAATCTGGGAATAGTCTTGGATATGGAGCTCCAGTCGCTCGGCTATCTCTGCATAGCTGAGCAGCCACTGGGTGGTGTGATTGTTTTGGTTGGTATACTCTATGCCCTGGGAGGTGAAGCCGATGCCTGTGGAGTCGGTAATGGCATAGTAGCTCACGGCAGGGGTATCGCCCTGCTG